>Ga0206798_1082_pt1 | contig 19938 bp, 17 predicted proteins | sample Alteio_BWOrgCont_66_FD_152893 | JGI IMG/M metagenome (GOLD analysis project Ga0206798, IMG submission 152893) | Enriched cells from forest soil in Barre Woods Harvard Forest LTER site, Petersham, Massachusetts, United States -... | ecosystem: Environmental > Terrestrial > Soil > Temperate forest >...
ACGGTCCAATCAGCGCCGTAATAGTTTTTCTGGGAATAACGAGACGAATATTCTTTAACGCATGAAATTTTCCGTAATAAAAATTAAGATCACGTATTTGCAAGCAAGCGGGGAGCTGCGTGAATGGTGGCATAAAGTTATCACTTTACTATGTAGAGAATCTCGATTGCGTGCGACGGAGATTTCCCCGTCAGGTTCGTCTGTGTAAGAAAATTCGTACAACCTTTAAATGATGGGCAGCTTTTGTTTAGACAACAACCGTACCGTAATATTTAACAATAAAACAAAAACAGTAATTAACAAAGCGCCTGCCCATGCTAGTTTATGCCAGTCATCATAAGGACTCATAGCGTATTGAAAAATAACCATCGGTAAGTTAGCCATAGGCTGATTCATGTTTACGCTAAAAAATTGATTATTAAGAGCAGTAAATAATAAGGGAGCTGTTTCTCCCATCACGCGAGCGGTAGCTAATAAGATGCCGGTTAAAACACCCGTTCTTGAAATGCGCAAGACAACTGAGACAATCACTTTCCAACGCGGGGCTGCTAATGCGATAGCTGCCTCACGCATGTGGATGGGTACTAATAAAAACATATCCTCTGTTGTCCGTGTGACAATAGGTACTACCATCAATGCTAAAGCAAAAGAACCTGCCCAGCCTGAGAAATGTCCTGTTGTTACCACGACCAATTGATAAATAAATAAGCCTAATAGAATGGAAGGTGCACTGATAAAAACATCGTTAACAAAATGTACTGTGTTGGCTAATCGACCGTTTTTACCAAATTCTGCCAGATAGGTACCAATCAATAAGCCGACCGGCGTACCGATGATAACAGCAACTAACACCATCATCAAACTGCCGACAATGGCATTTAGTAAACCACCCTCGGTGCCGGGTGCTTGTGTCATCTGCGTAAATAGATGCCAAGAAAAACCGGGTAACCCATGGCGTAACAAGCTGCTTAAAATCCATATTAACCAAGCCAATCCTATCAAGATAGCTAAGGCAGATAACAATAAGCAGAAGCCGTTAATGACGCGTCGTTTAAAATATAAAAAAGAAAAAGCAGTTGGTATCATCGGGATCCCTGCCATTTTTTCATCATTAATTTTGAGACTGTTAATACAATAATAGTAATGCCAAATAAAATTAATCCTAATTCGCTTAAAGCGGCGTTATAGAGTGAGCTGGTAGCTTCAGTAAATTCATTAGCCAATGTAGAGGCGATGCTGCTGCCCGGCATTAATAATGACGAGGATAATTGATGGGCATTGCCAATGACAAAAGCAACTGCCATGGTTTCACCTAAGGCGCGCCCTAAGCCCAAAATAACGCCACCAATCACGCCGACTCTTGAATAAGGTAACATGACGTGCCATATCACTTCCCAGCGTGTAGCGCCCAGCGCATACGCAGATTCTTTTAATAAATTAGGCACCACTCCGAATACATCGCGCATTACCGAAGCAATAAAGGGGATAATCATGATACTAAGCACAATACTGGCCGTTAAAATTCCAATGCCCAGGGGCGCACCTTGAAATAAAGGGCCAATCCAGGGCTGGCTGCCGAGGTGCTCAATCAGCCAAGGCTGCACATAATCGGCAAATAAAGGGGCGAAAACAAACAATCCCCACATACCGTAAATGATGCTGGGGATCCCCGCTAATAACTCAATCAAGATGCGCAAAGGCTGTTTTAGCCAGGCAGGAGCAAGTTCAGTAAGAAAAACGGCAATGCCAAGACTTAACGGCAAAGCGATCAATAATGCAATCAATGCTGTAGACAAGGTACCCAGAATAGGTACCAACGCACCAAAATTGCCCGCCACCGGATCCCAAGCAGCACTGGAGAGAAAGCGCCATTGAAAAGCTTTGAGGCTCTCCAAACTAGCGTGATGTAGTTGAACAAGAATAGCGAAGGCAAGAATTAATAGTGAGGCTGCCAGTGCAGTAGAAATAATGCGTAACGTGGAATCTTGGTAGCGATACAGGGTAAGCCGTTTCGAATCTAGCATAACATCCCTAACAGCGTTGATTGTCTACTCGAGTAATATTATAGGCTAGGGTCTGTTGACAATTCTACTATAGCCTTGCTCACTTAGTTTTATACGGGTGATGTTAAACTTTTATTCGCAATCCTTATTTACCTCTTATGTAAACTCTGATTGCTCTTAAAATGTTGCCTTACTTAAATTTAAGTGGGTTTGGCTATATGCTAGAGCTGTCTGCTTTGCTCCAAATAAGTTGCCCATCCTTAGTTTTTATTTCCGTCCGCCATACATCATGAATTAAGGTTACTAATTGCGCTGGTAGAGGCACGTAATCCAACTGTTTTGCCATCTCTTGCCCGGAGGCTTGATAAGCCCAATCAAAATAACGCAGGATAGTTTGCGCTTTTTGCGGATCAGCTTGTGTTTTACGCAGCAAAATAAAAGTCGCTCCTACAATAGGCCAGCTATTAACACCAGGCTGGTTATTTAAACTGCTACCAAAATAATTCTTCACACTCCAATTGGCATTGGTTGCTGCGGCCTGAAACGTTTCTAAAGACGGCGAGACGGTGTGGCCAGCATGATTCACTAGGTTTGCGACTTTAAAATTAGTTTGCCTAGCGTAAGCGTACTCCACATAGCCAATGCTACCTTTAATACGCTGGACATAGGAAGCAACGCCTTCGTTACCTTTGCCACCAACGCCTACTGGCCAAGACACAGCGGTATCAGCACCCACCTTCTCTTTCCAACTGTGATTTATTTGGCTCAAGTAATCAGTAAATAAAAAAGTGGTGCCTGATCCATCCGAGCGATGCACTACAGTGATCAGTTGATTGGGTAATGTTATGCCGGGATTTAAAGCCTCAATTTTAGAATTGTTCCAGTTTTTAATTTCTCCTAAATAGATCTCAGCTAGCAGGGCCCCTGATAGTTTAATAGGTTGATTTTGCGCAGAGGCTAGATTAATTATCGGTACAATGCCGCCAATCACCGCAGGAAACTGCACCAGTTTATTGGCCTGTAATTCGTTAGGAGGCAAGGGTTTATCAGAGGCGCCAAAATCGACTGTGCCGGCTTGAATCTGCTTTATACCACCCCCTGAGCCGATAGGTTGGTAGTTTAGTTTAACGCCAGTTAATTGTTGGTAGGCTTGTGCCCATTTACTGTACAGAGGATAGGGGAAGGTAGCACCAGCACCGTTGATTATACTACTAGCGACGGCGTTAAGCGCAAACAAACTCAGCAAAAAGCTAACCACTAAACGCAAAGTGTTATTTTTTTTCATCAGACTTTCCTCTTTTAAAAATTATTGCCGAATCCAGTTACCTGTGAGTACATCGCGAATAGGTGTGGGTTTATCGATGCCGCCTAATTCCCCGGACAGTACTACAGCGAGGCCGTGAGGAAATAAGCTGTTTACCTCAAATGCAGAACACGCGGGTGGATGATTGTGTATATTAGCACTGGTTGAGACAATGGGAGCACCAAAACGTTGGCATAATTGTTTAGCGAGAGGATGCGCAGTCACGCGCACTGCAACACTCTGATGGTTGCCAAGAATCCAGACAGGCACTGCCATGGTGGCAGGAAAAACCCAGGTGATAGCTCCTGGCCAACTGGCTGCTGCGTTAGACCATTGCGCAGACGTCACCGGCGCTAAATAAGGGGTGAGTTGTGCGATATCTACAGCAATCAGCAACAAACCTTTACCAATATCGCGTTGCTTTAATGCCAGTAGGTTACTGACAGCAATTTCATTATGAGGATCGCAGCCCAGGCCATATACTGCCTCTGTGGGGTAAGCAACGACGCCACCCTGCTGGAGCGCAGAGACAGCGCGAGCTAAATCAGAATCAGAAAAATCAGAATTCATAGTGAGATGCTTAGGGTCTGTTGACAATTCGCTAGGCCGCCGCAGAAACCGTGGATTTCTGAGCACAGCAGCACAGTTTACATGAGAGTAAAATGAGCAGCGGAGCGCAAGAAAGCCGCAGTTTCTGCAAGGCATAGTAGAATTGTAAACAGACCTCTTAGGTTACATCATTTTTATGTAAGCCGTTTTACGTAACTCTTTAGCCCATTCCGCAGCAGCTTGTTGGAATTTTTGCTGTAATAATTCTTGTTTTGCTTGATCAAAAGATAAGGAAGCTTGAGCTTTCGCAGTACGTTTGCCGCGTAGTTGAATAATATGCAGACCATTGGGTGCTTGCAGGGGTCCTGCAATTTGATTAACTTTTAAACCCGTTACGGCTTTGGCAAACACAGCGGGCAACTCCTGTTGAGTGCGCCAGCCCAAATTGTTATATTCCAGAGTGCTATTGGCTTTCTGCAACGCGGCAAAGCTGGTGGTAGTATGGGCTTGCTTCATTAAGGCAGCGGCTCTTTTTTGTGCTACTTGCAAATTGGCAGCACTTGGAGACTTGGACAAGGGGATTAACAAATCGTCCAGCTGATATTGGGTACCAGCATTATCGCTGTTACTTTGCTTATTGATATAGGCTTGGACTTCGCTATCAGTGACGCGTACTTTAGTACCCAGCGCTTGTTGTTGAATTTGATGTAGGGTAATTTGATCTTTAAGCTGATTGCGGAAGCGATTGCAAGCAATACCTTCTTTGCCTAATTCTTGTTTTAGCTGGTCAACTGTAATCTTATTTTGTTGCGCGATACGGTTAATCGCCTCAGTTACTTGTTGATCGTTCACTTGAATGTTTGCACGCTGTGCAACCTGTAACTGCAATGCTTGCCCAATTAATTGATCAAGCGCTGTTTTTTTCAATTCAGCACTTGCGGGAATAGGTTTACCACTGCTGCGTAACTCGCTCTTTAAACGGGTAATGGTATCGTTGAGTTGGCTTTGCGTAACCACGCTTTTGTTAACAACAGCTATTACACTGTCTAGAGGTTGTGCGGCGGCCATAGTGCCTAGAGTAGTGAATAAACAAACGCAAACAATCAAGGTGCGACAAACACGGTGTAATAATTTCATAATAGTGAATTACCTGTGAAGGAATCGTTATAATTAGGTATAGCATTACTGATCAAGCTATCTACACCCGTGTTACCCACTGCGCCCAGACCTTTAAATAAAACCTGAAAGTAATATGCTTTATTAAAGCTGGTATTGCCGTAACCGTCTTCAGTTAACAAGGTGTCGCTGGCTACAACGCGCACTGCCCAGCAACAAGTGCTATATTCTAAGCCATATAGATACTGCTGTGGATGATTGTGACTGATATTATAATTCCAATCACCCAGCGCATGCCAGTGTTCTGTGAGTGGCCAGCTTGCTGTTATGTTAATGCGGTGCAGATTGTTCTCGCTATTATCAGTGTTGCCTATTAGCGGATCGCCATTACGGATGTAATCATAACTAATACTTGCGCTACGGCTAGAGTCTTCTTGGTACTGTAGACCAAAGCTATTATTGTTCCACTGTTGGCGCACCGCATCCCAAGCGGAATTATCGATAATGCCAAGATGAGGATTAATATGATAGAACAACTGCCCGGCAATAGGTGACACTGCATCACCAATAGTGGGATCGTCACTGCAGTTGGGGTATAGACAGACACTATGGCGATGCAGATAATAAATTTGTCCAACGCTGGCGTCTAACTGGTCTTCTCCCGTAAAGCCATTTAAAAAACGACTGGTGATACCCGCTGACAACTGGTTGGCATCACCTATACGATCGTAACCAACGAAGCGGTTACTACGAAATAGCTCATCAAAGTTGAATGGTGGTCGTGTGGTATCAAATATCGGAATATTGTTTTGGTTGCTAGTAGGAACAAATAAATAAAATAGTCTGGGTTCTAAGGTTTGATTGTAAGTATGCTCTCCCAGCTGCATGCTACGCTCAAACAGCAATCCGCTATCTAAGGTTAGAACAGGCAAAGCACGCGTAACATTGAGTGAAGAGCTCGCATTCGTAAGAATGGTCGGCTCAGCTATTTGCGTATTTGTAGAAGCATTATTCGCTAGATTGTAGTTAGTAATATCTAGAGCAAGCCCCGGTGTGAGAAACGCGCCATTAGTTTCATAAGGTTGGCTGACCTGAGGATTAAAATGGAGGCGTGTACCCGTGGGATAAGGTTGCCCAGTAAAAAAATCCGGGGCGTGAGCAAAATTAACCAATTGACTGCTAAGCGTATAATCTAAGCCATACGCTTGTTCAGGGTAAATGGCACTTAGGTCTAATTCAGGTAAACGTTGGTATTGATTTGCAATGGGCGCTTGGTTAATGGGATGCAATGTTTGGTACCCTTGCAAACGCGTGAGAAATTGCCAGTGTTCATTACCGTAAGAAAGATCAGCTTGATTGAGCAGTTGGTCTGTGCCTACAGCAGCAACACCTGTTGTCAGATCTTGAAAATAATAATCATCAGTAACGTAATTAAGGTTTAATGCGCTCGACCAGTGATTATTGAATCGAGATAGATTTGAAAAAGCGACTGAAGCTCGATTATTGCTAGCGCTATTTAAAGCATTCAAATACGGTTGATTCGTGCTGTTTGCAGGGTAATTTTGCGCGGTTATTTGCTGAAAATTTGAAAATTCACGATCGTTAGGTAAAAAACCTAATTCTAATGCTCCTTGATGTTTAGGCGTCAAATAACGGAATAAATTATCAAATAAGACACCACGTCGAGACATACCAGTAAGAGTGACAGTATCATCATAATTAGGTGCTAAATTAAGATAATACGGCACGGATAATAAAGCGCCTGACTGGCTGCTATAACCCATTGCTGGGTAGAGAAAACCCGAGTAACGACTCGCATCAATGGGAAAGCCGAAATACGGCGTATAAAAAACGGGCACTTCCCCTGCATATAACCACGCATCAGTTGCCGTGCCGCGGCCGGTTTGCTTATTTAAATTCACCTCTTTTGCTTTCAAGTGCCATGACGGATCTGTTGGTGCACAGGTAGTATAACTGGCATTTTTCAGTACCGTTATACCAGCCGTGCTGTGAGTCATTTCCTTTGCGCTGCCCCAAACCTCTCGGGTCCCGGTAGGTGCAGGCTGCGTTATATGATAAGCACCATTTTTAACTTGGATAGTTTTTTTTACCAGATCAATGTGAGAACTATCACCTACCAACAATTGACCGGCTTGCTGCATGCGCACATGACCTTGTAAATCCGCCTGATTAATTTCGCCACTCTTAGCATCGCGTAGCAGCGTTACTTTATCGGCATTGAGCTGTCGGCCCGGCTGAGTAATAACAACATTGCCTTCGGCAGAAGAAGTATCGTTCGCACTCAGCAGCGACAAACCGCTGTTGGTAATATTAAGCGGAGCGTCCGCGATCGCAGGGGGATTGGGTATATTACGAATGCTGGCAGGCTCAAAGAAATAACCCCCGCATTCGTTGCATAACTTGGGTAGAGGGATCCAGCCCAATAAGCCAGCCCAACCGGGACTTTTTGCTATATACCCATCGTCTTTCAAGTTCTGGCTGTATTGCTCACTTGCCTCGCTGCTCATATAGGTCATATATGCTCTACGGCTCGCCTGCGCGGGCGCCTTGCCAGTAACTTGAAATCCATCGGGTATGGTTGCCGGTTTAGTCGCTGAGGTGACTCGGTCGGTTGAGCACATTGTATCCGTTTGCGCGACAGCGTTTTGCGCCGTCAGACATAACAGCAATAGGAGACAATAACGCATAGTGAAAAGTCACATTAAGCAAAGGGTTAGGGCGGGTTATCAAAGTCACTAGGCGCGGTCAGAAATGATTGATTTTCAAGAACCGTAGTGCAGCATATATGGTTATATGTGAGCAACGGATCGCAGAAAATCGGTCGTTTATGACAAGTATAGTAGTATTGATGGCGCGCCCTAAGGTTATCATAAAACAATAAAACCAGCAGCTGTAACGGTAAGTGGTTTAGCGCCACTTTAGGATCTATTGACAATTCGCTAGGCCGCTTGGGGGTGGAGTTTTCGTGCTAATGAGGCCCTGATGAAAACAGTAGCGCAGAGCGCTTAAGATTTTTAGCCAAACGCTACCTTGTATTACCACGGCTTTAGTCTTATGATCCAATGCCTAGCCTTGTTTCGCTAAACTACTATGACAGTGCTTGCTGCCACACTAACTGAAATACTCAACCACTTAGCATTGCCCTTATCCGCCAGTGTACAACAGAAACTGTTGCACTATCTTAAGCTGCTCGAGCAATGGAATCGAGTTTACAATCTTACCGCGATTACTGACCCACGTGACCAGTTAATTAAGCATATTGGTGACAGTTTGACGGTAGCACCGCATTTAGTACTGCTTCCCACCCAGCAAGCTTGGTTAGATGTAGGCACGGGTGCGGGTTTACCCGGTATTCCTTTGGCGCTGTGTTTCCCACAGTGGACTTGGACTTTATTAGACAGTAATGCCAAGAAGACGCGCTTTTTGGTGCAGGCAAAAAGTGAATTAGGTTTAGATAATATCAGTGTGGTCCATGCGCGCGTGGAGTCGCTACCCTCTAACCAACAATTCGATGGTATCATTTGTCGAGCGTGGACGCGTTTGGCAGATATTGTTAGCTTAACGCAGTCGCTATGTGCAGCACACGGGCATCTGTATGCAATGAAAGGTCTTTACCCAACAGCAGAGCTAGCAGATATTACTCAATCCTATAGGATTTTACCTTTGCACGTACCGTTTCTAAATGAACAACGTCACTTAGTTTGTGTCAATATGGCAGGAGAGGAGGCATGAGCAAGATTATCGCTATAGCCAATCAAAAAGGCGGTGTAGGGAAAACTACCACTTGTGTCAATTTGGCAGCGTCACTGGCTAAAGCAAATCGCCGCATATTGTTGGTGGATTTAGATCCCCAAAGTAATAGCACGGTGAGTAGCGGTGTTGAAAAAACGCTTGCTTGTACCGTTAAAGAAGTTTTATTAGGCGAAACTGAGCTGAAAGAAGCGTTGCTGGAAACCGCAGTAGGCTATGATTTACTGCCTGCCAGTGTCGACTTGACAGTAGCAGAAGTGCGACTCATGCAACAAGAAAGTCGTGAATTTATTTTACGCCAGTGTTTACGCAGCGTTATCCAAGACTATGATTTTATTTTGATTGATTGTCCGCCGGCGCTGAATATTCTAACAGTGAATGCATTAGTTGCGGCGCATTCGGTGCTTATTCCCATGCCCTGTGAATATTTTGCACTGGAAGGATTAACCAGTTTACTGAAAACTATCGGTGAAATTAACCAAACGGTCAATGTCGACTTGCAAATAGAGGGTGTGCTTCGCACCTTATACGATGGACGTAATCGTCTCACCCGTGAAATTAACCAACAACTGAGTGTACATTTTGGTAACAAATTATACACCACTGTCATCCCGCGCAATGTTCGTGTTGCTGAAGCACCAAGCTTTGGTTTGCCAATATTAAATTATGCTCCCCGATCTCAAGGAGCTACTGCTTATCTAGCATTAGCAGGTGAATTATTGCGCCGGCAAGAGGATGCCGTGTAACAGGTCAGCCTCTGGAGGGAAACGGGCATATTTTGTCGATTTTGGCGGGAATGTCCCTCAAAATGCTCACATATACCGCATATGCTGTGCTTTTTCGGGAATTTTTCCCGCCAAACTCGTCTAAAATCTGACCGTTTGTGCTATTTTTAGGGGGGTACCTGACCTGTTACGATGCCGTTGTATAAAATAAAAATCTCTACAGCAAGCTGCTGGCTTATAGTACGGATTTTTTGAAAAATTTAAAAACTGACATTTACTAATGAATAAAATTAATCAATTTTTTCGTATTTTATATATTTACTATGTGCTGGCTAAACACGGTGTAGACCGAGTGTTGTTAGCAACGCTGCCTTTTGCTGCCTTACGTCTATTATCCTGGTGCAATCCGTGGAACTGGTGTAATCGCCGTTCTCATAGTGCTGGCGTAGTGATTCGTAGAGCGCTGGAAGACTTGGGTCCTATTTTTGTTAAGTTTGGCCAAATGTTGTCAACACGCTATGATTTACTGCCGGCCGATATTATCGCCGAATTGGCAAAACTGCAAGATCGCGTTCCGCCTTTTCCTGCACAGACAGCAAAAAAAATAATTGAATGTACGTTTAAAAAACCCATCATTGATTTATTCTGCGATTTTTCTCCCCAGCCCATTGCTTCAGCCTCTATTGCGCAAGTGCATGCGGCAACCTTAGCCGATGGCAGGCAGATGGTAGTAAAAATACGCCGCCCCACCATTGAGAAAATTATTCGTCGGGATTTGGCGTTGTTACATTTAGTCGCCAAATTGGCTGAATTGCTGTGGACATATGGTAAGCGTTTACGTCTACGTGCTTTAGTTAGCGAATTTGAGCAAACCATTTTAGATGAATTAGATTTTATGCGTGAAGCTGCGAATGCATCACAGTTAAGACGCAATTTTAAAAATTCATCCCTTCTCTATGTCCCAGAGATTTATTGGCCATTAACGACAGATAACATATTAGTAATGGAGCGCATTTACGGTATTCGCGTTTCTAATCAAGCAGCTTTACAGAAAGCGGGTGTAAATAACAAAAAATTAGCCGAGCGTAGTGTAGAGATTTTTTTTACGCAAGTTTTTCGCGATAGCTTTTTTCACGGTGATATGCATCCGGGTAATATTTTTATTGCTGCTGAGGACCCTGAGGACCCCCGCTATATTGCTATTGATTTTGGTATCATGGGCTCATTGAGTCCAACGGATCAACATTATTTGGCAGAAAATTTACTCGCTTTTTTAAAGCGTGACTACCGGCGAGTCGCCATTTTGCATATTGAGTCTGGTTGGGTACCAGCGAGTGTAAGGGTAGAGGAATTTGAAGCAGCTATTCGCACTGTTTGTGAACCTATTTTTGAGCGACCCTTGCGCGACATTTCCTTTGCCCAGTTGTTGCTGCGGCTATTTCAAACCGCAGGACGGTTTAAATTAGAAATTCAACCGCAGCTGTTTTTGCTACAAAAAACGTTGTTAAATGTTGAGGGCTTAGCGCGACGATTAGATCCTGATATTGATTTATGGCAGACAGCCAGGCCTTTTTTACAGCAGTGGATGCGTAAACGTTATAGCCCAAGAAAACTCCTGAAACATATGGCACGTCAAGCACCGTACCTTGCTGAACAGTTATTGAAATTGCCTGGATTGTGCCACGATGTTTTACAAAAAAAGCACCAAGAACAGCAAGCCTCTTTAGAGAAAAAGTCGTCTGTTTCTGAGTATAAAAGAACGGCTATGAGCTGGTTTTTAGTAGGCATTATCCTAACGTTAACTGCGGGATATCTTTTTATACTTATTTACTAATCCCTTCCTAGCAGGGAATTTAAAGAAAGCAATCTCGGGAAAATTAAGAATTTCTCACTAATATAACTTCCTTTACTCCATAATAGTTTGCGAGATTAATATTTTTATCAATTTTGGGATCAGTGGTTATATCATCAAAATAAATTAATTTTGTTAATCCTGCAGGTCTTACGTACTCTGAAAATTTATAAACTGCTAGCGATTTTTCGGAGATCTGCTTTATCCTATTATTGTTGAAGACATAAAGCGTATAGTAACCGTACAAAATTATAGAAAATAGTAGACTGTTTAGAATAACTAAAGCGGTAATTGTTGATTTTTTGCTAAAGATAACTTTGCTGAAAATAAATGAAAAGTTATGCAGAAACAACAAAATAGCGAAAGTGTAAATAAGCAATAACATTCTTTCTTCAAAGCCAAAAGTACTAATTGGCAAGAAGACTAATAGTAGTGCTATGGGGAAAAAAAATAGGGCTAGAATGGCTAGTGTACGCCGCTTTTTTTCTTCCTTAGGTGTCTTTTTAAGCAGAACAAAAAATAGTATTACCACGAAAATGCTTATCAAGAAGCTATTATTTAAAACATTATGTCCAAGGTGGAGCAAGCTGGAGCAGATGTTCATCGTGGGTGTGGAAGCATCGACGACATGTTTTCTTACATAGTTTCCTGGTGCTATGACTAATACTAAATCTGCTAAAATATTGCCACTATTAAAGAAAAAAGTATCTTTACTGATTATTCCAGGGTAATTATTTTTGATAAACCTATAATAGAAAAGAGAAAATACATAGGTTATTAGAAGGGATGCGAAGAAAATTTCATTATATAAGCCAATAAAAATCCCCACTGCAAAGCTTAATAGAAAATGGTTATTATCTTGGTTGATTCGAAAATATTCTTTTTGTAAAAACCATACAATAAGCACTACCCCCCAAAAATATTGTAATGCTCCAGTCTTCCAAAGGGCGTTTCTCAAAAATCCCGTTTGGTACAAAAATAGAGTAAATATAAATATAAAGAATAAGAAGCTGCCTGTGCTGTATTTTCTCTGCGAAGCTACTTTGTAAACTAAGTTGTACAAAATGACTAATAATACAGTGTTTATACCATTGAAAATAGGCAGGATTATTGTTTCATAAGGCTGATTAAAAAATAAATAAACCAGAAACTGCGCACTCATACGCCCTGTCCAACCTTTATAGTCACTAATTAAATTTTGTAACACGGTATGATGATAGAATGCTGCTATAATACTGCGGTTTATATCATCCGCACACAATGGTTGAAATACGTTTAAAGTTAAAAAAATAAGAAACAGACAACTATTTATGCTATTTTTTTCATTTAATAAATTTTTAATTAGTTTATGCATGCTTTATATCCATATCAGAGCTGTGCTGGAGACAGCTTACATACAATTAAAATAGAAAAGCTTGTAGAGAAAGGGAGGCAAGATAAAAATGCTGGTATTGCTGGAAGCGCAAGGAGAACATTTACGCGCTGAGTTTTTCCCTGATTAGGATTTCGCCTACACGGGTTTCCCGCGCGACGGCGACGAAAGGGGAGATGACGCTCTCCTCTTTCGATACCTCATCGTTTTTGTCTCGGGAGTAAGCTCCCGATTAATAACAACGTTGCACCGCGAAGTCAGCTAAATCAAACAAAGCTTGTTTATAAACTGAATCCGCGAGAGGGTGTAATGCTTGCTTAGCCTGTTTTATCTGAGTTTTAGCCGCTGCTTGTACGGCACTATCGGCGCCAGTGGTTTGTATAATCTGTAATACTTCTGGTAACTTGCGGATATCCCCATTTTGCAATGCAGTACGTAGGTACTGCTGTTCTGCGAGAGAGGCATTTTGTAGAGCGTAAATAATAGGCAGAGTAATTTTGCCTTCTGCTAAATCATCGCCGGGGTTTTTACCGCTATCATCAGCGATGACAGCGTAATCCAACCAATCATCAATCATTTGAAAAGCGATCCCTAAGTGCAAGCCGTAGTTCCTCATTGCTGCTTGCAAAGGCTGAGGCTGTATTAATACCGCAGCGGACTCGCTAGCCGCGACGAATAACATAGCAGTTTTGCAACGGATCATCTCTAGATAATCTTCCAACGATAGGTCAATTTGATAGCGGCGTACTAATTGCATGACTTCGCCCTGAGCAATGGTATTAGTCGCTTGGGCTAAGATGTCATAAATCAGAATATTTTTAAGTTGGTTAAGTAACTGAAAAGCGCGTGAATAGAGGAAGTCCCCCACTAGTACACTGGCAGCATTTCCCCACTGTACGTTAGCAGTTTGTTTGCCGCGGCGCAGAGCAGAGTCATCTACCACGTCGTCATGCAGTAGGGTAGCGGTGTGCAAAAACTCAATCACTACCGCTAAAATGATATGCTCATTACCTTGATAGCCTAAGGCGCGAGCCGTTAGAAAGGTTACTAATGGACGTAAACGTTTACCCCCGCTACATAAAATGTGTTGACTGATAGCAGATATCAGGTCTACCTCGGTGTGCAAACTTTTCTCAATTAATTGATTAGCTTGACTAAAGTCTTCTGCAACGAGGTTGTGGATATCGGTGATGGAGATGGCAGCTGATGTCATGGTTTAGTCGGCAAATGCGCGTGAAGGTAGGATTATACCTACAGTATTGGCTTTGTGTATGTTTTAGTAACAGGTCAGCCCCTGAATGGAAACGGGTATATACCGCATATGCTGCGCTTTTTCGGGAATTTTTCGCACCAAACTCGCCGGACTCTGACCGTTTGTGCTATTTTTAGAGGGATACCTGACTGTTACATTTTTTACGGCCATCGGTGTTTTTTTCTCAGCTAGATTAACGTAGAATGCTAGCTTCTCCCTATAGACCTGAAGGATTTCAAGTTTTTGGCAAGGTGCCCGCGCAGGCGAGCCGCGGAGCCATATATGACCTATATGAGCAGCGAGGCAAGCGGGCAACACAGCCAGAACTTGAAAGACGATGGGTATAAATTGACCGTTAGCTACTATGATCCACACCCGTGCCCGCTTGTTAGCCAGTTTATCGTTATTCAGTGCTTTACTGTTATCTGCTTGTTCGACACTTGATTTAGGCAATCACCCCTCTACAGTTGTACCCTCTGTTAATAAGGCTACGCACGTTGCTTTACTATTGCCTCTACAAGGTAGCCAGGGAGAGAGTGGTCAAGCAACGCGCAATGGTTTTTTAGCTGCTTACTATTATGCCAAGCAAAACAACGCGAGCGATTTACCACAGGTGACCGTGATTGACACCAGCGGGGGTAACATAGGGGATTTATATCAACAGGCGGTAGCAGGCGGCGCTGACTTTATAGTAGGACCGTTAACTAAGTTAGAAGTACAGACCTTGGCAAACCAAGGTAATTTGCCCGTACCAACTTTAGCATTGAACAGACTGCCGGCGCAGAGCTCTGTCGCTAATTTGTACCAATTTGGCTTGGCGCCGCAAGATGAGGCGCAGCAAGTTGCTCTTAAAGGCTGGCAAGACGGACATAGACGGGTGTTAATTTTTGCTCCAGCTAGCGCATGGGGGAAAGAAGTTGCCGATAGTTTTCAACAACAATGGCAGCAGCAAGGTGGCGTAGTAGCGGCGCGTTATGATTATCCTGCTAAAGCGGATTTCCCCTCTTTAGTACGCGGTGCCTTGGGCATTGTAAAAACGACGCGCAAATCTTCTTTAGATGCAAAACCGCGCCAAGATGTGGATATGATTTTTATGCTGGCCTTTCCCACAGACGCTCGACAGATCAAGCCATTATTGACTTTCTATAATGCGGGCAATATACCCGTATATAGTACGTCAATCGTCTATTCAGGTAACCCAACCCCCACTTATGATACCGATTTGGATGGCGTGATTTTTAATGATATTCCTTGGATTATTGGACCGGATATTCCTGCCTGGGCAACCATTCGTGATTATAGCCAAACATTGTGGCCTGATTCGTATCGCCGCTTCCCGCGACTGTATGCATTAGGTGTGGATGCCTACCACTTAACCTATGTATTTAATCAATTATCAGCAGGGGGCGTGGTTGGTGCAACCGGTTTGTTAACCCTAAAGGACCAACAAGTCCATCGTCAATTGCAGTGGGCAACTATAGTCAGCGGGAATGCGCAACACCAATAGGGTCTGTTTACAATTCTACTATGCCTTGCATAAACCGTGGCTTTCTTGCGCTCCGCTGCTCATTTACTCTTATGTAAACTGCGCTGCGGTGCTCAGAAACCCATGGTTTCTGCGGTGGCCTAGCGAATTAAACAGACCCTAGTTCTCTTACAAAATGCTACTGCTGCTACAAACTGCTGCGTTGCTCCGGTGCACCTTGCCTTTTACCAACAGTAGCGAGTTTCAAATGAGGGCTAATAGCCATGTCATTGGTCAGGAAGCAGAAGATCATGCTTGCCGTTACTTACTGCAGCAGGGTTTACAGTTGATTAGGCGTAATTATCGCTGTCGAGGCGGCGAAATCGATCTTATCTGCCAAGATCAACAGGTATTGGTGTTTGTTGAAGTGCGTTACCGGCAAGAATCGCGCTTTGGTAACGCAGCGGACAGTGTTACTTACACCAAGCAGCGCAAGTTAATCCACGCCGCTTCACATTATTTGCAGTATTATCCTAATCGCCTACCCTGCCGCTTTGATGTGGTCACTATTACCCCGCAGTCTAAGCAAGGGTTGGAAACCCTATGGATTCGAGATGCATTTCAGGTAGAATAGCGGCGGTAGCATTTCAACAGGCCCTAGAAAAACAAGTTTTATTTGTTATCTTATCTAGCGCTAACTCTCCAGCAAAAATCATGACACCTTTAGCCCGTATACAGCAGCATTTTACTGACAGCATCACCACTAAACAACAAGCGCTGGCGGTCTTATCACCCGCAATTTTAGCAGCAGGCACGTGCTTAGCTACCGCATTGCAACAGCAACATAAAATTCTTAGTTGTGGTAATGGGGGGTCTGCAGCGGATTCACAACATTTTTCTGCCGAATTGCTCAATCGTTTTGAAATAGAACGGCCGCCACTTGCCGCTATTTCCTTAACCACCGATACGTCGACGTTAACTTCCATCGCCAATGATTATCATTACGACCACGTGTTTTCTAAACAAGTAGTCGCGCTAGGTCAAGCAGGCGATGTATTACTGGCAATTTCTACCAGCGGCAATGCTAAAAACGTTGTGCAAGCGATAGAAGTGGCTCAGCAGAAAGGTATGCGCGTAGTTGCTTTAACCGGTAAAGACGGGGGTGAGATCGCGCGTATACTCCATAAAGATGCTATTGAGATACGTGTGCCGGCCACTTCAACAGCACGTATCCAAGAAACGCATATAGTAATTATTCATTGTCTATGCGACTTTATCGATCAGTATTTATTCGCACCCTCCTTTCCTGCTTAATTTAAGAGATATATTATGAACATACGTCAACTGAGGTCTATACCCATCGCCTTTCAAATTCTGGCTGTGTTGCCCGCTTGCCTCGCTGCTCACATAGGTCATATATGCTCTGCGGCTCGCCTGCGCGGGCGCCTTGCCAGAAACTTGAAATTCATTAGGTATACCTGCTCGTTATTATCGGTGCGTATGTTAGCGTGCCTACTACTTGGTTGTTTTTTGACGGCCTGCGTTCCTTTACTGTTGGTGGGTGGGGGTGCTACGGTAGGTGGAGCAGTAGTCTATGACAAGCGTAGCACGGTGACTATGGCCAGTGATCGTGACAACGCCAGTAGAGCATTAGCGGCGCTATATAATGATCCTGAAATCAAGAGCCAGACGCATATTACAGTAGCAGTGTTTAACCGACTGCTATTGTTGGTTGGACAAGCGCCAACACCAGCACTGCGTGACCGAGCTTATCAGATAGTGGTTAACACGGCACCGAAGGTTAAGCGTATCTACAATGAAATTACCGTTCAACCGTCTTTATCAAGTGCTGAAGCTAGCAATGATACGTGGTTAACTACTAAGGTAAAATCGGCGATGTTAGCGGAAAAAGGGTTGGGCTCTACGCAAATTAAAGTGGTGACAGAAAACAAATCGGTTTACTTAATGGGTTTAACCACACCCAAACAAGCTGATTTAGCGGCAGTCGTTGCTAGCCAAGTGTCCGGTGTTGCCCGAGTGGTGAAGTTATTTGAGTATGAGCAATAAACTGTCTCTCCCCTTAAGAAATTCCATCGTGTTTGTCTCGGCCGCTTGCGGCCGAGATTTTTAAACTTCTTCTTAAGCAGTCCATGCTCACTATTCTGCGAAAAATGTCTGTTGTGCACCACAACCCGGTGCAATATACGCTTAAGTTAGGCGAACAAGATATTGACCTCAATGCACAGCTAGGCATGCTAGTTGATTTACACTATCAAGGTGTTATTTATTGTGTGCACTGCCAGCGAAAAATAACAAAAAGTTTTCAGCAAGGCTATTGCTTTCCGTGTTACCGCGAATTACTAGCCTGTAACTTATGCGTAATTCACCCGGAGCGTTGCCGTTTCTATGAAGGGGTATGCGATGCTAATCACTGGGCGCATGCGCACTGCTCACAACCCCATGTCGTCTATCTCGCTAACTCCTCCGGCTTAAAAGTCGGTATAACGCGTGTAAGCCATATTCCTTCTCGCTGGATTGATCAAGGTGCCACGCAAGGATTAATTATTTTCACTACGCAAAATCGTTACCAAGCAGGTGTAATAGAAGTAGCCCTCAAACGCTTTGTGGCCGACAAAACCCAATGGCAGGTGATGCTAAAAGGCAGTAATAGCGCTATCGATTTAATGGCCAGGCGTGATGATATTTTGCAACAAGCTCAAAGTAGCATTGCAGAATTAATGGAGAAATTCGGCGAGGAAATTAAAATAGTTAAACACGCCGTAGTCACAGAAATAAACTACCCTGTTCTTAACTATCCGACGAAAATCACTGCTTTTAATTTAGATAAACAAGCACAAGTTACCGGGACTTTGCTTGGCATAAAAGGGCAGTATTTATTGCTAGATACCGGTGTTATTAATCTACGTAAGTTTTCTGGTTATCAAACTACTCTCAGGCTTGGTATATATTAATGCCAGCAAGATTACTGACTATTCGTTACTTAGGTCGCTGCGACTACCTGCAAACCTGGCAGCGCATGCAAGCATTTACCGATCAGCGTGACGTAAATACCCCCGATGAATTATGGCTGTTAGAGCACGAGCCGGTATTTACCCAAGGGCTTGCCGGCAAAGCCGAGCATGTATTAGATGCGGGTGACATACCTATGGTACAAAGTGATCGTGGTGGGCAGGTGACTTATCACGGCCCGGGTCAACTGGTCGCTTACTGCCTATTTGACTTACGCCGCCTGAACATGGGTATCCGCACTTTGGTGCGGTTGCTAGAACGCTGCATTGTCGAAGTGTTGGCTCACTACGGCATTCGTGCTGCTGGTCGTGCTGATGCGCCGGGTGTCTACGTGCAAGAGAAGAAAATTTGCTCGATAGGTTTACGTGTACGCAGAAGCTGCACCTACCATGGAGTAGCGTTTAATATAGACATGGATTTATCCCCCTTCTTACGCATTAATCCTTGCGGCTTTCAGCAGTTAAAGATGACTCAATTGCGTGATTTTATCGATACGCCCGAGCTGCCCAAGGTGGCTGAACAGTTAGCCACGGCTGTACAGAGAGCATTTAACTTTAGTTGAGATGCCGGATTACTAAAATCCCACCAGCGAATCCCATGTTAATAGCGGTGGCTATAAGGTACAATCTGCATCCATACCCGATGGATTTCAAGTTACTGGCAAGGTGCCCGCGCAGGTGAGCAGCGGAGCATATAAGACCTATGTGAGCAGCGAGGCAAGTGGGCAACACAGTCAGAACTTGAAAGACGATGGGTATATTTATCTGAAAAAAATACCATGAATCAACCACACACTGATCCCACTCATAAGCAACGTGCTGCTGATAAATTAAGCCGCATTCCGATTAAAATCGCGCCTTCGGAGCCGTTGCCCAAACCCAGCTGGCTGCGCATCAAGTTGCCAAGCAATAATAAGGTGAATCAACTTAAATCCCTGCTGCGTGAGAATCGCATGGTAACGGTTTGTGAAGAAGCCGCTTGCCCTAATTTATCCGAATGCTTCACCCACGGTACGGCAACTTTTATGATTATGGGTGATAAATGCACTCGCCGTTGTAGTTTTTGTGATGTCGCGCATGGGCGTCCTGATCCTCTCGATGTTAAAGAACCCGAGAATTTAGCAAAAACTGTGCAAATCATGGGATTAAAGTACGTGGTAATTACGTCAGTGGACCGAGACGATCTGCGTGATGGTGGTGCTGCGCACTTTGTTGCCTGTGTAAACGCAGTACGAGCAGCTAACCCAGGGATTAAAATAGAAATTCTAGTGCCTGATTTTCGTGGTCGTATGGATAAAGCGTTGGCGGAGTTGGCCAATGCGCCGGTGGAAGTCTTTAATCATAATATTGAAACCGTTCCACGTTTGTACAAACAAGCACGTCCTGGATCAGATTACGCATGGTCATTAAAGTTGTTACAAAACTACCGGCAGCAATTTCCTAATACACCCACAAAATCCGGTGTTATGCTGGGATTAGGAGAAACAATGGAGGAAGTGCG
>Ga0206798_1083_pt1 | contig 19496 bp, 11 predicted proteins | sample Alteio_BWOrgCont_66_FD_152893 | JGI IMG/M metagenome (GOLD analysis project Ga0206798, IMG submission 152893) | Enriched cells from forest soil in Barre Woods Harvard Forest LTER site, Petersham, Massachusetts, United States -... | ecosystem: Environmental > Terrestrial > Soil > Temperate forest >...
CCAGATCGTCAAAGTGGACGGAATTTTTAAAATGACGGACGACGAACTTGATTACGTCTTTGCGCTGGCCAAGACGCTGGGTGGAAGAGCCATTTCCACGGAAATCTCCCAGAACGAGAAAGACCTTGAACACCTTGGGAAATTCGCGGACAAACACAAGTTCATGGTGGGGTATCACGGCCATACGAAAACAACACCCGAGCATTGGGAAAAAGCGTTTTCCCTCGCGAAGTATAACGGCGCGAATGTGGACCTGGGGCATTTCGTGGCCGGCAACAATACGTCACCCGTCCCGTTCATCAAAGAATATCACGACCGCATTACGCACGTGCACGTCAAGGACAAGAAGATGCACGAAGGCCCCAATACGATCTTCGGCGAAGGGGATACGCCGATTGTCGAAGTGTTGCGCCTGCTGCGCGACAACAAGTGGAACATCCAAGCCACCATCGAGTTTGAATACAAAGTGCCGGCCGGTTCCGACCGCATGACCGAGATCGCCAAGACCGTCAAGTATTGCCGGGACGCGCTGGTTTAACACCTAATCGGTGCAGGGATTTTGGAAGTGGCGATGGACTCGTAATCCGCAGGCAAACGCGTTCTCACTTGCGCGGGTACCGTAGGTGCTTTACGTTTTCAGAATTATGAATCGCATTGCATCCGCTGTCTGGCACGGCGACCTCAAATCCGGAAAAGGCTCTCTGACCGCTCCGGGAGGCGTCCTGAATAATACACCCTATTCATTCACCACGCGCTTTGAGAGTGGCGTGGGGACCAATCCGGAGGAATTGATTGCCGCCGCGCACGCGGGCTGTTTCACCATGGCACTGTCCGCCTTCCTCGGCGGCGCGGGCTTCACGCCCACGGAATTGTCCACCAAGGCCACCCTGGCGCTGGAGCAGGTGGCCGGCAACTGGACCATCACCACCATTCATCTTGACTTGACCGGGCGCGTGCCTGGTATTGACGCCGCCAAGTTTGAGGAGATCGCCAAGACCGCGAAGGCCAATTGCCCCGTTTCGCGCGTGCTCAAGGCCGACATCTCGCTCTCGATCCAACTTTTGCCGTCCTGAGCGCCGTTTCATTTACACGGAAGGGCCGGACGGGTTAAGTTTGGGACAGGATGAACAGGACGCAAATCCTGTTCATCCAGTTAGATTTCAGAATTTAGCCGCATTGTTCCAATGCTTAATTCCTGAGCACATTGGTCAACCCGTAATTCAGGCGGTAGTATTTTAGGGGCGGCTGCTGCGGGAACACGGCCTCGTCCGTAAGAATGGACGCCTTATTCGTCAACACGCTGACGCTGGTCGGCGTGACATTCGTCCAATGAATCAGGTCGGCTGAGGCTTGGTACTGCAAGGAAATGTCGCCCAGGACATTCGTGACCTGGTAAGAAACGCCGATCTGGTTGCTCGAAAGGATGAACCCGTGCATGATCGCGTTGGTCGCGTCTTTGACCAAGGGATTGCCGCCCACGGCGTATTCCTGGAGATTGACTACGCCGTCGCCATCAGGGTCCGCAAAAGGCGAGGTCATGGCCGGACTGTTAAGTTGAGCGGCCGTGAATTGCCTCAGTTCCCAATCGCCAAATGTGCCGGGCAAAGACCGCTCGTTGAAAATGATTTCCGCCACTTGCACGTTATCGGCGCTGTAGGAACTGGTGATGTAAAGCTGAAGATTCGTGACGTAAACAGGTTTCGCCAGGACGACATCCGCAGCCGCTGCGGAATTGGCCATCGTCCCGGTATAAATGGACGTGCCGTTGGTTGGAATGCCGTAAGTCTCCGAGCCGTTTGGCGGGGTGCCAGGGGCCAATTGGCTGTTCGCGATCAACTGGATGGCGTTGGGACCGTAGCCGGATCGCGGATAGATCAGAACCTCGGAAAGCGCCACTACGCGCGGAAATTCAACAAAGAGCCACTCGGGGCTGGTCGCCGTGGGTTGCTGGCCCGCGGCCGTGCCGTAGGAAACCCAGTAATCAGTCAACAGGCCATCCACCGCGTTGGTGGCAGGAAAGGCCGGTTGCTCCGAGGAGTCGAATACGTTCGTAATGGGCACTTGGTACGGGGGGTAAGCTTCGACGGTCAACACGGCCGCCGGGCTGGGCCAAGTAACGCCGCTGGGGTCTTTGACCACCATCGTATAGCTGCCTGAGTTTGAGGATTGAATATTGGTGATGACCAACTGAGCGGTGGTGGCGCCAGTCAGATTCACGCCGTTCAACTGCCATTGGAAGCTGTAGCCCGCCGGAGGGTTGGTCACGCCGACATTATAGCTTACGGTATAACCTGGCGGAATGGCCTGCGAAACCGGCAGCGGAGACAGGAGGTTCTGCAAATCGACATAACCGGTGGTTTGGGCACCCAAGGAATCCGAAACTGTGTAGGAGAATTGGTCGGGACCCACGTAGCCCTGGACAGGCGCATAAACCAAACCCTCAGCCACCTGCGAAATAGTGCCGCCGTTGGTGCTGGAACCAGCCACACCGTCAAAGGTCAATGAGTCACCGTCGGGATCAGAGTCCACCAAGATGAGCAAATCGGAGATTTCGACGGTGGCTCCCCCGCCTGCGAACGAAACGATATTGAGGGTGGGACAGTTTGGGGCTTGATTGGTTGGAACGACCTGCAATGCCGCCACTTTGCTGGTGACTGAACCGGAAGCGTTGGAGATCACGACGGTATAATTAGTGCCCTGGCCGCCTGCGGTGGGGTTATAGATGTCCAACACGGGACTGGTGGCCCCGCTCACCGCCGAGCCATTGACGAGCCACTGGTAGGAGAGGGGTGATCTGCCGGTGGCAACCACGGAAAACTGAGCGAAGCTGCCCGACCCAGTCTGGCTGGCATCGCGCACGGTTTGATTGGTTGGTTGTGTGAGGATGGACGGCAAACCTGGCGGCAGAGCCTGACTGATGGAGGTGGCGTTCTCCACCAGAATGGCCGAACCCCCGGAAGTTACCGTCTCCACGAAATCAAGCGTGTTGAGCCCTGGGACGAACCAGGAAGAAGTCGTGTTGGTGACGCTGAACGCTTGAGCGGTCACCGCCTGACCTGAGGTATTAACGTAAAGAATATTATTGTTGTTGCTCATGCTGAACGTGGTGAAATACAAGGCGCCTCCGGGCGCCAGCGTAATCCCTGTGTTCTGGCCATTGAGGAGAAGCGATGTGGTGCCGTTGCAAAAAAAGGTCGCCCCCCAAAGTCATATTGGTGGGGCTAGCCTGATCCAAGAGGAAGGTTGTGCGATAAGTATAGTTTCCCGCAACCGAGTTTCCGTAAACGCCGCCTGAATTGCCCTGATCGCCAATCCACATCGAAGAGCCGTTGGTCGGACCATAGCTGCCGCCCCCCGGTGCAAATTCAATAGGATTATTCCACTCAAAAACCATCGCGTTCGGCCCAAGGAAACTCGCATCCTGGCTCTCAATGAGAATATAGTGCGGATCCGGGACGTCGCTGGCCGATACCTGGTCGTTCGTACCGATGCCTGTGCTGAAGAACCCGGTCGCGGAGGCACCGATGGTCACCTGCGCCACTGTAGAGGTGACGACATTTAAAGAATTACTAATCACCAACACATAGGACCCGGCATTGGCAAAGGTAGCATTGGTAATGGTTAATGTGCTGGTGGACTGGTTGGGCACGACATTAGTGCTGTTGGTCGTGTATTGAATCCACGTGTAGGTCGGCGTTGAGACGGAGACCGAGCAATTGATTGAGAGGACTCCGCCATAAGGAGCCAAAGTGAGCGGCGGCGGCTCGGTCTTGATGGTCGGAGGAAACGGCTGGCCGTTGTTCGTAAACGCCATTTGGTACGATTTCAGGGCAAGGTCAGTGACGCGAACTTCGCTGATACTGCCGATGCCTCCCTCGTTATTGCCGGGATTGGAAGTGCTGCGTCCGCTTCCCCAAATGCCCAAAGCTGGTGTGGCCGCACCCTCCGAGGCGCCGCTCAAAGGACGGGTGGCGGTGTACTGGCTGAGGACGTCAGCATTCGTCCGTGCGCCGTCCACGAGCGTCCAATACATGGTGATGATATTCGGCGTATCGCCGTTGGTTGGGCTCTGGCCGGTATAAGTAATCGCTACGTGGAACCAGGTGTTGGTCGCCACGGCGTCAACTCCAGTGGTGGGGAGTGTGGCCTTGAAATCGTTATCCGTACTGCCAGCCAGGAGGTCCCACTCCACAGTGCCCGTCTCAATGCGCCATTGCCATCCACGGGCGGTGATGGCCGCCCCGTTGTCACCACTGAGAATTTCCATATCGGCGCCCGAAGCTGGCGCGGCGAGGTTCACCAGCGCTTCAAAGGTGAAGGCCCCGCTGGTCGGATTGCAGAATTGGGTCGTATCTGGGAGAATGCCCCCGTAGAGCAGGTGTTGTTTGGTGGTCCCGGCATAAGACGCGCCCAAGGAAAGAGAGTAAGCCGGCGCGCCAAAGGAGGCATTGGTATAGGGGGGGGTGCCTGGCGTTGGCTCCCCGATGTTCGTCACGGAAAGGGGAATGGCGTTCGGGCTGGCGTTAGTGCTGGTGGCGATGGCATCGGCGGCCGTCAAGCCATTGGTGTCGTTCAGATGCCAGAGGTGCATCGTGTCAGGCCCGGGCGTATAGGGGATTTGCAATCCGGCGTGGGCGGTCACCGTCACGGCCAGAGCACCGGCCGCGATTAGGGCTCTGCACAGCAACGTTGCGGGCGAGGGATGGAATTTCATATTTGAGATGTTATGTTGTGTTTTGTTCTGCGGGTCTATCTTGGGTAAAATCTGATCTGGCTTGGGCGAGTCGGCCTTCTTATTGCGGAATCCCAGGTTCAATGGTGGCTTGCGTCCGAAATAGATCCGTCTTGTCGGCTGAGGTCGTGCTGCCAGTAAGCTCAACCTCCACGGTGTAATAATCCGACATGGGCACAGAGATATCCAGCACGGCTTGACCTTTCCATTTCCAGTATTCGACGTGCCCGTCAAAGAACGACATACAGCCGCCGCGGTCATGGACGCTAGTCGGCAAATTCCACCACTCTTCGTTGCCATAAGGCCAAATGCCAAAGGATCCATTGTCAATACTGCGCGCGTCCTCGTGCCAAAAAACAGAGTGTTGGGCCGGACTTGGGTTCTTGTTGATTTGACGGTCAAAGGCGATGTTGTATTGCGCGTAATTGGGATTGGTGCTGCCCAAGTTGTAATCAATCGAATAGGTCAACAGGCGAGGCACCGCCTGCGGCGCGGGCGTTCCTCCATTCGCCGTGTAATTAATGTCAGTCAGGGCTGTTTCGGCAGGACAAACATAGATACCCGCAGATTTGTTGTACGGATAAAGATAGCCGTGAACGATATTGCTGGTCGTGACCATGGTTCTGGCGTTCCCCATCATCCATGAATCGCCGTCTTCGGCTGTGGAGGTCGCGTCGTTGGGCACCAGTCGCCCATTATAATCCCCGAAATACATGATGTAGCAAAGCTGGAGCTGCTTGAGGTTATTCATGCACTGGGTTTTCTGCGCCTCCTGTTTGGAACGGGCCAGCACAGGCAACAGCAAAGCCGCCAAAATCGCGATGATGGCAATGACAACCAATAGCTCAATGAGCGTGAAGCCGCAGCCTGCACGGCGTTTCGCGCTCATTCTAATTTCCATTTCATTCATGGGTGGCAACTGCCAGCGTCAGCCGCGCCTATCCGTGGAAACCTGTCTTCCAAGGCGGCGCAAGTCGACACAACGAATCATTTTTGGACTGCTCCACTTATAAGCGATGGCCCCGGTCTGCGTCCATACCCTCAATCGGGGGTAGTCCGAAGAGGGCGCAAATCCGTTTTTGGTACGGATGGCTGCTTGCGTTACCACAAAAGAGTGGTATAAGTGGATGGTGGAGACGCCGGTCCCCTGAAAAGGTGACGCTGGCGTGTGTTCTTTGAAATCCAGGGGAAACAAAGGTTAGTGACTAACGGTCAGCAGCGGAAAAAGGCGGGCCAGCCAGCGCTTTGTCGCCTACAGATGGAGCGATGGGCTGGCGACTGCGTGATTTTCACGCAACCTCGGCCCCTTCCAAAACAGGCTTTTCGTACCATTGGATAAATCATAGGCGGAAAAGGGACCCAATTGTTAGGTAGACGCTCGCGCGTGGAAAAACTGAAATAGCCCGAAATAGGCTTGCGAGAGCAGCACGAAATCAAAGCTACTAAAGGCTACTAAAGGCTACTAAAGCCTTAAGCGTTTTCGCGTGGCCACCGGCGAAGCCGCCTCCAAGTGGTTAAAAGGAGCCAAATTGGCAGAAGAGGTGGGGAGGTTCAAAGCTGTTGAACAGGAGAAAGCAGGCTGGCCACCCATCTACCAAAACCAGATTTGCGCCCTCCGAAGACCGTGGCATCAAATGGCGCTTGCTAGAGTGATTTGGAGTTAAGGTAGCGTACAGCGGCTTCGGTGCGCGAGCGGACGTGCATTTTCTCGTAGATGTGCTTGAGGTAGCTTCGCACAGTTTCGAAGCTGAGTTGGGTCTGCTCGGCAATTTCCTTGTTGGAGTATCCTTTGGAGAGAAACTCAAGTAATTCTTCTTCCCGGGGCGAAAGCCGAAGGGCGTCCTGCCGGTTGGGCGAGGTCCGGCGGAAAGACTGGACTACGCGTCGGGCAATGGCGCTGGTCATGGGTGCGCCCCCGTGGAGGACATCCAATAGGGCCGTTCGCATATCGGCGGGTTTGGTTCGCTTGAGCAAATATCCATCGGCCCCGGCTTCCAAAGCACGGAAGATCAGTTCGTCATCGTCCAGCGCCGTCAGAATGATAATTTGGGTGTCCGGGAGAAGCTCTTTCAGCCTCATGGTGCATTCAATGCCTGAAATCCCCGGCAGCAAAACGTCCATCAATGTCACATCAGGTCGGGCCGTCGGCACCGTCTTCAGCGCCTCCTCTCCTGAGGAGCAGGCGCACAAACACTTGAAATCAGGGAAGGAATCAATCAGGCGCGACCAACTTTCCCGGATATTGCGCTCGTCTTCGACCAAGGCCACCCGCAGCGGCAAACTGCCGTTGGGTTTGGGCGGAATGATCGAAGTTTGGCGTTTCATGGCTGAATTATTGCCAGTAAGGCTGACCCTTTCGCCGGGAGAAGTCCATACCCTCAATCGGGGGAGAATGCCTCACAAATCGGCTCCCCGCGACGTAGCGTAACTTTGGCGAACCACATGCCACGGTTGTAACCGGGTGGAGGGCAGCGGAATCTCAATTTCAACACGGCAGCCGGCTCCGGGCGAGCTTTGCACGGTGCAACGCCCCCCCAAATTATTCATGCGCGCCCTCATATTGCTCAAACCGTTCCGCGTGGAGTCGATCTGTCCGACATCGAACCCCCGCCCGTTGTCTTCGACGACGGCCATGAGCGACTTGCCCGTCAGGCGGACGCGCACCGAGACCTCGGTCGCGCCAGAGTGTTTGACCGCGTTGCTCAACGCTTCCTTGATGGTGAGCAGGAGATTTCGCCGCAACGGGAGGTCCAGCGAAATGTCGGGCAATTCGCGCTGGATGTCGAACCGGCAGCGCACCAGGGCCGATCGCAGAAATGATTCGGCGTACTTGCAGACGTAATTGACAAAATCACCCAGCGTGTCGCGCTGCGAATTGACCACCCAGACCACCTCGTCAATGGCGCCGAGCACATCGCGGGCGCTATCGCACATTTGGCCGAATTGGCCGCGGGTTTCCGACTCGGCAGGCAGCTTGTTTTGGGCCTCCTCGCCGATCAACAATAACTGCGTAAGCCTGGCTCCGAGGTCGTCATGGATATCCCGCGCAATGCGGTCCCGTTCCAGGCGCAAAAGTTGATTCCCTTTGCTTTGCACGGCCAATCGCATCATCAAGTAGAGAGATGTCAGCCCGGCCAGTCCACTGGAGGCCAGCAGCGTGATTTGGAACCAGCCGGTTTCCCAGAAATGAAGCGACAGCGGCAGGAAGGGAGGCAAATTGACAAAATGCGTGGGCTCCTTCCACCACGGATCCACGCCCAGCACTCCTACGATGGTAACCGGGGGCCAGTCTTCAGGCGCAGACCGGCGGGTTTGCCAATGTCGATCCTCGTTTCGGGCAACCCGCCAACTTTTGTCGGAAGCAACATCTACGCTTTTGCCGTCATGCAAAATTGCGTGAAAACCTAAAATCAATCCGGCTTTGTCGTTATCGTTGAAACCCTCCACAGCCAGCACATGCAGACCGGGCTGGAGCAGCCAAGTCAGATCGTACACGCTGACGGTGCGCCAATCGCTTCCCCGGCCCAACTCACGGCCATCGAGGAACAAAGTGTAGCCATTGTCCGCTGCGATGCGCAGTTGCGCCTGCACGACGCGGCTTCCCTTGGGAATTTCGAAACTCTTCCAAAAGCGGCACGTTTGTTTGTCCCTGGTTTCCTTGTCCCAAATCCACACCCCAAGATATTCAGCCGCATTATGGATGGACGTGGCCGGGCTGATGGCGAATTTCTCCGGCTCGGTCGCCAAGGAGCTCAAAACCAAGCCCAAACTCGCCCACCGGACAACCCCTGTAACAATGGAGCGCTTCATAGGCGGAAAACGCAGATGATTTAACCGCTTTTTCGAGGACAAAACAAGAGGACTTTGAAGGCTTGCAAGCACTTGGTCCTTTCACTGCTCCAATAGCACTCGCACGGGGCCAAACAGGCCGGACGCCATCAGGGGTGTCGTCTTTTTCAACTGGCGGATATTGGTCTGGGTCAGCCGCCGGCTGGCTGGCAACAACTGATCGCCAATAATCCGGTTGGGCCAGAAATTCACAACTTCGACTTCCAGCGAGTTCTCCCCCTCCTTGGCCACGCTTGTGATGTCCACCCTGAAGGGCGGCGTCCAAACGATGCCGCAGGTGCGGCCGTTGACTTTGACCTCGGCCAGTTCGCGCACTTGGCCCAGATCCAGCATTATTTTCCGGCCGGCCGTGGCGGGCAGGGTGAAACTCTTTCGATAGTTGGCCGTTCCCGAATAATACTTGATGCCCGGCTCGGGGCGCTCGGTCCAACCCTCCAGTTTGTCGAAGGACACTGATTCCGGTCCGCCCCAACGCGGGTCGAAATGCACCGTCCACGGGCCGGAAAGTTCGCCCGCCACCTTGAGCGCGGGCCAGTTGGCGGTGCCTGTGGAAGGGTGTTTCGAGGCCGCTTCGCGAAAGACGACGAAGATAGAGCCGCATGAATCGAAATGGAGCGGCAGCGTCGTGCGACCGTCCTTCTCGGCGTAGGCAGCCGCGAAGTGGTGCTCGCCGCTGACGGCGTCCCACAATTCCGGCGCCAGCCCACGTATGCGGAATGTGGCGTTGAGCGTTACCGCGTTGCTGGCTCGGTTCATCACAAAATAAATCTCCGCCCCGTTGGCGGTGCGATGGATGAAATCAATCTCATGATTCGTCGCCGTCGCGCCATCAACGCTCCACGCAAAATCAGGCCTCAGTCCCTTGGCCAAGAGCACCTCCCGCGCGGTTTTATTGGTCATGATGCCCCGGCCGCCATACAAATCATCCGCCACGCTCCTCAACATTTGGTCGCTCTTTGGATAATCCTGCAACCCGCTCGCTTCCGCCGGTTTCGGGCCGATCATCGTCGCCCCGGCCGCTGCCAATTCTTTCAGCTTTAGCAGTACCGGCAGCGAGAGTGAACTCCGGTTGGGCAATGCCAGCAAGCGGTAGCTCATGCCGTCGGGCAAGATGATCTGCCCGTTTTGGACGCTGGTTCGCGTGAGGAGGGCCTCCTCGGTGATCACGTCATAGTCGTAGCCGGGCAATATTCCCGCAGGATCAGAACTTTTTAACTGCGCGAAATTCGGAACGTGGTCGCCGTAATAATAAAGCACGTCGGCAAAGGGCAGCCCCTGTTGCAACAGGGCCTGGCAACGGTCAATGTAGCTGAAAAAGGCCTGCGACTTTCCCCACCACGTCACCTTTGGATTCAAGTGCGTGCCGGCAAAATACTGCTGGCCTGGCACTCCCGTCTCCTCGGGCGAACAAACAAAGGCGTGCCACACCAGCACATTCAGCCCTTCACACACCGCTTTGTCAAAGGCAGGCTTGAGGTTGGACCAGATCGATTCCTGCCAGTGCGGCCCGATGTCGGTGAAGCCCTCCGCGAAAATCAGCGGGTGACCGTATGTATGCGCCGCGCTGGCCGGTTGTTTGACAAAAAACCGGTTCTCATCGCCAATGCGATGCTCCCACGACCAAGCCCAGAATTCGCTCATCGGCACGTCGTCCCAGCCGAGGCAGCGTTGCGCGTCAATGGGCACCGAGTGCGGCCCGCCGGATTCGGGATGAATCAACAAGCCGTGCTTATGCGCATAGTCGCGGAATAAATGGTAGTGGTGGTCAATGGCCAAATCACCCAAAGTCTTGCGATAATTGGCCAGGAATCGGTCGCTTTCGTCGCGGCTGTTGATGATTCGTCCCGCCAGCGTCGGCAGCCAGGGCGTCATGTCGTAACCGCGTCGTTTCTGAAATTCCTCGCGCAAGCCGGGCGTCCAATTGGCCAATTCGATTTCCCAACTGTCCGTGTGCAAATATTTCAGCGTCCGGCCCGCCAGCGGCCCGGCGTCGGCAATGAGCGGCTCGACCACTGCATTCCAGTAGCGCTCAAACGCGCCCGCGTCATAAACGTCGATGGCATAGCCAGCCCATCCATCGCTACTGGTCGAGACATTCGCGTGGTCGCCAATCGTGTAGCCAAAGCGGAGCACTTGCCATGACCCCGGCGGTGCATCCCAACGCAACACGCCATCCGCGCCAAGCTTCGCGGTCAAATCAACGACCGCGTCGGTTCGTGCGTCTTCCTCGCCCGGAGTGGCAGCTATTTCGGCAAAAAGCGGTGAAGTATCCGGCGCGGAAAATGGCTCAAGCGACGCCTGCAACGCCTTGAGCTTCCAATTGAGCAACGGGTTGGACGCCTTCCTGGCGTTCTTGACTGGATAGGCAACGACAAAAGAATCCCGGTAGAAAAAATCCCGCGCTTTTGGCCGCGGCAAAGCCAGCTCGATTCTCGCGCCGCCGACTATATTCGTTTCCGCCCAGACATATTTTTTGGCTGCGTCCTCGGGTTTGACGACCTCGAGCGGCCCGCCCAGATTCCAGCCGCTCTGGATATTGAGGCTGATTTCCAAGCCAAGCCGGCTGGCTTCGCGCAGGGCATGTTTATAAAGTTCCCGCCAAGCTGGAGTGAAAAACGTCGGTCCATGCGGAACGCGCGCGTTGCCTCCTTGATTCGCGCCGTTGGCGTCCACGATAACCGCGCCGCCAAACCCCTTGGCCTTCATTTCCTCCAAATCGTGAGTGATGGACGCCGCCGTCACATTGCCATTGAGCCACCACCAGTAAGCCCGGAGCCGGGACTCGACGGGAGGATTATTCCAATCATTCTCAAGCGAACTTTGAGCCGGGGCCGGCGTTTGCGAGGCCATCACCGCCGACAGGAACGCGGCAGTCAAACCGAAAAACTGTTTCATCTTTCTGCTGAAAGGCATGAGTTACTATAAATGCGGAACCGGCCGGAGTTAGGCGAGCGAAAAGATTCAATTAAATCCACAAGTGGCTGGGAAATTTCTTTTGCAGCGCGGGCTTGAGTTTAGGATAGGCGTTGGCCTTGAACGCAAGCCAATTAAAAGTGGAATCAAGCCGCTTTCCATCCGGCGTGCAAAGCCAAAGTTTGACCGGCAATTTTCCTTCGCATATATGAGGATGCTCTTTCAAGCCGAAACACTCGTGCAGTTTCACCTGCAAATCAGGCGAAGCCGGCTCGCCGTCCTCGTCGCGCGCCTCTTCGGGATAGAGCAATTTTTAATTTGCGGCCATCGTGCCAGACAATGTGTTGCGGCGCCAATTCATCGAGCCATTCCAGGCGTTCCTTGCCGTAAAAATCCGGGAACAAATCCCGCAACGGGGTGGCTTGGGCTTCTTTGGCCAGCGTCAGGCCGGTGAATGCGCGGGCCAGAAAGGCGGTGATGAAAGCTTTGTCGGCCGGCGGAAGCTCCAACTCCGGCATCACAATGGCGGCCAAATTGACGCGGGCGATGGTTTGTTTCAGCTCGTGCGTGAACAGCGGTAGCTCAAAATAAGGTTTGGTCGCGGCCTCCGCCAGACAGCAGCCGGAGGCGGCGGGGTCAAATTCCCGCTGGTGTTCGTGATGAATCACCAAATCATGAAACCGCACCAGCTTGATCGCGCTGACCCGCTTGTGAACGGGGTCAAACAAATGTTCGATGCGGGTTGTGACTTGCTCTGGGAACATCTCCTCAATCCACTCGCGCCGCACCGCCGTGGCCAACCCCAGCAGCGTCATGTTACCGGTCCGCCCTGAAACCTCGCGGATGCTTGCGACGACAAACAAGGGCGCGTTTTGCACGACACTTTCGCGGACCAGCGCGCCGGAACGCCCGTCCACCAGGTCGCAATCCAACGTCCCCTGGCCGCGCAGCCGGCAAAGCTGGTCAATGAACCCGGCGGTGATACAGCGCGGCAGCGCCTCTTCGTTTTGCGGCGCGTCGCCGGCGGAGAACCGGGCCGACTGGAGGATTTGCTCGAAGGTTTGCTGTACTTGACGCGCAATTTGCGCGTGGACGCCGTAACGGCGGCAGCGCTCGGTGTTGTAGCCGTTGTTGCGGGCGAATTGATAGGCGCGCATCAACGTGTAAAAATCCGATTCAGCGCTGGCTTCGAAAAGTTCCCGCGCCTCGGCAATGTGTTTGTCGTCGCGGCCCAGGCGGACCAGCAAATCACGTCCGCTGACCAAAGCGGCGCACAATGCGGCCGCCGGGACGCATTGGTGCCGGAAGGCCTCCACCAGCATGCGCGAATAGCGCGGATGCATCGGGAGCCGCAACATTTCCCGGCCAATCGGCGTGATGTCCGGCCCGGCGGCCTCGGCGGCGGGGCGCAGCGCGCCCAGAATTCGCAGCAACTTTTCGGCCCGCTCTACCGCCGCCGGGTCCGGCCGGTCCAGCCAATCGAAACGCGCCGCGTCCCGAATGCCAAAGGAGTGCAGCAGCAGAACAACCTCCGCCAAATCGCTGCGCTGAATTTCCGGCGTGTTGCGTTCGGGGCGGTTCAAATGACCGCCTTCAGTCCAGAGGCGGTGGCAGACGCCGGGGGCCGTTCGCCCGGCCCGGCCGGCCCGTTGCTCCGCCGAGGCCCGGCTGATCGGCTCAATGAACAAGGTGCCGATGCCCCGTTCGGCATCGTAGCGCGCCACGCGAGCCACGCCGCTGTCAATCACATGTATAATGCCGTCAATCGTGACGGAGGTTTCGGCGACGTTGGTGGCCACAACCACTTTGCGTAGGCGATTGGGGGCAAAGGCCAGGTCTTGCTCCTCCGGCGGCAATTCGCCGTGCAATGGAATGAGCGCCAGCGCTTCGCCGCCCGCGCCTGCACGGCAAGCACCCAAGGTGGAATTGATCTCGCCCATGCCAGGCATGAAGATTAAAATGTCGCCTGGATCGCCGGTCCGCACGACCTCCGCCACCACATCGGCGGCCTGCTCGGAAATAGGCCGTTCGTCTGGCAAGTCAATGTGTCGAATTTCCACCGGAAAGGCCTTCCCCTCCGAAACCAAAATAGGGCAATCGCCCAGATATTTTGCGACCGGTTCGGCTTCGAGCGTGGCGGACATGACAACCATCCTCAAATCGGGGCGGCTCGTTTGCTGCAATCGCTTGACCAGCGCCAGCGCGACATCGCTCAATAGATTGCGTTCGTGAAATTCGTCGAAGAGGACGGCGCTGATGTCTTTCAGCGTCGGATCATCTTGCAGCCAGCGCAACAGGATGCCTTCGGTGACAAAACAAATGCGCGTGCCGAGGCTGGTGCGATCTTCAAAACGAATCTGATAGCCGACTTCCCCGCCCAGCGGAACCTGCCGCTCCCAGGCGACGCGCGCCGCCACCGTGCGGGCCGCCACGCGGCGAGGTTGGAGGATGACGATGCGCCCGGCGCATAAACCGCTTTCCAACAGCATTTGCGGGACTTGGGTCGTCTTGCCCGACCCGGTCGGGGCGACCAAAACCAGGCGCGGTCCGTCGCGGAGCGTTTGAACGATTTGGCCGTGAATCTGCCAGATCGGAAGCGAAGTTTGCACGAAACGAAAGGCTGGCCCGTCTCAGTGAATCAGCAGCAACGCTGCCAGGACTGCCGCGGACAATCCCAGCATCAAACCCGAGGGCATGAACTTCCTGCCCTTGGCGAATCGGATGCCAAAGACCACCAGCAAAAGCCCCACCAGGATGTCAGCAATGTAAAAAGGGCGGATGATCCCCGTGGCGCACAGAGCCAGCAGCGCCGCGAACAAGGTTGAGGTGATGAGCGAAACTTTGCTCTTGGCCTTGATGAAGCCCATCAACCCGCCCGCCATGAGCAGTACAATATAAACCCACAAAATAGTGACAGATGTAGTTGGAGTCATAAAACGATCATCCTTGTTTTAAGCGGCACGAACATCCAAGTCCAGATCATTTAAAATGTTCAAGTAACCCGGAGCGCAAATCTGGTTTTGGTAGATGGCCAGACTCTCTTCTTCTGTTCAACAGCTTTGAACCTCCCCACCTTTTCAGCCAATTTGGCTCATTTTATCCACTTGGAGGCGACTGCGCAGCATTTCACGCAATAAAGCGCAGCGCACTAGTAGCTTCTACTAGCTGCTAGTAGCTTCGATTTGCTGCTGCCATCGCCCGCCATTTTTGGGCGTTTTCAACCTTTCCATGCGCCAGCCTACGCGCAAGCCTCAACTCAATAATTTGTTCATTTGGCCTTGGAAAGGGCCGAGGTTGCGTGAAAATCACGCAGTCGCCAGGCCATCGCTCCTCCGGTAGACGACAAAAAGGGCTGGCCCAGCCACCTTTTTTCCGCTGCTGACCACGAGTCACTAACCACTGTTTCCCCTAGATTTCAAAGAACACGCGTCGGCTGCACCCTTTCAGGGGACCGGCGTCGCCACCATCCACTCATACCACTCTTTTGTGGTAACGCAAGGAGTCATCCTTGCCAAAAACAGAATTGCGCCCAGTAACCCGTTCATTAACGACAAGCGCGCCAGCTTACCCAAGAGACAGATTGGGTGTTTGATCTTCACGCGACAACTTGCGGCGAAGATTCATCCAGCATTTCGCGCACTTTGCGGGTAAGACTGGCTGGTGTATAAGGTTTGGGCAGGAACTCAATCCCTGTCTCGAAAACACCCTGGCGCGTGATGGCGTCATCCATGTAGCCGGAGGTAAAAAGGATCTTAAGATCGGGATTGGCCGATTTCAACCACTCTGCCATCACTTTGCCGCTCATGATCGGCATGATGACATCGGAAACCACCAAACGAATCGTGGAACCTTCGTGGCCACGCGCCATATTCAACGCTTCCTGTCCGTTGGAGGCCGAGATTACTTCATAACCCTGGGCTTCCAGGACCCGCCTGGCCAGGTGTCTCACAGCCGGCTCATCTTCCACCAACAGCAACGTTTCAGTTCCGCGCAGGAAGGATTCGTTGAGAGGTGACTTAGCATTGGCATCGCAAGGCTGCGCGACTCGTGGAAGATAAACCTTGAAGGTCGTTCCTTTGCCTGGTTCGCTTTCAACGCAGATATGGCCACTAGATTGTTGGACGATGGTCTGGCAGGTCGCCAGGCCCAAACCGGTGCCTTTGCCCTTGGGCTTGGTGGTAAAGAAGGGTTCAAACAGGTGCGCTTTGACTTCCTCGCTCATGCCGGTCCCCGTGTCACAGACGCTCAACATCACGTATTCGCCGGGCTTGACGTCCGGGTGCTTCTGCGCATATTTTTCATCGAGGGTGGCGTTGCAGGTGGTGATGGTGAGCTTGCCTCCGTTGGGCATGGCATCGCGGGCATTGATGGCCAAATTCATGACCAATTGGCCGATGTAGCCAGAGTCGCCCTTGACACGTCCAAGGGCCTTGTCGGGAACTATCGTCATTTCGATGTTTTCGTCTATGAGCCGCCGCAGCATTTTGTCCGTGTCATGCACCACTTCATTCACATCCAGAACCACTAGTTGGACTGTCTGTTTGCGGTTGAAGATCAGCAATTGCCGGGTCAAGCCAGCCGCGCGTTCGGCCGTCGTCCGAATGATCTCAAGATAATCCCGGATCGCATTTTCAGGACCGAGGTTTTGCACGCTCAAATAGCAGTAGCCCATGATCACTGCGAGAAGATTATTGAAGTCGTGGGCCACGCCACCGGCAAGCTGGCCAACAACCTCCATTTTTTGAGCTTCAATGAACCGCGCCGCCAGACGTCGACGCTCGTCCCGTTCTTCGACTTCCTGCAAAGCTCGGCGAACCGCTGAAGGGAGCCGGGCGAGGCCCTCCTTCATGACATAATCGGTCGCGCCGCTCTTGAGCGCATCCACGCCCCGCTCCTCCCCCAGGGTCCCGGAGACAAGGACGACAGGCAGATCCGGGTACATGGTATGGGTGATTTTCAAGGCCGAAATCCCGTCAAACGCGGGCAGCGAGTAATCCGAAAGGATCAAATCCAGGCCGCCGCGCGCCAGAGCAGACTCAAAGTCAACTTTGTTTTCCACCCGGGTGATCGCACAACGGATGCCTTCGTCTTCCAGGGTGGATTGAATCAGAGAGGCGTCGTTCGGATCATCCTCCAAGTGGAGGATGTGCAGTGGGGATTTCATTTTGGATCTCTTTCTGGTTGGGGAGTGAAAAGAAAAACGCCGCACCACCGTTGACCACTCCTTCGGCCCACGCGTGGCCCCCGTGGCGATGAATGATGCGCTGGACATTGGCCAGTCCGATGCCGGTGCCTTCAAACTCAGCCTGACTGTGCAGGCGTTGGAAAACGCCGAAGAGTTTCTCGGCATACTGAGGGTCGAAACCCACCCCATTGTCGCGAATGAAGATCACAGTTTCGTCGTCCTGTCCGGGAACGCAGCCGATTTCGATTTTGGCTTCGCGGACAGCGCCGGTGAATTTCACTGCGTTGGAGATCAAATTGACCAGCACGAGCCGCAACAGCGGGCCGTCCGCCCACACCGTGGCCAAAGGGTGAATTTCCCAGATCAGGTTTCGCTCCTTTATGTCCGCCTTAAGATCGCTTACAGCCTCCCGGACCAACACATCAAGGTTTACCTCCGTCTTGCGCAAAGCCGCATGCCCGACGCGCGCGAAAGACAGCAGGGCGTCAATCAAATTCGTCATGCGTTTCGCCGCCTGGAAAATAGTCGCCAAATGGCCGAAGTTTTCCGCTGAAAGCTGTAGCCCGGGGTCTTTTTTGCATGCGGCCCACAAACCACTGGATATGTCGCAAGGGCGAGCGCAAATCGTGGGAAACGGAATAGCTGAACGCCTCCAGTTCCTCGTTGGCGGTCTGTAGTTCCGCCGTGCGTTCGGAAACGCGTCCCTCTAATTCGAGATTCAGTTGGAGGATTTTCGCCTCCGCTGCCTTCCTTCGGGTAATGTTTTGGGCGACTTTCGAGATGCCGGTGACCTGGCCGCCGGCATCCTTGATCGCGGATATTGTCACCGCTACATTGATCAGCCGTCCATCCTTGGCTTGTCGCAGCGTTTCAAAGTGTTCCACGGTTTCGCCCCGCCTGATCTTCCCCATGTTCTGGTTTTCCTCATCAAGCCGGTCGCTTGGAACCAAACGTATAATCGAAGTCCCTACCATTTCGTCGGCAGCATACCCGAAAATCTTTTCCGCGCCTTTGTTCCAATCGGTGATGATGCCCTCCAGGTCCTTGCCGATAATGGCGTCATCAGAACATTCGATAATCGACGCCAGTCGAATTAAAATGGCATCCACTTTTTTGCGCTCCGTAATATCGCGGACATTGCATTGGATCACATGGCGATCTCCTTCTTGATAGACGTTGCTGACAAACTCCACGGCATTGCGGCGGCCGTCCCTCGTTTCCAGCGGCAGGTGGTCGTATCGCACATACCCATCCTTTTGCAACCGTTCAAGCATGACGATGTTCGACTCGATGTCTTTGAACGGACTTAACTCGCCGACGGTCTTGCCGACCATTTCATCACGGGAAAAACCCAACAACTTAACCAGATAAGGGTTTACATCACTGATTCGCCCCGTGTCGGCGTCAAGGATCAAAATGCCGTCCCTTGCCGTTTCGAATAAACGCCGATAGCTAAGTTCTGAGGTGCGAATGGCCTGTTCGCTCCGGGTTTCCGCATGCTCGGCTCGCATCTCCGCTTGCTCAGTTCGCGTCTTGGCCTGCTCCGTCCTGGTCTCAGCCTGTTCTGTCCGCGACTCTGCTTGCTCGGTCCGGGTCTTGGCCTGTTCGGTGCGCGCCTCCGCCCGCTCTGTTCGTTCCTCCGCCCGCAGAATCTGTGTGTCATGGCCAGGGACGTAGGCGGTATTCTGCTGCACCTTTGGGAGATTATTATCGGGAGTTGCATCTTTCCCCGCCCCTCTTGACGACCCCGAGAGGCCCTCCGCAGCCACAGATTCCGGTGAATTCACAAAAAGACAATAGCCGGAAAAGACGCGCTACGCTATTAGGTGTTCTACCCAGTCCCCTAAATCAGACTTCCTGTGAAATCGAGCCTTTTCCTCTTCATTAGAGGGGAGAACACCCCATAGCCAACGGACCGGCGCGCGCATATGTTTATATTGGGTCAGAGTCATGCTCCGAGAAGGAGGGAAGTTGTATAATGTTGTACGTTTTTTTGCGGCGCTTTTGTTTGTTTTGTGGATGCTTGGAGAAGTCTGCCGATGCACATTCGGCGGGATCAGTCACCTTTTGTTGGTTGCCGCCATCATCGCGGTTGCGATCAAATTTAAGGTCAGCCGCCATCGAGCACATCGCCAGCGGCAACAAGCGCGATCCAAGCAAGTGGCCCGTGACTTCGGAGCAACAAAAATTTGGGCGCTAAAATAACATGGCAAGCCAACCTCAATCTTCTTTCATTTGAGGCTTATAGACCGCCGCTCTTCCATAAAGCATCCTTGTCCACTGATTTTCTCCCGAGACGCTCAAGGAGTTGATGCTGGGCCACTCCCCAACCCCAGGGAAAGCGCTCGCGCACGTCCCACTCCTTAAAACGCGGGTCGCTCGGGTCGGGCAGCGGTTCGCGCACGATCTCGCGAAACTCGTTGATCAGACGCCGGCCCAAAGCCCTGTCCAGCTCGGTGCCCTTGAGATCAAAAGATGAGCGCAGTGGAAGCCAAACCTTCGCCTGAGGCTCCCATTTGAAATCACGAATATCCCCGCCGTCCGTGAAGACATGTCTGACCAGAAAAAAAATTAAAAAAATTCCCGCAAACGCCAACGCCATCACCAGTTCGATGATTGACCCGGTCGGGAACTGTTGAAATCCTGTGCGCCAGAACCGGAAATTCCAGAAGTTCCAAAGCCAGACCCAGTACCACCATTTGGAACCGGAATGGCCGCTGGAGCCGCCTGTGCGCCAGACCGCGTGCGAGGGACGTCCGCAGTTGAGGCTGACCCACATCACCAGCAAAACGCGCGACCAGCGGTGGCCGAGATCCC
>Ga0206798_1086_pt1 | contig 19167 bp, 15 predicted proteins | sample Alteio_BWOrgCont_66_FD_152893 | JGI IMG/M metagenome (GOLD analysis project Ga0206798, IMG submission 152893) | Enriched cells from forest soil in Barre Woods Harvard Forest LTER site, Petersham, Massachusetts, United States -... | ecosystem: Environmental > Terrestrial > Soil > Temperate forest >...
CGGCGCGAAGCGAAAAATTCTGCAACAACATTACGTCCCGCAGCCGCCGGATTTTCCCATCAGCCGCGCCGAACCGGCTTATTTGAAAACGGCGTGGTTGAGAATCGGCTGAATTTCCGCCGGACGCATGGAGCCTAATTCGCCGGCGTGTTCGTCACCGGCAGGGTGCGGTAGAAGCGGAGGGAATTATTTGGCGCGTCCGGGTCAATAAAATCAATCGAACTTTGGAAGATTTGATTGGTGGAAACCGATGACCAATTTTGCAGATCGCTGGAATTTTGAATGGAAAACCACGCGCCGTCCGGCCCGCCATTCGTCCCGCTGGCATTGAAATGAAATTCGCCGTCAGGCAGCATGAACGCCCACGGACTCAACCAGTCGTGCAGAATCAGGGCGGTGGCGTGCGACGGAATTCCCACCACATAATCCGGCGGCATGTTGGTATCGGCCGCCAGCGCAAGCAGGACGGTCTTGGGATAAGTGTTGGTTTCAGTCGGCACAATGGGAATCAACGCATAAGCCCCACCGGCGGGAATGGTCACATAGCCGGGCAGTCCAGCGTAATCCACGCCATTGGTGGCGTTGCCGCCAATGTTGTAATTGACGGTGACGGCGGCGCTGACATCGCCAAAGCGGCGCACGGTGAAGAGCGCGTCTTTTGGCCCCCAATTGGTGAAGGACTGCCAGTGCCGTGGCGGCCAGTTCGTCCAAGCGGGCGCCGCGTTCGTCATGCCCAGCCAAACCCACGAGTTTGTACCCGCGATCGCAATCGGATCGGTGGCGACGATACTGACCACGTCGGTTGGATTCGAGTTTGTCGTTGCGGCAAGAATAGTGAGGTTGACCGGAGCGGAGGTTCTGGACAAGCCAAAGCTGCCGGCGCGCACGGCCGTCAAAGCATAAGATCCTGCCGGCGCATTCGTCCACACCAGACAATACACTGAACCCGCGCGGCGCAGAATGGGCTGGGTGGTGACGAAGTCAGCTAATCCTATCGGTGGCCGAACAGTGGTGGAACCCAGATCAAAGCCCCGACCGAGATCCATGGTTCCGGCAAAAAATTCCACGTTCGTTGGGGTATCGACACCCACGTTATCTATGGCAACGGCATACGCAAAAATGGGAATATCCACCGGGGCATAAAAGACGGCGTGATTCGCCGGACTGGTGATTCTTACCGTTGGTCCGATGATCGGGTCAATTTGCTGGCCGGAAGCGAGCCGCAGGGATGCCAGCGATAAGATTGCAACCAACATTCCGCATCGTTTTGCGGTTCGTTGCAAGTGCATGGCTTTCATAACACTATCTATAAAAGACAAAGGGCAAACCCGATGATTAGTATCCCAGAATCCGTAAAAAAGTCAAGCGGCGCTTTGTTACAAACGGAACGGAAATTTGTAGCTCAAATCGCCAGCAACAACCGCTTGATTTCCTTGAGCCGTGCCCTGGCTTCTTTTTTGGTGAGCCGCGGAAATTTTCCACCCAGCGTGATGAAATCGTTGTGCCGGGTGATCTTTAATTTGTCGTCGTCAACCTCGATGGCGGTCACCGCTTTTTCACTGGCGAGAATTTTCAGTTCGCCCACGGCCAGCAACAGCTCCACCGGCGGCGGCAGCGGCCCAAAACGGTCGCGCAATTCCCGCTGCAAAGCGTCTAACGCGGATTTCTCATTCGCTTGCGCGAGTTTGCGATAGATTTCAATGCGATGATGCGGTTCGGTGACGTAGCTATGCGGCAAGGCGGCGTTTTCATTTTGGGCGGGACGGCGTGTCGCCGTCCCCATATTTCCGTCTTTATTTTGGGACGGCGATCCGCCATCCGTCCCGTTCATTTCCAGAAAATCCAACGCCACGCGGACTTCGATGCGCGGTTTCACTTTCTCGCCTTTCAACGCGCCGACGCTTTGCTGGAGCAACTGGCAGTAGAGTTCAAAGCCGACGGCGGTGATATGTCCGCTTTGTTCTGCGCCGAGCAAATTGCCCGCGCCGCGAATTTCCAGATCACGCATCGCGATCTTGAAGCCGCTGCCGAGCGTGGCGTATTGCTTCATGGCGCTGATGCGTTTGCGCACGTCGGTGAGCAGGCTCGCGTGACGCGGTAGCAGCAGATACGCGTAGGCTTGATGCTTGTAACGCCCGACACGGCCGCGCAATTGGTAAAGCTCGCTCAAACCAAAGCGGTCGGCCCGGTCAATGATGATCGTGTTCGCGTTCGGAATATCGAGCCCGCTCTCGATGATGGTCGTGGAAAGCAAAACGTCCGCCTCGCCGTTGACAAATTTCGTCATCACCGCTTCCAGATCGTCCGCCGGCATCTGGCCGTGGCCAACGACGATGCGCGCCTGCGGGACCAGCGATTTTAATTTCGCGAACATCGTGTCAATCGTTGTCACGCGGTTATGCAGGAAGAAAACTTGTCCGCCGCGATCAAGCTCCCGTTGGATCACGTCGCGGATCAAACGTTCGTCGTAGGCCGTGGCGATCGTCTCGACGGGCAGACGGTCATGCGGCGGCGTCTGGATCGTGCTCATGTCGCGCGCGCCGGTAAGCGCGAGGTAAAGCGTGCGCGGAATCGGCGTCGCGCTCAATGTCAACACGTCCACCAGCGTGCGCAGGCGCTTGAACTTTTCCTTGTGCAACACGCCGAAACGCTGTTCCTCGTCAATGACGACGAGTCCCAGGTCCTTGAACGCGATGTCTTCCTGCACGATGCGGTGCGTGCCGATGACGATGTCCACCGCGCCCACCGCCAGATCTTTCACGACCCGCGCCTGTTCGCGTTTGGTGCGAAAGCGTGAAAGCAATTCCACGCGGATCGGATAATCCGCCATGCGCTCGCGAAAGCTGTTGAAATGTTGCTGCGCCAAAACGGTCGTCGGCACGAGCATCGCCACTTGTTTCCCATCCATCACGGCCTTGAACGCGGCACGGATGGCCACCTCCGTTTTGCCAAAACCGACATCGCCGCAAATCAGGCGGTCCATCGGCTTGGGCCGTTCCAGATCGGCTTTCGTTTCGGCGATGGCGGTGAGTTGATCCCGCGTTTCTTCGTAAATGAAGGCGCTTTCAAATTCGCGCTGCCATTGCGTGTCCGGCTTGAACGCGTGCCCGACCTGCGTTTCGCGCACGGCCTGGATCCGCAAAAATTCCGCCGCGACATCACGCACCGCCTGCTGGGTCTGTTCCTTCGCCTTCGCCCAGCGCGTGCCGCCCAGCGCGTTCAGCGGCGGATTCGCCTTGCCCGCGCCAACGTATTTGCTGACGAGATGCGCCTCGCTGACCGGAACATAAAGCTTCGGCGGCTCGTTCGCGGGATCGCCCGGCGCATATTCGATGACGAGACATTCCGTTAAAAGTTGCGGCGATTGGGTTGAAAACTGTTGCCGGCGCGCGCCCGCGCCGATCTCCAGATTTTTCAAGCCGATGAAACGCCCGATGCCGTGCTGCAAATGCACGACCAGATCGCCTTCCGCCAGATCGGTGAAATCGATGTCGAGCGCGGAACGCGCGGCCTGCGCATGCGCAGATTTTTGGCGGCGCGGCCGCTGGATTTTATAACGCCCGAAAATTTCCGCATCGGTGACAACGATGACTTTTGCCTCATCACCGATGAAACCACGGGCGAGCGAACCGATTTGGATTTGGGGTCGGGCGTCCAAATTCCGGGGATTGGCCGCGCGCGCGCCTTTGCCCGGTACCAAGCCGCCAGTCGCCAGACCCAATTCCGCCCAAATTTCCTCAAAACGCTGGCGTTCACCGGCGTTATTGCAAAAGATGTGGACGGCATAATCCTGACGCAGCCAGCGATGAAGTTGTTGGAAAAATTCGCGGCGTTGCGCCTCGGCGATCTGCGGTTCCGGCGCGCGCTCGGCCAGCGGGCGAAAGGCTTCGAGGGAGGCGAAAGTCAACCCGGTGGCGTGGGCATCCTCATAAACCGCTGATTGCATTTGGCCGCCAGCCGACTCGCCAGGTGCCTCGCTCAAGGCGACCGATGTAAAATGACGGCGATTTAATCCGGCCAGGAAATCCGGCCAGGAAATGAAAAACGGGTCGGCCTTCGGAATTTGCCGTTCGTAGGCGTCAGCGTGAACCGCGAGCGATTCCGGCTCGCACAAAATGAAAATGGTTTCGCGCGGCAGATAATCCAAAAGGGTGGCGAACGGCGGGTGACGGGCGGCAGGGTCTTGCGCCGGTGCTTTCGGCTCAGGCTCCCGCCACCGGCCACCCGCCGCCGGCCACCGCTTCAAAATTCCCAGTTCACCGGCGGGCGGCAGCGTGATGACCGAAATTTCTTCGCGCGAGATTTGCGTGAGCGGATCGAAATAGCGCAATGATTCCAGTTCGTCACCGAAAAATTCCAACCGCACCGGCCATGGACTGGTCGGCGGAAAAATGTCCACAATGCCGCCGCGCAAGGCGATTTCGCCTTTTTGTGAAACCTGCGCCTCCGGCTCGTAGCCCTGTTCTTCAAGGAATCCGATCAAATCGAGCGGAGCGATTTTGTCGCCGCGCGACCAGGTGCGCCGCCGGCCTTGCAAATCATCCGGTGCGAACGTTTTTTGCAGCAAGGCCGTGACGCTCGTCACGACCAGCCTTGGATCACCGGCCAGGGCGATCAGTGTTTCCAGCCGGTCGCTGACCACATCCGCGTGCGGCAATTTGCCTTCGTGCGGAAAGACCTCCCAAGCCGGATAAAACAAGGGCGTCGCGCCGAGCCACGTCTCCAGATCCTGTTGAAAACTTTCCTGCGTTTTCAGGTTTTCCGTGACGAGGATGATGGATCGTTGCCGAAACCTTTTTTGCAACAGCGCGGCCAGAAATGGTTGTGCCGCAGAGGCGATCCCGTAAAAAGACTGCGCTCCGCCACCCTCCAGTCGCCGGACAAAGGATTGTCCGGCGGGAGTTTGCAGAATGTCAGCGAACAGTTTGCCGGTCGCTGAAACGGATTCAGATGGCGACAAGCCATGCAATTCTCGCAGCGGCACGCCCCTGATTCAATCCAATTTGCCGGTGCTGGCTCAATTTGACTGAATCTGGCGGGACGGCGTCTCCGCGAGCCATCCCTTCTAACTCCTAACTTCCATTTCCTGTCTGCTTGCTTTGGCGGGGTGAGACTCCGTCAAGCCGCGACTAAATCCCCGTCCCAACAATCGAGTCCGGCGGTGACAACGGTTCGGGCGCTCGTTTTCCGCTGTTGAAATTCTGTCACAAATATGAAACATTTCTGTGTTCTGGCTCGTCCATTATCGGAAGGCCAGCGGGGGTCAAAACCATGGCCGGCCCCAATTATCATCGTGCGCACGCTTTATAATATTTTGTTCCTGTTTTCCTTCGTATTGTCATCACCCTATTATTTCTGGCGGATGGTGCGGCGCGGAAATTGGCAGACGGATTTCGGCCAGCGGTTTGCCAATTATGATGCCGCCGTCAAACAGGCGTTGACGAACCGCCACGTCATCTGGCTGCACGCCGTCAGCGTCGGCGAAGTCGGCTTGTGCACACAACTCATCCGCGCGCTGGAACCACGCGTGCCCAACGCCAAAATCGTGGTTTCCTGCACGACCACGACAGGCATGCACGAATATCGGCGGCGGCTGCCCTCCCGCATCACGAAGATTTATTATCCGATTGACCGGCGCAAATATGTCCGCCGCGCGCTGGCGACGATCAATCCCGAAGCCATCGTGCTGTTGGAAGCGGAAATCTGGCCGAATTTTCTTTGGCGCGCCGGCGAGCTTAAGATCCCATTGTTCCTGGCCAACGCCCGCCTGTCCAACCGTTCATTTCCACGCTATAAAAGATTCGGCTGGTTGTTCCGAAAATTATTCGCGTCGTTTACCGGTGTCGGCTGCCAGAATGAAGACGACGCGCAGCGGTTGCGCGCCGTGGGCTGCCGTGAGAACAAAGTGGAAGTGGTGGGCAATCTGAAATTTGACGCGGCCCGATTATCGGAACGGCGGCAATTGGATGTGCGCGGGCTGCTGCGGCAGATCGGCGTGCCGGATGATGCGCTGATTTTGGTCGCGGGCAGCACGCACGACGGCGAAGAGGTCTTGCTGGCGGAAATGGCGGCGCGCCTGCGAAAAAAATTCCCCAAATTATTTTTGATCATCGTGCCGCGGCATTTTGAGCGCACCAAAAACATCACCCAACAACTCCGCGCGCGCGGTTTGCGGTTCATTTGCCGCAACGAAATCATTCCCGGCACGCAACTCCGTCCCGGCGAAGTAGACTATCTGGTGGTCAACACGACGGGCGAACTGATGTTTTTTTACGAACATGCCGCGCTGGTTTTCATCGGCAAAAGCCTGACGTCCGTCGGCGGACAAAATCCCATCGAACCCGCCGCGCTGGGCCAGCCGGTGGTGTTCGGCCCGAACATGCAGAATTTTACGGACATCGTCCGGATTTTACTGGAACACAACGCGGCGGTGCAGGTGAAAAACGCCGAGGAGTTGGAACGGGTTTTTGGTGAGCTGCTGGCCGATCCGGCGCGGCGCGCAGAATTGGGAAGGTCGGCGCTGGAAGTGATCGCAAAAAACCTCGGCGCCGTCGAACGCACGGTGGAAATGATCCTGCCGGAACTTCGCGCCCGCGGGATTTATATCGCGCCCAAAAGCGGCGGCGTGAATTTCGCCGCTTGACGTAACCGTCCGGGCTTTTCATATTCGCATCCATTTGAAACTTGATGAACGAAGCGAGGCGCAATTATGCCACATCTGAAATCCCGCAAAACTGAAACGGCGCTCGCGGTCCGGACGGAAAAATCACGCCCCGCCGTCAACGGTCTCGCCGTTACGTTCACCGAAAAAATCAAGGAACTGGTCCGGCTCGGCAAGGAACAGGGGCAATTGACCTTTGAAGACGTCAGTGAATTATTGACCGAGGAATTTTCCACGCCCGCTTATCTCGACCAGGTCCTGGCAAAGTTGCGCGAACTGGAGATTGAAGTCGTGGACGCCGCCGAACTGGACGTCGTCAAGCCGGTGGACAAGGAAGAGGACGACGATGACAGCCCGCGGATGGATGCGCTGGATGATCCGGTGCGGATGTATCTCAAGCAGATGGGCGCGGTGCCATTGCTGACGCGCGAGCAGGAAGTGGAAATCTCCAAACGCATCGAGGCGGCGGAAGAGGCGCTGACCAAAATCATCTGCCGGTTCGGTTTCGCCGGCAAGGAACACATCGCGGTCGCGGAAAAACTCCTCGCCGACCCGCCCCGCGAACGGTTCGACCGCGTGGTGCTGGAAAAAAAAGTGGATGACCGCGAGGGGCACCTGCACACGTTGCAGCGGCTCGTCACCCAGGCCCGCACGCTGGATCAGGAAGTGGACCGGCATTTCAACCATTGGCGCGACGCGCATCAGGGCGCCAAACGCACCCGCGAACACGCCGAGTTTGAAAAGTTCGACCAGAAATTGCAGGCGCTGTTCTCCAAATTCTGTTTCAAACAAAAAGCCATCGAGGAAATGGTGTGCGTGGCTGAAAACATCCACGACAAATTGCAATACAGCCTGCGCTCGCTGGCGGACGTGCAAAACCAGCGCGAATCCACGGCGCAAAAACATCTCGTCGCGGCGGAAATGCAGACCATCCGCGCCCTCGAGGAATTTGTGCGGATGCCGCATGAAGATTTTTTAGTGGCGTTCGACCGGTTGCGCGACGCCTCGACCCAGGCGGTTCAAGCCAAGACGGAAATGGTCGAGGCCAATCTGCGCCTCGTGATCTCCATCGCCAAAAAATACACGAACCGCGGGATGTCCTTTCTCGATCTGATCCAGGAGGGCAATATCGGCTTGATGAAAGCCGTTGAAAAATTTGAATACAAGCGCGGCTACAAATTTTCCACCTACTCAACCTGGTGGATCCGGCAGGCCATCACGCGCAGCATCGCCGACCAGGCGCGCACCATCCGCATTCCGGTGCACATGATTGAAATCATCAACAAGCTGATGCGGGCGCAGAAAAAATTATTGCAGGAACTGGGCCGCGAAGCGCAACCGGAAGAGATCGCCGACGAGATGCTGATGCCCGTGGAACGCATCCGGGGCATCCTGAAAATGGCGCAGCAGCCGGTGTCGCTGCAATCACCGGTCGGCGACGGCGACGAAGCCAGCTTCGGCGATTTCATCGAGGACAAAGCCGCTGAAAGTCCGCTCGACATCACCAGTTTCAGCCTGCTTAAAGACCGCATCGGCGACGTGCTCGGCAGCCTGAACGACCGCGAACGGCAGGTGCTGGAATTGCGTTTCGGCATCGGCGATGGCAATGCGCGGACGCTCGAAGAAGTCGGCCTGCAATTTCACGTCACGCGCGAACGCATCCGGCAGATCGAAGCGAAGGCGCTTCGAAAAATGCGCCATCCCACGCGCCTCAAACTGCTGAACGGCTTTCTCGACATCGAAAATCCGGAATTGGACTGAAAAAATCGCCGCTTGGGCGATATTACAACGGTTCATAATAAAATTGGCACCAGGGGCCGGCGATGGGTGGAGTTAGTCGCGCTGCGACTAATTTTGTCCGCGCGAGCGGGCACCGGAGAATGTTCGCACCGGTTTGGACACGCCTTTCGTCACCTGACGCTGCGCTCGGTGACGACTTCGGTCGCAGCGCGATCAAAGCCACCCGTCACTGTTCCAGCCGCGCCAGTTGCACCGATGTCGGTGTGATCTGCTATAAACCTCAAGCGGCGAGCTTCAGATGCGTCACGCGGAAAATCGCGCCGCGGGGTTCGTTGCCGAGGCACACAATTTCCCAGCCGTGCGCGAGGACATTTTGCTGGACGACAGCCAGGCCGAGGCCCGTGCCTTTTTGATGCGTGGTGAAGTACGGTTTAAAGATTTCTTCCCGGTTCGCCGGCGGCACCCCGGGACCATCGTCGCGGACTTCCAACGTCGCCTCGCCGGCGCCGGAACGTTGCGCGGAAATCTGAATGTGTCCGCCGGTGTCCGCCGCCTGGATCGCATTGAGCAGCAGGTTGAATAAAACCTGGCGCAATAATTGTTCATCGGCCTCGATCGCAAGCGGATCATTGCCAACTTCCACGCGCAAATTTTTTTCCTCAATGTCAAAACTCAGCGTGCGGACTACTTCGTGGCAGGCGGAAGCCAGCGCGATTTTCGTGCGGCGCACTTCGCGCGGACGCGAGTAATTGATGAATTCGGTCAACTGGGCGGTGACCTTGTCCGTTTGATCCACGATGGTCCTGGATTTTTCGCGGACTTCCGTCGCGAGGTCGGGCAGCCGCGAAATCATCTGCGCCTGTCCGCGAATGATGTTCAGCGGATTGCGCGTCTCATGCGCCAGGCCGGCGGCGGCGAGATTCATTTCCTTCAAATGTGAATTCAATTCGCTGGCGCGCACAAGGCGGATCTGCAGGTCGGCGGTTTTGGCGATATTGCGCCACGCGAGGCTGGCGCCGAGCGCGGAAATGCCGGCAAAGAAACTGATGATGCAGCGCAGCCACCAGTCGCTGATGCAAATGGCGCGGTAACTTTCCGTGGACATCGTGATGACGAGGCCGTGCAGTTCGTGCGTGGCGATGAGCTCCTTGTACTCGGCCTCGGGCATCGAGCGCAGCCAGGGCGGACGATGGGTATCACCCCGCGGACGCCTTTCCGAATCGGGCGGACGCCTGCCCTCGTCCGGCGGTGACGACGGTTGAATTTCACCGGCAGCGTTGGTGAACGGCGGCGGAAAATTGTTTGAAGAAAAACCATCAGCATTCGTGGCGCCGGAAAAATCCGGCCGGAGCTCGCGGCGCGGAAAATCGCGCGATTCGCTGTTGGTGAAATTGTGGGGCGACGGCAAAACCACGGGGGGATTGTTCGTCACGCCCTCGGGGCTGACGCTCACGCCTTCAACCGACCAGACGAAAGTGACATCGTTGTCCGACCAGAGTTCGTTGCCGGCGAAGTTTTCACCCGGGAACAGATTGGTTTCGCCCTCGGCGGCGATGGGCTTACCGTCGGTGTTCAGCAGGCCGAGGTAAAGCAATTTGACGGCGGAATTGGTCCGGTCACTGATGAGGTCTCTAAGCACCGGTTGGAGCCGGTCCTGAACCACCGCGCCGCGAAACTCGAGCGCGCGGGTGACGGCGCTCAACGTGCCGGCAATCTCGCGCGAACGGCTGCGGAGGTCGGATTTCGCCGCCTCGATGAAACGATGATGTTCTTCAACCTGCCACGCGATGACGAGCAGCCAGGCTCCGAGCAGCAGCCCGAAAACCCATTTGCCCCGGCGATCAGGTTTCATGCGCGATTTCAGTTAGGCCATCACAGCGACAAAAGCAATGTTATTGTTTTTTCACCGGCACACGTTCGAGATATTGATCCAGTTCCTGTTCGGAAACCGAATTGGTGAGCGTCGTGGCTTGAGCTTGTCCAGCTTCTCTGGCGGACAACGGAATGAGTTGCGACGGCGCATTGACAATGTGCGGCGTGAGGAAAATCAGCAATTCGTTTTTGACATCGCTCTTGCTGCTGTATTTGAAAAGGTTTCCGAGCAACGGAATGTCACCGAGGAACGGCACTTTGGTGTCGCTGCTGGATTTGGTGTCACCGATGAGCCCGCCGATGACCACGGGTTGCGCATCGGGCGTTACGACCACGGTATCGGCGATACGCACATCCAGATTCGGCGCAAAAATCGCGCCGCCACCCAACAAACCACCGCCCACAATCTCCTGGCCTTGACTGGAGGTGTCCACCGATGAAGTTTCCGGTTGGACAATCATTTGCACCAGACTATTGTTGCCAATATAAGGTGTGACGTTCAGAATGATACCGACGTTTTGATACGAGCCGTTGATGGTTGGAATGTCAGTGCCAACAGTTGTTCCCGCAGTGCCAGTTGAGGTGAAACTGACGCCACTCGGCAAATAAATCTGCTGGCCGACGACGATTTGCGCCAACTGCCCGTCACGCGCCAGGATGGATGGACGCGAAAGGATTTGCGCCTTGCCATCGGCTGCCACTGCTTTCAATGTCGCCTGAAAATCCGAGCCGGCAATCTGGTAAAGACCGCCGCTTCCCAGCGGTGCAGAAGATGCAGAAGTCAATGCGCCTTGTCTCATCGGTTGTCCCAGCGCGTTGAGATTGGTCACGGCCGAATTCAAACCGGACAAACCAAAAACACTGCCGGCGGTTTGCTGAATGGTGCCATTCTGCTGACCCCAGCCGCCTTCAACGCCCAAGTCCAGTGAATTATTCAGGTCCACTTCCAAGAACACGACCTTGATGAGCACCTGCGGTTTGGGCGCATCGAGGTTGTGGATCACATTGCTGATCTGCTCCATCGTCTCCGCGTCGGCAATGACAACGATATTATGCGTATCCGGATCCACCGTGATCATCGCGCTGCCCACCGTGCCGTTGTTATTATATTGGCTGCTCGTGGAACTGCTGCCATAACCACCGCCAAAACCGCGGTTACCACCACCGCCACCGCCAAAACCACCAAAACCACCGCCACCATAACCACCGCCGCCACCACCGCCGGTCCGTTGTGCGTGAATGGCCAGCGTGCCGCCCAACAGCAGTGCCGCGACACTGAAATGTTTCATTAAATTTTTCATAGTTTGCCTTTGGATAAAAAAATGATTGTTCGCTATAAAAATTATCGCCCACTACCCCCCGCAGCCCCGGCGGTGAAACTGGAACTGGTGGTGCTGCTGGACTGACTGGTCGTCGTCGCGGTGTTCTGCGCGCGCAACTGCAACGCGCTCTGCGTCGAAGCGCTGCTGCTGGCACCGCCGCGCGATGAACTGCTCGTCTGGAACATGCCTTGCAACACCGTCAACGCCTCCTGTGGATCGGCGTTATCCACATGGAACACATAAACATTTTGATCGCGGGTCGAAGGCACATCCAAGTCCCGCATCATTTCTGCAATCTCTTCCATCATATCTTTCGGCGCCGTGACAATGACCGCTTGAATGCGCGAATCGGCAACGGCCGTGACTTGCGTCGCCTTTTTGATGCGGTCGTTGGCGCTGCTGCCGCTGGATGAATTATTTCCACCGCCGCCACCGCCGCCGCCGCCAAAAAGTCGGGCGGCAAAGCCACCGCCAAAACCGCCGCCAAAGCGGATCGGGGCTTGCGTGTTGTTGCCGGAACCGCTGGTGCTGCTCGGAAAAACGCTGCCCAATTCATTCGCCACGTCCGTCGGGCTGGCATATTTCAGCCGGAACACCCGGATCTCCGTTTCCGCCTCGGCGCTGCTGTCAATCGCCTGGATGATCTCAACGATATGCCGGATGTTCGACTGCGTGTCCGTGATGACAATGGAATTGCCCGCGTCATTCGCCACCACCGTCGCCTGCGGTGAAACGAAAGACGACAAATCCTTGACCAGATCGCCCGCATCCACAAAACGGATCGGAATGACTTGTGTCACAATCTCGTCGTTTTTCGGGATGGAGCCCGGGTCGTTGCTGACTTTCACGGGAATGTCGCGCGTCTTCGCGTCATTTTTATCCAGAATCGTCAGCGTGCGCCCGTCGCGGATCGCCGCGTAGCCGTTTTGGTTCAAAACTTCGTTCAACAGATCCACCGCCTCGTCCCGCGTCATCGGATGGCTGCTGATGACGCTCACGTTGCCGCGCACCTGCGTGTCCAGCACGATGATGAAACCCGCCGCGTCGCTCAAATAATTCAAAACCATTTCCAGCGGCGCGTTGCGGAAATTCAAACGCAGTTCATCCACGTTCGTGCCGGTTCCCGGCGGCATGAAATCCGACGCCACCGACGCTTGATTCGCCGCGAACGGCTTCGTCGGCAAAATCGCATCCGCATCGCCCGAAACATTTTCCGGCGGCGCATTTTGATCGGGCGCAGCCTGCTGGCCGGCGTTCATGTCCGGTGGCGCGGTGACGTCGGACGGCATGGGCTGGTTGTTATTTTCCTCCGGCGCATTGGTGTCCGTCTGCGCGGACGCCGAAATGACCAACCCGGCGACGCCGAGCACGATGAAGGTTAAAATTATTTTTTTCATTTGTTTTCCTGTTCCCGTAGTTGCATGAGCCGTTTCAAAACATCGTTGTTGCCGAGGCTGGCCGACGGCGCGCCCGACGAAGCATCTGTCGCCGTGCCTGAACTCCCATTGCCGCTGCCCGCCGCCGAATCTTCCGCCACACCCGAACCGGCGGGGGCATCGCCCTGCGCCATCAATTGCCAGCCGTTATTTTCCTGCCGCATCTGGTCGCCGATTTTCAGCGCGATTTCCTTCTTGTCCGCGCCCTGCAATTTCACGCCGGCGGGAGTGATCTCCGTGACGCTGTAACCCACGATGCTGCCGGACAAGGTCAGGATTTTTTTCAAGTCATCATTGTTGCCGCTAAAAAATGCGAACACACCCTTGTCGTAACTCATCGTGCCGACGAGCGTGAAGGCCGGCGCGGAATTTGAACGCTGGCGAATACGCGGACGCGTACTGCGCACCTCGTGTGGAAAACGGTTCGGGTCAAAAATATTCCGATCCGTGATGAACCGGCTGAACGATGAATAATCCGTGTCGCCGGGAATCGAATTCGATTGCGCGACGGCCAAAGAACCGTTCGCCAGCGCCAGCGAAAGCATCAGGATTTTTGGGATGAGTTTCATGGTTTTGATGACGGTAAAAGCGCGAGGCCGTTGATTTCAAGGCCGAGCGTCATTTGCTGGCCGGTGACGTCGTGCGCGCCCAATTCAACCGAATCCAACCGCAACGCGGTCGGGCTGTTTTCGATCTCATAAAGAAACCGGCTGAGCGTGCCAAGGTCGCCGCCCAATTCCACGCGGCAGGACAGCGTCATATAGTTCGTCGAATCATTTTTCCATTGCGGCATGATGCCCGTGATCTCCGCGCCGCTATCACGCTGCCAGCTGTCGAAAGATTTCAAGACCTGCTGCTCGGCCAGTGACGTGTTGGACGGCAGCGCGTTCGCCTGCATCTCCGACCAATGACTGCGGATGCCCGCCTCGCGTTTGATCAATTGATTCCCGTCGCTGACTTTCTCGCGCAAATCCCGGATCTGCGCCGAGCGCGACGACCACCAATCCGAGAGCGGCGTGTAAACAAAATTCACGCCCAGATATAACGCCGCCACGCCAATGGTCAGCGCCACCAAAAATTGCTGCCGGTTTTTAATTTTCATGCGCGCCTCCGTTTCCGTATTGGAAATCAATCGTGAACTGCATCGGCGCCTTGCCGCGGATCTGGTCCACTTTCAACTCGCTCACGCCATCCGCCGCGCGCAATTTCGCCAGCATCGCCAGCAATGCCAGGTTGTCGCGCGCCGTGCCCGAACAATTCACCATGCTGCCGTCGTGGATCTCAATCGTCTTCGCCGTCACCTCGCCGTCTTCGGGAAACGCCAGCGTCAGTTGCCGCAAAATCGTCAGGCTGCGGAACGAATCATCATACCACGGTCGATACTGGCTGATGTTATTTCCAATGTTCTGCAGATCCGTGACGCGCGCCTGCATGTGCGACCATTGCGCGCGCAACCGCCATAATTGGAATTGCTGGAATAGAAACAACAGGATGACTATCGCCGCGACCCCCGCCGCGACGGCACCCGTCGTGCCCAAACGTCCCGACGAGTATTTCGTGACGAGTTGCTCGATGACCGAAGGCTTCGGCGGCAAAAATTCCAACGGCGGTTCCGGCTCCGTCAGCGCGCGCGCCGCCAGGCTGAAGGCGGCGGAAACGGCCGTGCCGGATGGCAGCGCGGCGGCAAACTCATCCGGCGCAAAAGCGGAAACCAATTCGACTTTCAAACCCAGCGGCTCGAAACGCAATTCCATTTCATCCGCCAGCGGCTGCGCCAGTTCATGCGGGCCGAAAATACGGATGCGTTTCACCGCTTCCCGCAATTCCGCCGGCAACTGGCCGAGCGTGACCCGCGCCTCGCGCGTGACCACGCCGGCTTGCAAGGCGCGGCGGCCATTTTCATTTTCCACCGTGCCATCGAGCGCGCGCAACGCCGCGATGCCACCGCCCGCCGTGATTTGCAGGCCGACATTATTTTCACCGATCGCCAGCGCAAGCACGCCATTTGATTTCTCATCACCCGGCGATTGCAGCGCGGAAATTCCGAGCGCAAAACTGACCGGCTTTAATTTCGCCGCCGCCAAAACCGATTCCAGCGCCCTGATCTGCGTGTTGGGAATGCCCGCGAACAAAATATATTTTTTGTCCGCCGCCAGCGGGGTGCGTGAATTGGCGATCTGCAATGTCGCCGCGTCGGACGAAAAACCGCGTTCGGCTTCCATCTGCAGCAAGCTCGCGGCGTCCGCCTCCGGCAACGGCGGCAATTCCGTGTGCGCCGTCAAAACCCATTTCAGCGGCACGCCGACGATGCAATCGCGCACGCGCACGCCTGCCGCATCGAGCTGGTTGCGGATTTCGCGGCCGGCCAGTTCCGGCGCGGCGGCCAGTGGATCAAGCGTGAGGGCCACGGAAAAGCTTTGCAACGGTTGCAATGCGCCGTTCGCGCGGCGCAGCACGACGCCGTCGAGCTTGCTGCCGTCGAACACAAGACCGAGCAGCGTCGCCGGCGTTTTCCGTTTCGGAAAAATAAATTTGAGATCAGGTTTCATTGCGTGTTGTTCGCGAGCAAAGTTTGCCGGGCTTTTTCACCAAGCGCCCAGCCGAGCCCGCTCAAATCCTGGCGATATAAAATGATGGGCGCGCCATTGCTGATGTCGAAAATGAATTTCACGCGCCGGTAGCCGCGCCCGTAAGCGCCGACCGCCGCAATGTCAGCGGTAAATTGAAAACTTTTGGTCGTGATATAATCGCCGCCCTGCAACAACTTCAACGTCGAGTTGCCGGTGCCGAGCGCGTCATAAACCCAGCCGATGGAATTGATAAGGTTCGGATTTTGCTCGCGGTAAGTGATGAGCGTCTGCGCGTCGGACTCGGCGGTCTGGTCGTTCCCATTGTTCAAGCCTTCAAACAAAGCCGTCAGCACATCTTCGCCTGCCGTGTTGACATTCACGCGCCCGCGAATATAGGTATTCGTGGTTGTCGTGGCATTCGTGTAAATGTTGGCGAAATCAGACGCGCTCATGCCCGCCTGCCGGCAGCGCACGGCCAAATCCAATATGCCCGCGACCGCGCGCGATGACGTGCTGTTATAAACAGACTGCGCGACACTCTTGGCGCCGCTGACATTTGCGCTTTGGAAAAAAGACTGCCACTGCGACTCTTTGGTAAAATTTTTCACATTCGTCAACATCGTGCCGCCGGAATGAAAATTCGGTTCGCGCGTATAAACGGTGGTGTATTCCAGCAGGCCGGAATTTAATTCGCCCGTACCGGTTGTATCTTTTTCATTCGCGTCCAGCACCCCGTTGCAATTGAGGTCGTCGCCAAAGAGCAGGCTTGTGTCCGCACCATAAACGAGCCGCAGTTCGTCCTCGGTTTCAAACGCCGCGTTCTTGGCCATGTAACCGAGCGACGTGTAGTCGAGCGAAACCGTGCCGTTCGTGCCGCGCCAGTCCATGATGGCCTGCGCGAAATCCATCGTCATGTTCGGCAGATACGACAGCGCATTGGTGTTGGCGTAATTCAGATTCAACTTCGAGCCTTCGTCAATCAGGCCGAAATGCAGGTCGTTGGGATCGTCCCCGCTGGGATCGCGGCCGATGATCCAATAATGCGCGTCGCCGACGGGAACATTTTCGCACGTGAAATTCATATTGGTCGGAAACACGCCGTTCGTCGAATAGTTCGCGAGAAAATAACTGACGTAACGCTGCGCGCCTTCGATGGCCTGTTCCGCCGAAAGGCCGCTGACGCGATTGTCCGCCGCGCGCAATTCATAAGTCATCGAGTTCGCGAAATACAGCGCGATGGTCACCAGCCCGAGGGAAATCCACAGCACGATGACGAGCACCGACGCGCATTCGTTCACGCGTCCGGCCAAGCCCGATCTGATTTCGTGCAATTTCATTTCAAGTTCCCGTCGTGGCCGTGGTCGTCAGCACCGCGTTTGTGCGCGCGGTGGAATCAATCGGCACCACGATTTCAATCGGCTGGGCGGCCGCATTGCCCGCCATCTGGATATCCACGCGCACAGCGAGCGGCAGATTCGTGTTCACCGACGTCAGACTGGTGGTGTCCCAGGTATCGTTCCACTGCGCGCCGTCGTAGCAGGAAAATTTAATGTCATCCACGCCGCTCAACATGAGCTGGTCATCCACTTCCGGCGTGGACACGGTCAACAAATTCCGCCAGACACTGCGATACAGGTCCCTGCCGGGCGACGACAAATCCGCCGGACTTTTTAATTCATAAGTCACGCGCTGGATGTCGCCCCACGGCGCACTGTCCGCGATCGCGCCGGTCGCCGTGAACATCTCGATCGCCACCGGTTCGCTGACGCCGGTGCTCGTGATGGCGCCGACCCGAAAATCGCCGGACAAAACCTTGGTCGTGCCGTTGGTCGGCGTGACGCAGCATTGCAGATCGCGTTTCAAAAAATTCACCGCCGAATCCACGGGCGAGGCGGCATCCACCGTTTCCACCGTCGCCTCGCGCAGATTCAACGCGGAAAACAGCACGGCGTTGATCGCGATCAACACGAGCGCCGCGATGCCGATGGCGAGAATCATCTCGATCAGCGTGAACGCCTTTTGATTGTTCGTTTTAATTTTCAATATTGCGCACCCGTGGTTGTCGTGGCCGCCGACGCCTGCGGACTGGCCAGCGTGCTCATTCTTACCGCGTAATCTTTTCCCTGCGCGGAAAACTTCACTTCCGCCGTCAGCCATTCCATTTGCGCCACCGGATCCTGCGGCCAGGTCTGGCTCGACAGCGTCCAGCGAAAATCCAGCGTGCCTTCCGTGATCGTGCCGCTCTGCGCACCCATCCAATTCGTCGTCACAATGCTCTCGCTCAAAATCCGGTCGGCCACGCGCGCCGCCTCGCTCTTGCGCGCGGCAACTTCACCCGCGCGGCTGGCGATGCTCAAGGCATCCACCGCCGCCGGAATCACGATGGCCAGAAACAACAGCGCCGCCAAAACTTCCGCCAGCGTAAAACCGGCGCTGCCCGCCGCTTTTTTTTGGGCGGCGCGATTTTTAATTGGCGCGGTCGCTAATTTCATAACCCGTGCGGTTCCGCGTTTCGATCAAACTTAACGTAAAGCCATCGCCATCCATCAACTGCACTGTTTGCGGGCTGTCTTCATCCACCGTGCCATCCGGCAAAAATTTTATCGCCGGCAGATTTTTAAACGTCGTCTGCGTGCCCAAGCCGAGATTCACCACCGCCATCTTTAACGTGCCGTCCAGCGTCAAATCTTCCGCCTGCGCGTCGCCGTTCGGTCCGGTCGTTTCCGCCGCCACGCCGTATTCGCCCGCCTGCGCGTCCATCCAAAACATCATCGGCAGGCCTTCCGAAACCGCGCGGCTCTGCGCCTCGTGCATCAATGCCATCATCCGTTGCGCCTCGGAGCCCAGTGCGCGGCCACGGATGAACCGCGACATCGCCGGCACCGCCATGGACGTGATGATCACCAGCAACGCCAGCACAAGGATCAATTCGATCAACGTGAAGGCGCGGCGGCGAAAATCATTTTGTCCAGTTGACAACATCATCATCCGTCCCTTCCTTGCCGTCCAACCCGGCGGAAAGCAGGTCGTAGGAAGCCGGGTTGTGTTTGCCGGGGAAATAATAAATGTAGGGATTGCCCCACGGATCAATCGGGATTTTATCCAGATACGGTCCGTGCCAGTTCTTCGCATTGCCCGGCGGCACGACTAAATCCTGCAAGCTGCGCGGATAAGATCCCATGTCGATTTCATACTGGCCGAGCGCGGATTTGATGCCGCCGTTGATGTCGGCGCCAGCCGTGATGACACGGGCGCGTTCACCGTTCCCGGCGATTTTCGGGATGACCAGCGCGGCGAGAATGCCGATGATGACAACCACCAGCATCAATTCCGTGAGCGTGAAGGCGCGCTGCGATTGTTTCTTTTGAACAATGATTTTTTTGATTTCGATTTTCATAGACCTGTGATTTTTATTTGATGTTTGAACTCATTGTAAGCACCGGCAACAACATGCCGATGAAAATGGTGCCGATAAAGCCCGCGATCAAAAACAGCAGCAGCGGCTCGGCGAACGCCACGGCGGTTTTCAGATTGCGGTCCAGATCGTTTTCGGTGACAACGGCGAT
>Ga0206798_1087_pt1 | contig 19154 bp, 18 predicted proteins | sample Alteio_BWOrgCont_66_FD_152893 | JGI IMG/M metagenome (GOLD analysis project Ga0206798, IMG submission 152893) | Enriched cells from forest soil in Barre Woods Harvard Forest LTER site, Petersham, Massachusetts, United States -... | ecosystem: Environmental > Terrestrial > Soil > Temperate forest >...
AAATGAATCCGCTACCGTCACCATTAATTCGCTAGCAAAACAAAAAATTGCCGCAGGCATTGATATATTTAACTTAAGTGCTGGCGAACCTGAGCTTATGCCGCACCCTATTATTGTTGACGCGGCACTGCAAGCCTTACAGCAGGGCAAAACTCTTTATCCACCAGTGGCAGGTATTCCTGAGCTGAGGCAAGCGGCTAGCCAATGGATGAATCGTGAGTATCACTGCAACTTTAATACCGACCAATGTGTAGTCACTCCCGGTGGCAAGTTCGCTATTTATCTGTTACTACAGTATTTATTAAAGCCCGAGGATGAGGTTATTATCCCTGCTCCGTATTGGGTATCCTACCCTAGCATTACCGGATTATTTGGAGGCAAAGCTTGTATTGTAGCTACGCATGCAGAACACGGCTGGAAGTTAACCCCGCAACAACTCACAGCAGCTTGCCATGCGCGCAGCCGTATTTTAATACTCAACAACGCTTGCAACCCTACGGGTGCATTCTATAGCAGAGAGGAACTCCAGGCACTTTTGGCCGTGGCTGAGCAGCATGGTTTGTGGGTGATCTCTGATGAGGTCTATAGCGGACTGTGTTTTGATGACCAGCCCTACGTTTCCTGCGGCGCATTTGCCCAGCATCGGGAACGGGTCATTGTGGTGCAAAGTTGTTCTAAGAGCTTTGCTATGACGGGCTGGCGTATTGGTTTTACCTTTGCACCACTCGCTATCATCCAAGCATTAACTATACTGCTGGGGCAAAGTACCAGCGGCGCATCGACGCTGAGTCAATGGGCAGCAACGGCAGCGTTGCAGCAATCTACTACGGTGAATAGCTATGTAAATGGCGAACTTAAAAAGCGGCGCAATACCTTGGTTAATGCGCTCAACGCTGCTTTTAATTTGCAAATTGCCGCTCCCCTGTCGAGCTTATATCTTTTTGTCTCTTTACCAGCGTTAGGCGTTACCGAACCCTCTTCGCAACGTTTTTGTGAACGCGCATTGGCGGAAGCCAATGTGGCTATCGTCCCCGGCATTGCCTTTGGCCAAGAGGGTTTTATCCGCTTATCTTTTGGTGCTGAGCCAGAAAGACTAACGCAAGCCGTCGCTGCATTGGCTGATTTTTGCCGGCAAACTTACCCTGATCATTAAATACATGCCGACATCTACTAACCTGCGCATTACGCTTGCTCAACTTGACTTTATTGTCGGCGATATTGAAGGCAATGCGGAAAGAATTATCGCAGCCACGCAAGAAGCGCGTGATAATAATAGTGACTTAATTGTGTTTCCGGAATTGGCGCTTACGGGTTACCCAGCCGAAGATTTGTTATTTCGGCAAGATCTCTACCAACGTATTGATAGCGTATTACCCCGCATTTGTGCACAAGCCACTGGCATCGATATTATTATTGGTTATCCTGCGCAAACGTCAACTGGCCGCTATAATCGTGCCAGTTTTATTCATCAAGGTAAGATTACTCTCAACTACGACAAACAAGAGTTGCCCAATTATGGCGTGTTTGATGAAGTGCGTTATTTTGTTGCTGGTGCTAAAAATAGTGCCATTATTGAGATAAAAGGGATAAGGATTGCTTTACTGATCTGTGAAGATTTATGGATTCCTGAACCCATCGCTTTTGCAAAAGCAGCTGGTGCGCAATGCGTAATCAGTTTGAATGCTTCCCCTTTTACTCGTAATAAAGCAGCGAAACGTCTTCAGATATTAACGCAACGTACTAGCGAAACCCATCTACCTATTTTGTATGTGAATTGTGTAGGCGGGCAAGATGAGCTGGTATTTGACGGCGGCTCTATGGTAGTGGATCAGCACGGCACAGTGTGTCAACAAGCCGATTTTTTTATCGAAACGTTACTGCATTGTGAGCTGAATTTACTTAACTGTACTCCCGTTCCCACCAACTTGCCAAAACCACACGTTGAAAGCGCGCGCATTTATCAAGCTTTAATGCTAGGTTTACGTGACTATATTGAAAAAAATCAGTTTCCACAAGTGGTGTTAGGGCTCTCAGGTGGCATTGATTCTGCTCTCACTTTAGCACTCGCTGTGGATGCTATTGGCAGCAAGCGCATCACCGCTATCATGATGCCCTCCCGCTATACTAGTGATGCCAGTTTAGAGCTTGCGAAACAGCAGGCAGACACTCTAAAAGTAGATTACAAAGTCTTATCCATTGAAACGCTGTTTAATGAATTTCTCGTCACTCTAGAACCATTATTTCATGGCTTGCCGTTGGATACCACCGAGGAAAATATTCAGGCTCGCTGCCGTGGTACTTTGTTAATGGCATTTTCTAATAAAAAAAACGCGCTAGTGTTAGCAACCGGTAATAAAAGTGAAATGGCGGTGGGTTATTGCACTTTATACGGTGATATGGTCGGTGGTTTTTGTGTACTGAAAGATATCTTGAAAACTCAAGTTTACCAGCTTGCTCACTATCGCAATCAATTATCGCCGGTTATTCCAGAAGCAGTGATTACGCGCGCGCCTTCCGCGGAACTTGCATTTAATCAGCTAGATCAAAACACCCTACCTCCCTACGAGATATTGGATGCGATTTTATCCGGCTACATAGAAGAAGATAAAAGTTTAGCGGAGTTACAACAAACTGGTTTCGATATAGCCACTGTACGCCGTGTCACGATGCTAGTTGATCGAAATGAATATAAGCGGCGTCAGGCGGCAATAGGTATTTGTATTACTGAATGCGCCTTTGGTAAAGACCGTCGCTATCCCATAACTTCTGCTTTTAAACCGTTTACGCAAGTAAATTAAACCACCTATTAAGAAAAATAATTATGCCTGAATTAGAAACAGTTGTTATTTCTCCTGCCTCCCCAGCAACACACACTGTCATTTGTTTGCATGGCTTAGGTGCGGATGGTCATGACCTAGTGGATGCCGTAGCGCAATTAAAATTACCATCTAGCCTGGCAGTACGTTTTATTTTCCCGCATGCACCGGTGAGAACTGTTAGCTTAAATGGCGGCCTGCCGATGCGAGCCTGGTTTGATATCTATGGTTTATCCATAGATTCGGCGATTGATCGGCTGGGGTTAGCGCAGTCACAACAACAACTGCAGCACCTCATTCAGGCAGAATATATGTCGGGTATACCGCTGGCAAATATTATATTAGCGGGTTTTTCGCAAGGAGGAGCATTAGCGCTATACACAGGATTGCATTACCCACAACGCTTAGGGGGTATTTTAGCCTTATCTACTTTTTGGCCTACCCGAGAGTTTACGGACTTACAACAGCCTAAAGACATCCCTATTTTTATGGCCCACGGCGATCAAGATACCATCGTTACTCCCCCCTTAGCACTGTTATCTCGGGATGGTTTACGAGCCCAAGGCTATAATGTGGCTTGGCAGAGTTACTCTATGGCTCATGCTCTCTGTATACCAGAAATGGCGGCTATCTCCAGCTGGTTAATACCAATACTTTCTCCAGTCTCAGTCCTTGCCTCATAAAAAATCGTAACAGGCCAGCCTCTGGATGGAAACGGGCATATTTTGTCGATTTCGGCGGGAATGTCCTTCAAAAGGCTCACATATACGGCATATGCTGCGCTTTTTCAGGAATTTTTCCCGCCGAAATCGACGGACTCTGACCGTTTGTGCTATTTTTAGGAAGGTACCTCACCTGCTACAAAAAATCAGCGTTTTACGCCTGGTATAGTAGAAGTGCCAACTGACCTTAGAGAGCCTGTTCAAAGTCTTAAACTAAATATTTTTCACAGGCGGGCAACCACGTTCCTTGGGCCTGCATAATTAACTCGCATACTTCGCGCGCTGCACCTTTACCACCTGCTGCTTGTGTAACATGATCTGCATGTTGTACCACATAATGGCAAGCATCGCTGACAGCAATGCCTAAACCAACGCGCCGCATTAGAGGTAGATCAGGTAGGTCATCCCCCAGATAAGCAATTTGGTTTAAGGATAAACTTAAGGTCTGTGCTAATTCATTTAGAGCAGAACGTTTATCAGCATAACCTTGATAAACGAGTGTGACGCCCAGCTCAGTCATGCGTCGCGCAACGAGCGGTGAGTTACGAGCAGTGATAATAGCTACTTGCACACCGCTTTGTTGGAGAAGTTTAATACCCTGTCCGTCTAAGGAGTTAAAGGCTTTAAATTCGCGGCCATCATCACTAAAATAAATTTTTCGGTCGGTTAAAACTCCATCAACATCAAAAATCACTAGCTTAATCAACGCTGCTCGTTGCTGCAAAGTAGTCATTTAGGCAATCCCTTTGGTAAGCAAGTCATGGATGTGCACCACTCCCAACAATGTATGCGTGGCATCAACAACACACAGTGTGGTAATTTTGTATACTTCCATTAAATGCAGAGCTTCAGCTGCCAATTTATCTGCGCTGATAGTTTTAGGATGCTGGGTCATAATATCATCGATAGTTGTTTTATAAATATCTATGCCATCTTTTAAACTACGCCGTAAATCACCATCAGTATAAATACCTAGCAGTTTGTTCTCATTATCCACGATGGTGGTCATACCTAAACTCTTTTGGGTCATCTCCATCAGTACATCATTCAATTTGGATTGAGAACTACTACAAGGCACCGCTTTACCACTACGCATGACGTCTCGCACCTGCAATAATAAGCGACGTCCCAGCTGACCACCGGGATGATAAAGAGCAAAATCTTGAGCCGTAAAACCACGAGCACGCAATAAAGTAATAGCTAAGGCATCGCCCATAACTAGGGTAGCCGTACTGCTAGAAGTAGGAGCAAGCCCCAGTGGACAAGCTTCTTCCGGCACAGTAATGTCTAAGCAAATATCGGCTGCTAGCGCCAGTGTAGAATTTTCACTGCCAGATAGGCTAATCAGAGGAACGTTCAGACGCTTAAGCAAGGGCAACATGTTAATCAGCTCAATTGTCTCTCCCGAGTTAGAGAGGGCAACTACCACGTCTTGATGAGTGATCATGCCGGCATCACCGTGGTTGGCTTCGGTGGCATGCATAAAAAACGCCGGACTACCAGTGCTAGCAAAGGTAGAAGCAATTTTACGTGCAATGTGCCCGGATTTACCAAGACCCGTAACAATAATTCGCCCCTTGCACGCTAGCAATAATTCGCAGGCCTCAGCAAATTTGTGATCCATTTTTGCATGCAACGATTGGATAGCAGCAGTCTCAATAGTGACAACCGCGCGGCCATACTCGCATAACTTTAACAGGGTATGACTATCAATTGGGGCGGTTAAATTTACTGGGTTAGTATGGGTCAATAGCGTGCTCCCGCAGGTTAAAGGTTATACTAGGGTCTGTTGATAATTCTACTATACTGAGTGTAAAGCGTTGATTTTTTGTGCTCTGTTGCTCACATATGCCATATATGCTCCGCGGCTCACCTGCGCGGACGCCTTACCAAAACTTGAAATCCTTCGGGTATAGTGGTTGATCAAAATAGTTATATTGATTATCATTACTCCCTTTTAGGAGAGTGGTATGTAAGCCCTTGCCTAACGAAAGAAAGAATTAAGAAATAAGTGATAGAGAAAATTCCCTGTCTTTAATTATAAGCTACTCCCTACTTTTTTCCACTATCGCGAAGACCTTCGCCTTCAGTGCTTAAATCAGTAAATGTACTTTTGTAGACTCAAACCATGGCCATTGCCGACTTACAAACTAGCGTACACAACGTGGTTTTCAAACGTGAAGATCGCCTTATCTTTGACGACATTAGTTTAAATATCGTCAAAGGCAAAATTACAGCCATCATGGGCCCTAGTGGTACTGGCAAAACTACCTTATTACGCTTAGTTAGCGGTCAACTAAAGCCGACTAAAGGTAAAATATTGCTCAATGGGGAAAATATACACCGCTTAAGTCGCAGTAAATTATATAAGGCACGGCAAAAACTGGGCATGCTCTTTCAAAGTGGAGCCTTGTTTACTAACTTGAATGTATTGGAAAATGTTATTTTTCCCTTGCGCGAGCACACTAACCTGCCTGAAGCGATGTTACAAGATTTAGCCATCATCAAACTAGAAGCAGTTGGCTTGCGCGGTGCTCGCCACCTTATGGCGAGCCAACTTTCAGGCGGCATGGCACGTCGGGTAGCTATGGCACGTGCTCTAATGCTAGATCCACAACTGATGTTGTATGATGAGCCCTTTACTGGCCAAGACCCTATTACTATGGGAGTATTGGTACAGTTAATCAAACGTCTCAATGATGCTTTAGGGCTGACTTCTGTCATTGTCTCTCACGATGTCGTAGAGACAGCGAGTATTGCTGATTATGTGTATGTGATTTCTAACGGTAAAGTGATAGGTCAAGGTACCCCTCAGGAATTGTTTGCCAACACCACACCCCAAGTAAAGCAATTTTTACATGGGCTACCTGATGGTAGTGTGCCTTTCCACTATCCTGCCGCCACCTACGCTGAGGACTTATTCGCATGATCAGCTTACTTAACCCTATTCAGATGTTGGGCCGCTCTACTTTGGATGTTATTCAAAAGATCGGCGTGTCCGGACTATTTTTGTTTCGCGTACTCGTACGCAGACCACGCTTATATAGAAGTTTTCCGTTATTAATCGAGCAACTTTACTTTGTTGGTGTGCTATCTCTCATTATTATTGCCTTATCCGCTTTATTTATTGGAATGGTAGTGGCACTGCAAGGCCATAACACCCTGCAACGCTTTGGTGCTGATCAACAACTGGGGGAATTACTCGCGCTAAGTGTGACTCGTGAATTAGCGCCTGTTATCACCGCCTTATTATTTGCCGGACGTGCAGGTACCGCATTAACAGCGGAAATCGGCTTAATGCGCGCCACTGACCAATTGGATAGCATGGAGCTAATGGCAGTGGATCCGCTATGGCGTATTATTGCTCCACGTTTCTGGGCAGGCTTAATTTCCATGCCGCTATTAACGCTAATTTTTGATATGATCGCCATTTATGGCGGCTACTTGGTTGGCGTTAAATGGTTAGGCGTAGACGCTGGATCATTTTGGTCAAATATGCAGTCTTCCGTCGATTTTCAGATGGATGTAATAAGTGGTGTTATCAAAAGCATAGCATTTGGCTTTGTGGCAACCTGGATCGCTGTTTATCAAGGCTATTATACGGTACCAAACGCCTTAGGTATCAGTCGTGCAACAACCAAAACAGTTGTTTATTCCTCGCTAGCCGTTTTAGCGTTGGATTTTATTTTAACCTCAGTTATGTTGAAAGGGTGGTGATGTGGCAAAACGAATTATTGAGATTTTAGTAGGTTTGTTCATGCTGTTTGCAATTGTAGCCTTGGTATTCATGGCGCTAAAGGTAAGTGGCCTGGCTAATTACTCTGGCAAACAAGATTATTACAAAGTGTATGCTGAGTTTGATAACATTGGTAGCCTAAAAGTACGCTCGCCAGTAATGATATCTGGCGTATCTATCGGCGAAGTAGGCGATATTAAATTAAACCACCAGACATTTCGCGCCGCAGTAACCTTATTGATTTATAAGAGCGAAAAGGAGATACCCGTCGATACCTCCGCTAATATTTATACTCAGGGTATTTTAGGATCAAACTATATCAGTTTAACACCCGGTTATGAATCTACTTATTTAAAAAATGGCGATACCATTGGCATGACTAATTCCGCCATAATTTTAGAAAAACTGATCGGGCAATTTCTATACAGTTTTCAAAATAAACCTGCTGCTGTCACTAGCTCCAGTGTCAGTAGCTCGGCAGCAACGGATCTAACACCAGCAAAAAATGGCCAACAACAGTCGGCACCGGCACAAACAGCAACTCAATCCCCAGCTCCAACACAGCTTCAACCAACGAAATAATCTCTAGAGGACGTTATGATAAAATTAAGCAAAATCGCAACATTACTTTTTTTACCGTGCGCTTTATTGTGGGCGGTCAGCACTTTTGCCGCGACTCAATCTGCCACAGCTCAGCCTCCTGTTGTTATGCTGGAGGGAGTCACCAACCAACTGTTGAAGGGGTTAAAACAGCAAAAAAATACTAGCGACAAAGCATTAAACCAATTAGTTAATCGCGTGTTGATGCCCCACATTGATTTAGACACCACCTCAAAAATTATTTTAGGCAACTACTGGAATAAAGCCTCTGCCACAGAATGCGATGAATTTAAAAAGCAATTTACGCTATTCATAGTCCGTACTTATGCCAATGCCTTATCCTCTTACTCCAATCAAACAGTACGCTACTTTCCTATTCGAGTGGGCGTAACCGGCTCGCAAACACAAGTTGACAGTGAGATTGACCAGCCTAATGGACAAAGTGTAAAGGTAAGTTATCGGTTAAAGCTAGTCGGCGGTAGCTGGCAAGTGTATGATTTTAGTGTGGAAAATGTCAGTATTGTCGAAAATTATCGCTCGCAATTTGCTGATACTCTCCGTACAAAAGGTTTGAGCGGTCTTAACGCCAGTCTAAAATCACAAAATCAGGCAAAATCACCATGAGCGCTGAGATTGTACTCGCTGAAAATAAGCAATACGTGTCGGTAAAGGGAGAAATTACCTTTACCAATGCTAAGGCCTTGTGTGAAAAAGGACTGCTGCAAATGCAGGAAATGCAGGAAATGCAGCAAATAATTTTCGATTTCTCAGCAGTAATACAAAGCAGTAGTGTAGCGCTAGCACTCTTAACTGCTTGGACCCGCGCTGCAAAAAAGCAGAATAAGCAAATTCGTTTTATTCACATGCCCCAATCTTTATTGGAAGTGGCGCGTTTGAGCAACTTAGATCGTGTGTTAACTCTAGAAGCAGAATCTACTCATGGATAAATTAATTATCATTGGTGGCCGCCGCCTGCACGGTGAATTGTCTGTTTCTGGCGCAAAAAACGCTGCCCTGCCTATCCTTGCTGCAACCTTACTCAGTACTCAGCCCGTTGTATTGCATAACGTCCCTAGCTTACGTGATGTAAGCACTATGCTCACCTTACTACAGTATATGGGTGCCAATATTGCTTTTACAGAGAAGCACACCATAGAAGCTAAATCGGGCGAAGCAACGACCCTCAAAGCGCCATACGAACTAGTAAAAACTATGCGCGCTTCTATCTTAGTGTTAGGCCCTTTATTAGCGCGTTACGGACAAGCCACCGTGTCTTTACCAGGAGGTTGTGCTATTGGTTCGCGCCCGGTGGACTACCATTTAAAAGCGTTGGAGCAGCTCGGCGCCGATATTCGCATTGAGGCAGGTTATATTCATGCTCAAGTAAAAGGTCGCTTACAAGGGGCTGAAATTACTTTTGAGCATGTTACTGTAACGGGAACAGAAAACATTATGATGGCCGCAGTTTTAGCCCAGGGCGTAACTCGCTTACATAATGCCGCCCGCGAACCTGAAGTTACTGACTTAGCACACTTTCTCAATACGCTTGGGGCAAAAATTTCTGGCATCGGTACCAGCACCCTGGAAATTACAGGTGTGGATTACCTAACAGGGGGGCACTACCGCATAGTGCCGGATCGTATTGAAGCCGGCACATTATTAGTAGCCGCAGCAATAACCGGGGGAGATATTTGTTTACAAAATGTCAGTGCCGACTTGCTAGCAGCAGTACTTACTAAATTAGAACAAGCTGGCGCCACTATTACTAACACGCAAGATAGCATCTCCTTAACCATGCACAATAAGCGACCGTTAGCGATTGATATCAATACAGCACCTTTTCCCCTTTTTCCCACCGATATGCAAGCGCAGCTGATGGCGCTAAGCACTATTGCCGAAGGAACCAGTACTATCAGTGAAAATATTTTTGAAAATCGATTTATGCACGTGGATGAATTACGCCGCTTGGGCGCCGACATTCGCTTAGAAGGCAGACTAGCTATTTGTCACGGACAGGCTGAATTAAAAGGCGCCCCGCTAATGGCCACTGATTTACGTGCTTCTGCTAGTTTAGTGTTGGCTGGATTAGCAGCCAAGGGCCAAACCACTATTGAAAGAATTTATCATCTAGATCGTGGTTATGAAGCCTTAGAAGAAAAACTCGCCCTTTTAGGAGCTGATATTCGCCGGGTTTAAAAGTTTCGTCCTAAGGCGATTTTTCCAGCAAATCAGCTTTCCCCAATTTCTTACTTCACATTGGCCAGCAGCGCCTAGTGTTTTGCCGGTAAGATTTCACCTAAAGCGCTCCCTTTCCTAACCCTTCCTCCGCAAGCAAGGGACTAATTCTCTCAACGTGATATCTTATTTCAATTATTTAGCAGGTACATTTACGTAAAAACCCGCGGGGTATTTAGCAGGATAGTCCTTGTAATACGGGTTATTCACTGTAAACCGCCCAAGAGTAGCAGCAAAGGCAATATTTCCTAGACAATTGTTAATGTTGTCTTTAAACCGTATATTTTGGCAATATTTATCCGCAAAATCATAATACTTGGAAAATAATAGTTGCCTGCCAGGTTGATGAATTCGATAGGCTGTGTAATTACTAATAGTCCAGCTTCCCCTATTTTTTGTGATACGTATGCTTTTAACAGCTGGCGAATTACCGTGCGACGTAGACAAACTAGCAATAAAATATTCACCAATATTCTTATTTTTCATTTTAATAATTTTAAATTCCTCCATATGCGTGTGAGCAACTAGAATGCCTCTTATTTGATCGGCATAGTTAGAAATCATAGTCAGGAGATCCCCTTCATAATCGGAATTCCAAAACACGGTGCCATCATAAACATTTTTGCCTGCGGGAATATGCATGCCAATTAACACACTGCTATTTTCCTGCTTCGCTAGCTTTAATTCTTTACTCAAGAAACCCATTTGTAATTTTACCTCATCTCCTGCAACCTTATGGTGTGGTGAAAATATGACACTATTAAGCCCAATAAATATGAGCTTATTTTCTAGTCTGATACTAAAATACCCTAGCTCGCTATTTTGCTCTATCACGCACGGCATTATACTTTGACCTAGGGATTGTCTATTACACATTACCCCTGTGGAGAGAAAGCCATTTTTAAATCCACTATTCATCGCAATGCTATAAGGAGAAATTTTTCCTACTGTGTAGTTACCGTAGTTTTTTTCTGGACTGTCATTATTGCCAAAAATAGTAATAATCGGTGTGCCTGGAAACAACTCGAGTAAAGTTTGAAATATTTTTGTCTCATTCTCTGTTACAAATTTTACTCTACTGATGCCTGCTGGAACCTGATGTCCTACCATATCTCCAAAGTTTATAATAAAATCTAGCTTTGGGGCCTCACTAGAAGAAAAACTATCTTTAAGCAATTTCATCAATGGCGGAAAAATTTTGTAGTCCATATCGTTGCCAGCATTATACCCAGGCGGGTCAATCTCCATGCTATTACTTTGCTCTCTATTTAAGTGAATATCTGCTATAGATAAAAAATTTAAACTCTCTTTTGCCAAGAAATAGTTGTGAACAAAATGAGGCTAACTAGTAATATTATTTTTTTATACCTTTTCATAAACACAATATCTCTTTAGCTATTTGATGGATAATTCACCTAGTCATCACTGCCGAGCTATCTTTTATAGTTTATTTTTTCTAGTACTCGCTTTTTTTACAGCCACGTTTTTATCTAACGTTTTCAAAAAAGCCATTTTTTCAGCGATTTTAGCTTCTAACCCTCGAGGTACAGGTTGATACCAATTAGGAGGGCACATCCCTGTGGGCAAATAGTTCTCACCGGCAGCATACGCATGTTCTTCATCATGCGCATAGCGATAAGTATGGCCATAACCTAATTCTTTCATTAAGTTAGTCGGTGCATTGCGCAAATGTAGAGGCACTTCTCGTGATTGATCTTTTTTTACAAAAGCGCGTGCTTGATTATACGCCACGTAGCCAGCATTACTTTTAGGTGCCATTGCTAAATAAATTACTGCCTGTCCCAATGCTAGCTCGCCTTCGGGCGAACCTAAACGTTCAAAAGTAGTAGCCGCATCGTTAACGATTTGCAGTGCACGAGGATCTGCCAGACCAATATCTTCCCAAGCCATACGAATAATACGGCGTGCTAAATAGCGCGGATCAGCACCCCCATCCAGCATACGTGTCAACCAATATAACGCGGCATCCGGGTAAGAGCCTCTTACTGATTTATGCAGCGCTGAGATTTGATCGTAAAAATATTCACCATTCTTATCAAAACGCCTCGCTGCAGTTGCCAAGGCATTTTGCACAAATAGTAGTGTGACCTGTTGCAGTGCTGGAGTCACCACAGCTGCATCTATTTGCTCCAGTAAATTTAATAACCGTCGCGCATCTCCGTCAGCATACTCAATCAGTAATTGCTGAGCAGAGGTTTCAAACTGTAAGTGCGGTAATGCCTTAGTTTGCACGCGGGTGAATAGCTGTGCCAACTCTACTATTGATAGCGCTTCTAATACATATACCTGAGCACGCGATAGCAACGCTGAATTGACTTCAAAAGAGGGATTTTCCGTGGTAGCACCGATGAAAGTGACTAACCCTGATTCAATATAGGGTAATAAGGCGTCTTGTTGTGCTTTATTAAAGCGGTGAATTTCATCAATGAATAAGATAGTTTGCTTGCGGTGGTTAAGGTGGTGGGTTGCTTGCACCATGGCAGCACGAATATCTTTAACGCCAGAGAAAACTGCGGGCAAAGCAATGAACTCGCAAGCAAACGCACTTGCTGTCAACCGCGCTAATGTTGTTTTTCCTACTCCCGGCGGCCCCCATAAAATCATGGAATGGACTTTACCTGCATCGAAGGCAAGACGCAGGGGCTTACCTGGTCCTAATAGGTGAGTTTGACCAATAACGTCATCTAACGTTTGCGGTCGCATGGCTTCTGCTAGCGGTGCTTTAGGACTTTCTGTAGTAAAGAGTTCGGACATGGTTTTAAAAATCTCCGTTGCTTGCGACTGAGATTTTCCCGGATAGGATTCCGCCTGCGCGAGAAACCTGCGCAGCGGCGAAAGGGGAAATGACGCTCTCCCGTTTTGATACCCATCCTTCCTGTCTCAGGAGCAAGCTCCCGAGATTACTTTCTTTTAATTATTCTCAATAACCGTAACACCTTTCGGCAGCTTAAAAATAAATAAATTAGTATTCAAGATTTTATTTGGTGCAATGTGCTCGAAATTAAACACCGATAAACCCCCTAAATTATCAACTATACGCATTTGCACCAATTGCTGCTGTTGAAAATATAAAATGACGTACTTAAATAAATCATCCGTCTTTTTAGGTTTTAATTGAAAGACCGTCTGGCTGTTTGTTGCCTTTAAGCGTGCAATAGTAAAGCGCTGTGGTAATTGGTTGGCGTCGCTACTTAATAAAGCAGCGGGACTAACACTATCTGCCATGTTAATTAGTTGATGGGTAGCTTGATTTAAATCAACATCGTAGATCCAGACTTGTTTACCATCTGTTAGCATTATCTGTGGATTAGGCGTAGTTATTTCCCACCGAAACTGGCCGGGTCGTAATAATGCCATCTTACCTTGACTAGTCTGCAGTGGTTGCTTTTGAGCATTATACATGGTTTGTTGGAAATCGGCGGTCATGCTACGGAAACCTGACAGCAGCGTTAATAATTGTTTATTGCTGCTAGCATCTGCAAGAACAGGTGTATACCACAATAATAGACAGAGTAAAAAAATAAATTAACGGCAGAGTAATTTCATAACACACTTAACTTAGGAGTTATAGAGGTCAATAATTTGCGTATTATCGAGTTGTTGTCCACTGTTTTTAGCGATGTCTCCACGTAGCTGCGCCAAGTTCTCTAGATAATCTACCGTTACACCACCCGTTATATAATTACCCGTAAATACCGAATCTTCATAATGTAAAATATCAGGATTACCTTGTTTAGCAGCTGCGTATAAAGCGGATAAGTCTTGGAACACCAGCCAGTCGGCACCAATTTTTTCTCTGATTTGTTCAACATTTCGCCCATGAGCCACTAATTCATTGGCTGCTGGCATATCAATGCCGTATACGTTCGGGTAACGCACTTCAGGTGCTGCTGACGCAAAATATACTTTTTTTGCTCCTGCATCGCGTGCCATTTGTACAATCTCACGGGAGGTCGTACCACGCACAATGGAATCATCTACTAACAAAACATTCTTTCCCTGAAATTCTGATACTATGGTAGTGAGTTTTTGACGTACAGATTTACGTCGTGTTTGCTGGCCTGGCATAATAAATGTGCGCCCGACATAACGGTTTTTCACGAAACCTTCCCGATAATGTAAACCGAGTGATTGAGCTAAGGTTAACGCGGTACTACAGCTGGTTTCTGGTATAGGTATAACTACATCAATATCATGATCAAGAAATTGTCGTTGAATTTTTTCTGCTAGCGTTTTGCCCAAAAATGTTCGGAATTGATAAACGAGTATCTTGTCAATCACTGAATCAGGACGTGCCAAGTATACATATTCAAATAAACACGGGTTGTAGGCAACTCGGTCGGTACACAATTGTTGAGATACTTCCCCTGCTAGACTAACGAAAATAGCTTCGCCGGGTTTAACATCACCGACAATTTGGTAATGCAGCGAGTCAAACAAAGTGCTCTCCGATGCGAAGCAGTGTTCCATACGACCAGGCTGGGTAATAGATTGGCGCTTGCCGTAAATTAACGGCCGTATACCATGTGGGTCGCGAAAAGCTACCATACCATATCCAACAATCATAATTACCACCGCATACGCTCCTAAGCAACGCTGGTAGACGCCAGAAATGGCTTGGAAAATAATTTCGGGAGTTAATACCTGCTTGGTAAGTTGCTGTAGTTCATGCGCAAACACATTCAGTAAAACTTCAGAATCTGAATCAGTATTAATGTGACGATGGTCACTCTGCATTAAATCTTGTTTCAATACATCCGCATTGACTAAATTACCATTGTGAACAATGGCTAAACCGTAGGGGGAGTTAACGTAGAAAGGTTGCGCTTCTGCAGCACTCGTGCTACCTGCTGTTGGGTAACGCACATGACCAATACCCATGTTACCCTGTAAACGCAACATATGTTCAGTTCGAAAAACATCTTTTACCAAACCATTGGCTTTACGCAAATAGACCCGGCCTGCGTGACTGGTCATAATGCCGGCGGCATCTTGCCCACGGTGTTGTAACACCATTAAGGCATCATAGAGATCTTGATTAACTGCAGATGTTGAAACCGCACCGACAATGCCGCACATAACATACACTCATTTAGGAGGGGTTTAAGAAAAAAGCTATGCTCGCCGACTTTGAGATAGATAGTCCTGTGGATTACGCGAACGCTATACTAAAATAAGCGTACACCCAAAATTCTACTCAGTACTCACACTAAACTAGGGGCAACTAACGTCTGTATCACACCTCATCTGTAAAGCTAATGCAACCCGTTACTGTGAGTGATCAACATCAAAGCCAAGGCGGTGTAAACTACTGTTTCGGCGCTTCAGAGGTGCCAGTAGCGACAACATCATTATCTGTTGCCGTGTTTGCATCAGCAACTGGTGGAGTATTGTCCAGAAGAGGAACTGCTTGATCAGCTGTACTGTCTCGACTGGTAGACGAGATAGTCTTACTATCAATATCACTTTTAACCTCATCAATTCGCTCCGGGACAAAACCCTTTAGCCAAACAGATAAACTTTGGAAGTGACCAGCTAGCTGAGAATTTTCCGTCCAAGTCTTTGAGACAGCAGACACTTGCATGGCAATAAGCATGACAGCCACCAGTAATACACCGCGTGCAAAACCAAATACCATACCGAGTAAGCGATCTAGAAACGATAACACACCACCGGCAACCAGTCGGCCTACCGCGTAGTTAATAATGCTACCCACAATCAGCACCACAATCAGTATGGCAATAAATGCCAGCGGCATACGCGCACCTGCGGGTTCAACCATAGAAAGATAGCGCTCACCTAATAGCATGGAATAATGAAACCCTGCCCAAATAGCGGCAATCCACATAGCAAGCGAAATTGCTTCACGCATAAAACCACGCAGAATACTTACCGCAGTAGAAAAAGCTAACACTCCTAAGATTATGTAATCTAGCCAGTTAAATGTAGACCAATCCATATTCTATGACTCCAAAAAAGTAACTACGCTAGTAAGGCCAAGCTGATCTTTAAGTTTTTTTGCCGTACTTTGTGCCTGGCTACGCGTGAGCTCCGGACCGATTAATACACGAATCAGTGGACCCTTTGTCGTTTGCGTAGTTTTTTTATAGGCTTTAAATCCTTGCGCCTGCAGTTTTTTAACTAGTCTATCTGCGTTGGCTTTATCAGAAAAACTACCTAATTGAACTACCCACGCTTTAGTCAAGGGTAGCTCTTTTTTGGTTTGTGTGCTGGCTTTTTTGCTAGTAACACTGCTGATTGATTTACTAAGCTTTAGCGCTGGAACTGGTGGTTTGGGCGCCTCTACTGGCGCTTTTGCCGTTGAAATAACGGGTGTTGGCGCGCTCGCTGTAGAAGAAAGGTTATTGCTGTTGTTAGGACTTGCTGCTCCCGCTTTCGAAGAGACGGGTGCGGTACTTGGCACGACAGCAGGTGCTGCGCTGGGTGCTGGTATAGAAGGGGCATTCACGTCCGCAGTTGATTGCACTTGCTCAAACACTACCGCTGAAGGGGAATGAGGTGCAACAGCCTGCGTTGTTGGTACACTTACACTGGCAACATCAGGCATGGTCACAGAACTATCTGGCATGGGAACTGCGATATTTTTCGGCGCAGCAGGAGCAGCTGGTACATGGCTAGACAGCTTTAGCTCATCTTCAGGAATAGCATGGCCAAAAAATAAAGGCACTAAGATTAAGCCGAAGCCAATAAGTAATAAAAAACCAATAATTCGTTTTTTTAATTTAATGTCCACAAAGCTATTTCTCTAAAGTAGAAAGCACAGCAGCGACTGTATGAAACGAGCCAAACACCACGATCCGATCAGTTGCCTGGCTACACTGCAATGCATGAGCATACGCTGCTTGTACCGACTGATAAGTATGATACGCAGTCACTCCTAGCTTGTCCAAATGATTTGCCATCTTTTTAGCGGATATGCCCCTGGCAACAGTCAACCCCGCTACTAACCACACATCAACGAAGGGTAGTAAATACTGTAAGCTATTGTTGATATCTTTGTCTCCTAGCATGCTGACTACAGCATAAGTTTGGCCGGTACAAGGATGTTCTGCTAATTGTGTCGCCAATACTGCAGCTGAGGCAGGGTTATGCGCCACATCCAATATTAACCAACGTGGTTGGCTATACTGTTGAAAACGCCCGGCTAATTGCGCTGTTAGCAAGCCCTGCTTAATAGCAACACTATCGATAGGTAAACGATTACGCAAACACTGCACCACCATGAGGGAAGTTGCTGCATTTGCCAGCAGTAAGGAAGGTCTAGGCAATGCAGAGTAAATTGTATCAGCATATTGCCAGCACCAACCATCCTCAGTCGCTGAATAATGGAAGTCTTTATTGACGCAATACAAAGAGCTCTGTCCGGCTGCCGCCGCATCAAGAAGGCTCTGAGGTGGGCCATTATCCCCACAAACTATTGGACATCGAGGGCGAAATATACCCGCTTTTTCATAGGCTATCGCCTCACGTGTTTCACCCAACAGGTCAATATGGTCTAAGGCAATACTAGTGATAAGCGCTAAATCTGCATCAACTATATTCACTGCATCGAGCCGCCCCCCTAACCCGACCTCCAAGATAACTACATCTAAATGCGCCTGTTGGAATAACCAGAGAGCTGCTAACGTAACAAACTCGAAATAAGTTAATGCAATCGCAGCCCGAGCTTTTTCTACCTGAGAAAATGCTAGCAACAATTGGTTATCACTTACTTTTTCACCACCTAAGCAAATACGTTCATTAAAAACTAATAAGTGAGGAGAGGTGTAACTACCAACCCGATAACCTGCCGCACCATATAGCGAGGTTAATAAAGCAACATTTGAACCCTTGCCATTGGTACCAGCTACGCTAATAACTGGGCAAGCAAACGATAAAACATCCAGTTTTTTAGCAACAGCAGCCACGCGCGTTAAGCCAAGCGCTATCTCGTGAGAATGGAGAGTAGTAATGTAAGCTAGCCACTCTGGTAGCGTTTTAGGCATGAAGTAGTAGGTACGTAAGAGTAGGGTCTGTTGACAATTCTACTATACTGGGCATAGATAGTCGAAATCCACCGGACAGGCACTCTCGCCCGCCAGCGCCGTAACGATATAAGAATATAAGAAAAGAAAGCACTATTTTCTTAGGAAAAGTCAGCTTTTTGTCTCAGGAATACGCCTCGGAGACTTTCTCTTTAATCTCAGTCTCCCGCTGCATCAATCGGTGAAAAAGGTGCATCTTTTCTCAATAGAGACATATTTCATTTAAAGAAAGCGCTCTGTGGACAGACCAGCACGCCACTTGGTCTGTTCGGTTTGCTGAACACTTTGCTGGGTTATTTTAGCTTCCTGTGTTGGTATTATTTTACTCTTCTGCGCTTTGGATATTTCATAAATATCACGCAAACGCTTAGCTTCTCTAAAGTTATTCGCTTTGAGATGCCGTAACACTTCTTTTTGTACTTGAGAGGGTAAGTTATCAAATCGAATGTGCATGATAGATACCTCAGTAAAGCTCACCCTGAACTATGTTGGCTACAGACCTTAGCCTCCGGGAAAATCCATATCTTTTGCAACTCGTTATAATTGTTTAAGAGGACTGCTTCAACCCCTTTAGAGTATCGTGCAATCGAAATGGTAAGTAATTATAACAAATTTGCTTCTTTTGTGAAAGAAACACAGCAATTGTGGGCTAGGATTGGAGGTGGGAATCAATATGCATTAAATAATCAGATAAATCTATCTGCTTACTTAGCAATAATAGTTGTTTCTTATGAGAGCAGTTTAACTTCTTAGCAGCTCCCAATAAACAGGTGCTAACTGTAAGGTAAGATAAGGAAAGTTTCTTCGCAATAACCCCATTGGTTAAGCCTTGACAGGCATATAGTAGGCAGCGCACTTCATTTTCTGTTAGATAAGTTCCTAAAAAAGGGGCTTGCAAATAATAGCGTTTTTTTCCTCCAACCACGTGAATACCTGGTGTAAATGTGTGATAACAATATCTACGTGGCTCTTCAATCAG
>Ga0206798_1047_pt3 | contig 19138 bp, 18 predicted proteins | sample Alteio_BWOrgCont_66_FD_152893 | JGI IMG/M metagenome (GOLD analysis project Ga0206798, IMG submission 152893) | Enriched cells from forest soil in Barre Woods Harvard Forest LTER site, Petersham, Massachusetts, United States -... | ecosystem: Environmental > Terrestrial > Soil > Temperate forest >...
TGGAGTCATCCTTTATTGATTTTTTGTTGGAATTCGGCCTTTGTCCTCGGCTTTCTGCCCGGCAGCTTGCCAATTTGGTTTGTGTTCGCAGGTTTGACTTTTGGCATGGGCATCGTCCATCGCTTCATGGGCCGCAGAAACTTCCTCAGTGCCCCGGAACTGACCAAGCCGATTCTGTTTCTGGCGGCCGTGGTGCTTTTGACCGGGAAGCTGCGAGGCGGATTGGGGATGCGGGTGTTGGGCGGTTCCAGTTTCGGCGGCAAGTATTACTTTTATGTCATGGGAGCGATCATCGGCTATTATGCCTTGACTTCCGAACGGATTCCCATTTTGAAAAGCGGGCGGGCTGTGAAGTGGTATTTCCTGTCGGGCGTGACTTGGGGAGTGAGCAATTTGCTCTACGGGCTGGGTCCGATATTCTACGTCCTGTTTTATGTTGTTTCCCCGGATCCCGCCTACGGGCAGGCAGCCGCCGATTATAATGAGGGGATGGTGAAACGCTTTGGCGGTTTGGGCGCAACCGCATGCGTACTGGTGGGCTATATTCTGGCGCGCTGGGGTTTGCGAGGGGTATTTGATTTGACCAAGCCGTGGAGGTTGTTGTTTTTGATGTCCGCCCTGATGGCCAGCCTTTTCAGCGGTTTTCGATCGCAGGTGGCGTTTGTGGTCCTTCTTCTGGTGGTGCAGTTCATAGCGGAGGGGCTTTGGAAAACCGTGTATCTGCCGATTCTGTGCGCCTTGGGCTTGCTGGGCTTGGCCCCGCTGGTGCTGTTTGCCAACAAGATGCCCGCCGCCGTGCAGCGAAGTCTGGCCGTTTTGCCGGTGGATATTGATCCCAATGTGCGCGCGGAAGCGGAGTCTTCGACCGATTGGCGGTGGGAGATGTGGTCAGTGGTGTGGCGAGAGGTGCCCAAGTATCTCTTGCTGGGCAAGGGCTATGCGATTGATCCGCTGGACTTGTATTTAACGGGCGAAGCGACTCGCGCGGGCCTGTTGAAGGGGTATGAGGAAGCGTTGCTTGCCGGGGATTATCACAACGGCCCTTTTTCGGTGCTGATTCCGTTTGGCATATTTGGCATGATCGCATTTGTCTGGCTGCTGGGGGCGGGAGTCAAAGTGCTCTATAGCAACTACCGATATGGGGACGCCCGCTTGCGGCAGGTCAATCTGGCTCTGCTTTCGTATTTTCTGGCGCAATGTTTGTGCTTCTTTTTCGTGTTTGGCGCCTTTAATTCGCAGCTTTCGGTCTTCATGGGTATTTTAGGCTTCGGCGTCAGCCTCAACGGCGGAGTCTGCCGCCGGATCGCCAAAGTCAGCCAAAACACGCTCCCAAATGCACTAGCCGTGCCCGTAGCGGTTGGTTAAGGCTCTATGACGCTCCCAAAAACATTCAGCAAACCCGCCTCCACACGGCGCCATAGCTCCACGCCGGAAGATCGAACTCCAGAGGGAAGAGGATGAACAAACTTCCACAGCGTGTCATTGCTTTCTTTGTGGGAATCCCCCTGGCTCTGACGCTTGGTTACTTGGTGGCGACACCCGATCAGGCCAGCGTGGCCACGCTCGGATTTGTGGTGTTGTGCCTGGCGGTGCCGTTGGTTATAGATTGGAGTCATCCTTTATTGATTTTTTGTTGGAATTCGGCCTTTGTCCTCGGCTTTCTGCCCGGCAGCTTGCCAATTTGGTTTGTGTTCGCAGGTTTGACTTTTGGCATGGGCATCGTCCATCGCTTCATGGGCCGCAGAAACTTCCTCAGTGCCCCGGAACTGACCAAGCCGATTCTGTTTCTGGCGGCCGTGGTGCTTTTGACCGGGAAGCTGCGAGGCGGATTGGGGATGCGGGTGTTGGGCGGTTCCAGTTTCGGCGGCAAGTATTACTTTTATGTCATGGGAGCGATCATCGGCTATTATGCCTTGACTTCCGAACGGATTCCCATTTTGAAAAGCGGGCGGGCTGTGAAGTGGTATTTCCTGTCGGGCGTGACTTGGGGAGTGAGCAATTTGCTCTACGGGCTGGGTCCGATATTCTACGTCCTGTTTTATGTTGTTTCCCCGGATCCCGCCTACGGGCAGGCAGCCGCCGATTATAATGAGGGGATGGTGAAACGCTTTGGCGGTTTGGGCGCAACCGCATGCGTACTGGTGGGCTATATTCTGGCGCGCTGGGGTTTGCGAGGGGTATTTGATTTGACCAAGCCGTGGAGGTTGTTGTTTTTGATGTCCGCCCTGATGGCCAGCCTTTTCAGCGGTTTTCGATCGCAGGTGGCGTTTGTGGTCCTTCTTCTGGTGGTGCAGTTCATAGCGGAGGGGCTTTGGAAAACCGTGTATCTGCCGATTCTGTGCGCCTTGGGCTTGCTGGGCTTGGCCCCGCTGGTGCTGTTTGCCAACAAGATGCCCGCCGCCGTGCAGCGAAGTCTGGCCGTTTTGCCGGTGGATATTGATCCCAATGTGCGCGCGGAAGCGGAGTCTTCGACCGATTGGCGGTGGGAGATGTGGTCAGTGGTGTGGCGAGAGGTGCCCAAGTATCTCTTGCTGGGCAAGGGCTATGCGATTGATCCGCTGGACTTGTATTTAACGGGCGAAGCGACTCGCGCGGGCCTGTTGAAGGGGTATGAGGAAGCGTTGCTTGCCGGGGATTATCACAACGGCCCTTTTTCGGTGCTGATTCCGTTTGGCATATTTGGCATGATCGCATTTGTCTGGCTGCTGGGGGCGGGAGTCAAAGTGCTCTATAGCAACTACCGATATGGGGACGCCCGCTTGCGGCAGGTCAATCTGGCTCTGCTTTCGTATTTTCTGGCGCAATGTTTGTGCTTCTTTTTCGTGTTTGGCGCCTTTAATTCGCAGCTTTCGGTCTTCATGGGTATTTTAGGCTTCGGCGTCAGCCTCAACGGCGGAGTCTGCCGGAAATGGAAAACCAAAGCAGAGCAGGTCCTAACGGCGGTGCCAGCTACGCTCCAGCCAGCCTGATATATTCTCCATGCGCTTTTCTGTCGTCACACCTAGCTTTCGCCAATCGAGCTGGCTTAAGCTGTGTGTGGCTTCCATTGCCGATCAAGGGGTGGAGGTCGAGCATATCGTGCAAGACGCTGGCTCCCATGACGGCACTTTGGATTGGCTTTTGACCGATCCACGAGTAAAGGCCTTCTCGGAAAAGGACTCGGGCATGTATGATGCGGTCAATCGCGGCTTGCGACGGGCTTCGGGCGACATTCTTTCCTATTTAAATTGCGATGAACAATATCTGCCGGGTGCGCTTACGGCGGTTGGAGCTTATTTTGAGAGTCATCCAGAAGTAGAATTGCTCTTCGGCCATTGTCTCGTCGTGGGGCCAAAAGGGGAGTTTATTTGTTATCGCAAAGTCCAAAAGCCCACGAAGTATCACATTTTGGTTTCCCATTTGCCGACCTTTACCTGCTCGACTTTTTTCCGACGATCTGTGATCGATAAGCACGGCCTTTTTTTTGACACTCGTTGGCGCGACGCAGGAGATGCCGATTGGGTCTTGCGCGCGTTGGAGAAAGGCGTTCGCATCGGCCTGCTCGACGAGTTCCTCTCCGCCTTTGCCGACACAGGCGCCAATATGAACCTTGCGCCCAACGCGCAGCGGGAAAAGAAGCTTCTCGTAGCGTCGGCCCCGGCCTGGGCTCGGAAATTGGCGCCAGCCATTATCTGGCTCCATCGCTTCAATCGTCTGCTATGCGGCGCTTATCGGCAAGAGCCGTTTGATTATGCCATCTACACGATGGATGGGACAGATGGCCGGGTGCTGCATCATGTGGAGCTTCCGACCTTTCTTTGGAAATCACGACTTGGGTTGGCGCAATGAGGGCCACTACCTATGGAGTTGGGCGCCGCCAATTTGCTGATCGAACGAACATGATAAAGCTCAGACGCTATGGGTCGACCCTGTGCGCAGACCTCGGACCCAGGGCGGCGTTGTCTCGTTTAATGGTTTGTAAAGTCACGCCGTATGTTCTAGCTTGGCGGCCACGTAACGCGATTTGGTCATAATGATTCAACGCCTGTCGAAACTAATTCTTGTCTGCGGCTGTTTGCTCGTGGCTAATGGCCTCTTGCAGTGGCTGGTGGACAGTGATTTGGGGATTTGTTGGACCCACAATACTCTGCGCAATTGGGATCAGGCGGGTTTTTTGGCGTTGAAGGGCCGGTTGGTCACAAATCCGGGAGGACATAATGCGCTGGAGCAGCCGCATGTTTATTCCGGACACCGTGCGGCCAGCCTTTATCCTGCGTTCGTTATGAGGAGGCTCTTCGCGTGGACTGGCCTGAACGCTTTGCCGTTCCATGCACTGTTCACGCTAGTCTTCTTGGGGGCAATCTGGCATCTGCTAGGGCGGACGGAAGCCGCATTTTCCATCGGGGCGGTCGCCATCCTTTCGCCAGGTTATGTGTTGTATCCCACAACGCTGGATCCCAACGCCATTGCCGTGCTGACGGGAATCCCCTTCGCGGCGTTGCTTGGCTGGCAACTGCTCCAGCCCCGCCTAACCCCGTCTGCTACCGTTTTGCTTCTCGTCGCCACCATTGCTTTTACGCTGTTGAACTGGACCACCGCGTTCGTTCACATGCAAATCTTCTTGGCTCTCTTGTTGACGCGTATGGTTTCTTGGCGCCGCCTGGCACTTTATGCGCTCTTCGGACTCCTGTCCGCCAGTGTGGTCGTCGGCGTTAGTCTCGCGTCAAAGATATCGGATAATGGTCGTCAAACGGGCAGTATTATGCAGCTTCTCGCCGGTTACACTTGGGGACAAAGCGGATACAACATATTTGGCTTGAGCACGACCACGTTCGTGGTGCGGATGGGCTTTATTAATATTTTGGGCTTGTTGCCATTATGGATTCTTTGGGGTTGGATTCTGTACTCCAAACGAGAAGCGGGCTCGCTTCGGATGGTGCTGGCCATTACACCCGTAGGGCTTGCGGTATTGCAAGCAATGCTCATGCGTAATTATTTCGGACATCATCCATGGATGGCCGCCCCCTTGCTTTTGTTAGGCATCGTGATGTCCCTCTTCGTGTTGCTCCGGCCGGGGATGGAGTCCGCGGTCCAGCTTCCCACTATCGGAATGGGTTGCCGCTCTTTGGTCTGGGTTGCAACCTTTGTCTTCGCTTTTGTCGTGCTTTTGTTCTATCGTGAGCACCAGGCGACGATTATTTCTCTAGTTTCGCTGGTGCGTTCTAATTCGGCGCGGGGCGACGGCATCCTCGTTGTTCGCGGTGTGGATACGAATACCGCCGACATCGCTGAGCGGCTGCCGGATAGCTTGGATCGCTGGCTGATGGTCGAGGATGATTTGCCGACGCCAGTCCGGCCTACGGCAGCCTCATTTCTTTTATCCGCTAAGCCTCTTCCCGGCGAGTGGACCCTGGCGGCGCAAAGTCAACACGATCCGTTGGAATCGATGCCTTTCATGCGCCCGGCCTTGGATTGGTTCAGCAAACACATTGCCCACCGCGCGGCGGGCGATAGGCTGGAGGTAGCCGAAATTTATTACCTGTACCACGTACCGACAAATTTGATCGCCGCGGCTCAAAAGGCCGGACAAACCGCGTCATTGCCGTCCCAAAAGTATGAGCCTCGATGACAACCCGGAATTGAGCCTGGTCATTCCATGTTTCAACGAGGAGTCCGTCCTGCCCCTGCTGGAAACGCGCTTGCGCAAGTTTTTGGGGGATTGTGGCATTTCCTGGGAGGTTCTCTTTGTGGATGACGGCTCGCGCGACAAAACCTTCGAACTCCTGGCGGGCATGCACCGGGCCGAACCCCGCTTCAAAGTCATCTCCTTTTCCCGCAATTTCGGACATCAGGCCGCGCTGTGCGCCGGGCTGGCCTACGCTCAAGGCCAGGCGGTGGGCCTTCTGGACGCGGACTTGCAGGATCCGCCCGAGCTTTTCGCCCGCTGCCTGGAAAAGCTGCGTGAAGGCTATGACGTGGCCTACGCCGTGCGGCGGAAGCGCAAAGAGAATATCCTCAAGCGCGCCGCATACTCCGTGTTCTACCGATTGCTCAAGTCGGTGGCCGAGGTGGATATTCCGCATGATTCCGGTGATTTTTGCCTCATGCACCGCCGCGTCGTGGACGTGTTGACGGACATGCCGGAACGAAATGTTTTTCTGCGCGGTTTGCGCGCGTGGACCGGCTTCCGGCAGATTGGCGTGGAATACGAACGCGAGGCGCGCGCGGCCGGAAGCACCAAGTATCCGTTCCGAAAACTGCTCAAGCTGGCCACGGACGGAGTGTTCGCCTTTTCCACCCTGCCGCTTCGTCTGGCCACTTATGTTGGATTTGCCAGTGTGGGTCTTTCCATGATTGCGGGGATATTTCTCTTAATATGGAAACTGGCCAATTTCCAATTGCTGGGGCATCTTCCTTCCGAAGTTCCAGGATGGACTTCCATCGTTTGCCTGATTCTCTTCTTCGGCGGCATCCAATTCCTCATGTTCGGCTGCATGGGTGAATATATCGGCAGGATTTATGGAGAAGTCAAACATCGCCCGCGTTGGGTCATCGGCAGAGCCTTGGGCTGGGGGGATCGGCCGCCCGTCAACGATTAGCTCGCATACTTATGATCACCGTTTGGTCCCGAGGCGTGGCGGACGACAACATGCCGGAACAGATGCTGGTTGACACACTTGAAAAAGTCCGGCGGCATCCTTGGTGGTTCGCCCGGGCCAAACTAGCGTTAGCCACGTTTAGCCGCTTTGGCGTATTGCCCGCCGCCAAAATCATGGACGTAGGGTGCGGTTGGGGAATCAACATCGAAATGTTTGAGACGGCTGGTTACACCGTTTCAGGCTTGGATATTTCACGACAGATTTTGGAGCGCATCGATCGGCCTCATCGCCGCTTGTTTGAAGCCGACCTGAACCAAATGATGCCTCCAGACGCCTGTTTAAACGATGGTTTGATGGCGCTTGATGTCTTGGAACATCTCGATGACGACGAAGGTGCAACTCGGAGGATGGCTCAATTACTGCGACCAGGAGGTGTCGCGGTTATCAGCGTGCCTGCCCTGCCTGATTTGTTCAGCGATTTCGACCGTATTCAAGGACACCGGCGCCGTTATGTGCCGGAACGGCTGCGCGCGGCCTTTGCGAAGAAGGATTGGGATGTGCAGGAGATTTTCTGGTGGGGGGCGTGGATGGTTCCCGTCTTGCGTCGAATGCGGCAAGGCTCCGGAAATTCATCCAAGACCTATGGCGATTATTTAAAGTTGCCGCCCTGGCCTGTTCCTTCTCTGATGAAGATCGCTTATGCGTGGGAGCATTCGCGTGCGGTGAATGGAAAATTGCAAACCGGCACTTCTCTCTTTGCCGTGGCCCGGCGCGTGGCCAACGCCAGCACGGAAACTTGATTCCATGTGAAACTGCTCGTTTTCGCCCACACGCCGCCCCCGTTTCATGGACAAAGTCAAGCGGTGCAAGCAATGATCGAGGGGTTCGGCGGCGATCACCGTCTGTCGCCGGGACGGCCCGCCACGCTTGGCCTCGAGTGTTACCACATCAATGCCAGGATCTCCAAAGCCGCGGAGGACATTGGCGGGTTGCGAGCGGGAAAACTCTGGCGTCTGCTTTGTTCTTGCCTGGAAGCAATCTGGTGCCGCTTTCGGTATGGTGTCCAAACGATGTATTATGTTCCGGCGCCGGGAAAACGCTCGGCCGTTTTGCGGGATTGGATGGTGATGCTGCTGTGCCGGCCCTTTTTCCCGAAACTCATTCTTCACTGGCATGCGGCAGGCCTGGCGCCCTGGCTGGAATCCGAAGCCGGGCCGTTCGCGCGCGCTTTGACCCGTCGGGCCCTTCGCCGGGCGGACTTGAGCATCGTCCTCTCTGAATTCAACCGCGCGGACGCGGAGTGGTTTTCGCCCAAAGCCATCGCGGTGGTCCAGGGCGGCCGATCGGATCCTTGTCCCCGGTTCGATACGGATATCCTGCCACGACGCGAAAGCAAAGTGGCCCTGCGCCGCCATCTCATGGCCCGCCGCGACGCCTCCGCGCCCCAAATCGTCAAGGTGGTCTACCTGGCGCACGGCATGAAGGAAAAGGGATTGTTCGACACGTTGGAGGGAGTGCTCCTGGCTAATGCACAATTAGGCGCGGAGGGTTTTCCTCTCCGATTCGATTTGACGGTCATCGGCGCATTTTTTTCCGAAGCGGAGCGGGTCGAATTTCAAGCCCAAGTCCAACAGGCGCAAGCATCGAGCATCGTCCGTTGCCTGGGTTTTGTTTCCGACGAGGAAAAGTCCCGTTACTTGGCTGAAGCAGACCTGTTTTGTTTCCCGACTTATTACAGCGCCGAGAATCAGCCGGGCAACTTGATCGAGGCGATGGCCTTTGGATTGCCGTGCGTCACCACCAAGTGGCGTTCGATCCCCGAAATGCTGCCCGCCGGTTATCCGGCATTGGTGGACCCGAAGTCGCCGCCCCAAGTGGCAGCCGCCTTGCGCCTTCTGCTGACCGAAGACCTGTCCCGCGTTCTCCGCCAACACTTCCTGCTTCACTTTACTCAGGAACAAAATTTGCGGGGCATGGCGGCCGCTCTTCGCAGTGTCGAAAAGTCTTGAACGGCCAAGACCCCGTTTGCGCTTCGGAGCGGCGACACCGCAGACCTGGCCGGCTGAATCACTCGCTTTCCGGTTCTGCTCGCTTTCAAGTGTGACGGAAAGCCTGCGCGGCTGTCTAGTTGTGTGTGATGATGAATACGCCCAAAGGCAGGAATCTGATCCGGCAAGCGACCGCGATGGCTTTTACGCTGGTCGAACTCTTGGTGGTCATCGCCATCATTGGCATTCTGGCGGCGTTGATAATGCCGGCCCTGAGCCGCGCCAAAGCCAACGGCCAGCGGACCGCTTGCCTGAATAATCTTACGCAAATCGCCAAAGGGGTGCATATGTATGCCGGGGATTTCAACGAAATCCTGTTCCCCGTCACCAATCTCTCCCATTTCTCATATTATGAATGGACGGCTTACGATCCATTCATGAGGGGTTATGCCGGCTTGAATGGCGCACCGTCGCCGCAGGATAAACTGTTCGCCTGTCCAGCTGACACATTTTACTATGGGAGCCTGAACAGTAGGACCGATTGGACGCTTATTCCTCAGAGCGAGCATCTTCAATCTAACAACAGTTTTTCCAGCTACGCCTTCAACGCCGGAAATGCCGCGTTTCGAGGTCCCAAGCCTCCCTTTCCGGGGATGTTCCCTGGGATCATGGGGAGCAAGTTAAGCTCCATTTCAGTCCCGGCCAAAACGGTCCTGGTTGCGGAATGGCCAGCTTTTGATGGCTATTCCTGGCATAAACCTTCGTCCGTGGTGAACAACGCTCCGGACATGTTGAGCTTTGCGGATGGTCATGTCGCATACGTCAAAATGTATTATGGCTCGAACAACCCCTCGCAAACCCGCCAGCATCCGTTTGCCTTCAACCCACCTGTCGGATACGATTACCAATGGAGCAGAGATTGAACATGCACAAGGACAATTGGCAAGGAGGATAAAAACAAGAAGACCAAATCCAAGCCCAACGAACTTTCGACCGCAGAACCGGCGAGCTGAATGACTTGCTACCGGTTCTGCTCGTTCTACTTTGCTGTTGGCGGATTATGGAAAGCGCTCGATTTTTGGATCGAATCGGCCATATTGACCGCGTGGTTTCAATATACGAACCAGCGGTTTTATAACTGCACAATAAAAGTTGGCCACTTTAATGACGTTTTTTCTTTTCATTTTAGTTGCGGCATTCGTGGCAGACTATTTCTTAAAGCGCCGATTTGCGGGGTGGATGACTTTCTTCAGAGTGGTTTCAACGATTTGTATTCTGGCGGCTCTCGGTTTCTGGTTTTACACCGAAGCCGACTCTAACTACCAGGCTGCACAGTGCGAGCGGAGGGTCGAGCGGAGGTTTAAGCCTCAGGCTTTGCAGTCATGGGCCACCAATCTGATGGCTCTCCCCAACGGTTTCAGCAATGGCCCCGTCTGCATATACCGTCACTCCGACCGTGAAACCAATGCTCCTATCTATACTAATTTACCGCCAGGATTATACGGAATCTGGAATCATCAGAACAGGCCCTACGTATCTATCAGAGAGGCCAGAGCTGGGAAAGAGGGCTACGTTTATTTGTTTTGGGGTAGCGGCATCCTTGGACATTGGGGCATGTCAATCGGGTCTCCGACGTTCGTGCCAGCGCGGACGAGCGACAAAATGCGGTTGTGGGAGCCTGGTGTGTATTTCTGGAGAGATTGCCAGTGAAATAGCCAACAATTCGCTGATCAAGAACCGCCGTCGACGCGTCCGTTTCGCTGGATTTGCTGCCAGCGTCCATTCCCGGCGGCAGTCGGTAGGCGAGATGTTCGTTTTACAGATGAAGCGACTGTGCCACCAGATTTTACGAAATTGAAAAGCTCCTTGATTGCCTGAAGAAACCTGATACGAATTAAGCACCTTGGAGTGGCCGGTTTTGATTCGACCCTAACTGGCTGGTTTTGACTTGACCGCTGACACAAATGGATTGATTCCGTTCCGGCGGCAACTGCCGAGCAAAGTGAAGAATACATTCGGCCGTCATTTCACACGCGGCACGACAAACTAGCCGTGGCCGCCCAGATGGATAAGGCCTAACGACACATCCCCAACGTTCTCAAAGGGAAAACCCTGCCACCTTTGCGTCGTTGGCAAACATCTTTACTGTGTCGAGCGAAAGGTCGCCCAAATCCATCCCCGCCATCTTTATCGCTTTGATCAAAGTGTCGTGCGGCACCGTGACGATGTGAGCCCCGCAATCGTTCGCCTGATAAATATTCAGCACTTCGCGAACGCTGGCCCAGAGCAACTCGGCCTGGGGCAATGCCTTCAAAAGCGTCTTGCTCTGCGTCATGATGACGACGGGGTCCACGCCCGTGTCCGCAATGCGCCCGGCAAAAACGGAAACGACGGCGCCCAATTTGGGATGGAGAGCCGCAGCCACTCCCTCGACCTGCTCCAGCGTTAGAATGGCGGTCACATTCACCCTCACTCCTTCGTGGGCGAGTGCTTTAATGAGCGGCAGGGAAGATTCCTTGCGGGTATTGGTGATAGGAATTTTGACATAAACATTCTTCCCCCAACTATTGATCTTCAACGCCTGACGATGCATTTCTGAAAACTCATCAGAAAAAACTTCGAGCGATAGCGGCTTGTCCGTAATGGTCTGAAGAATATCGCGCGCGAACGATTCAAAATCCGTCAGGCCTGCCTTGCGCATAAGCGTTGGGTTGGTGGTCAGGCCCTGGATAAGCGGATCGGCGTTGAGTTGGAGCATGCCAGCTTTGTCCGCCCCGTCGGCAAAAATCTTGATGTTCAGGTCACGCAGTGTTCGTTTCATAAATTTATAACTCGCGCAGAATAATGTCCGCCGCCTCGCCTAGATCGCAGGCTGAAAAATCAGGCTTCTGCCGCAATTCCTCGGCATAACCGCGATCAATGAAAATGGTTTTGCAACCGGCCGCGCGACCGCAATCCACATCACGCCAGCGGTCGCCGACCATCCAGCTTTGCGCAAGGCCAAGGCCAAGTTCACGCGCCGCCCGCAATAACATGCCCGGCTTGGGCTTGCGGCAATCACATTCGTTGGGATCTTTGCCCGAATGAAAGCATACTTCGACCCGGTCAATCGGCAGCACATTCATCATGTGGGCGTGGATGCTCTCGACAACACTCTGATCCAGCGTGCCGCGGCCAACGTCCGGTTGATTCGTGGCCACGACCAGCAAGAAGTCTGCAGCTTTCAATTTGGCGCACGCGGCCGGGACTTCAGGCAGGATTTCAAAATCAGCCAGGCTGGCGGGCGGGTAGGGGAGTCCGTCGCGTTCCGACGCGCGGTTGATAACGCCATCGCGGTCGAGAAAAACCGCGCGGACTCCTATTTGGTGTTTTCCCATTTGGTCGGTGCGGCTTTGAGCTTTGGATGGGAGACGAACAAGTGCCAGAGCACGGCCTGAAAGGCCTCGCTGTGAGGCGTGATGTGAGCGGCATTGACGGTCGGCACAATCACGCAGGCAGTCGCCTCTTTCGCCGTATAACCGCCATCGCGCCCGACGACACCAATGACCGACGCGCCGACTGAGTTGGCCAGACGAATGCCCTCGACCAGATTCGCGCTGACATTTTTTTCAAGATTGCCGCCGCCGACGGAAAAAATCAACAAGCCGTCCTCTGGTTTGAGGCGGCTGCCCTTGAGCCATTCGGAAAAGACCGTCGCCCAGCCTTCGTCATTGGTCCGGGCAGTCAATTCGGATACATTATCTGTCGGAGCATAGGCCTCGAAGCCGCAGATTTTGCGAAAATCGTTGACCGCATGACTGGCGTTGCCCGCGCTGCCGCCCACGCCAAGAATAAATAATCTTCCACCGCGAGAGCGGACGGCGGCGAGTGTTTCAACGCATTTTTCGATGGCCGCTTCGTCAAGTTGAGTTGTGACCTGCTGGACTTCAGCGAGGAATTGTTTGGTGAAACTCATTTTGCCTGTGATGTTAGCAATGAATCCAGTTCCTTCAAGCCAGAAGGCGATCCCATTTCGTAAAACCTTTCGAGGACTTCATAGCCGGCCAATTGCTTTTCGCGGACAAGCCGGCCCATGACTTCGGCGAGGTCGAAGACCTGCTCGGCCGCGTAACCTTCAAAGACCGAGGCCTTGAACAGGCTCAAGCCGTAATCAATGTGCCGCATTTCCGGCAGCTTCACCTTTTTGTCATAAACCACGATTTCGTTCTCGCGGAATACAATATTGCTCGTGTCATAATGGCCTTCATTGCGATACACGACGGTGAGTCCCAGCTTGCCGCTGCGACGAAACGCTTCAGCGACCGGCGCGTAGGGAATCGGCAGATACGAATCGCCGTAAAGTGTGAAAAACTCCGGACCGAGTTTGGGCAACGCGCGTCTGATGGCGCCGCCGGTGCCGAGCAGTTTTTCGCCATCGAGAGAATAATCGAGTTTCACGCCGAAGGCCTCGCCTCCGAACTCAGCCTGGATCTTTTCGCCAAGATAGCCGATGCAGAGCACGGCGCGGCGAATCCCCCGCGCATAAAGCATCTCAAGTTGGTGGGCCAGGAACGGCTTGCCGGCGACTGGCACGAGAGACTTGGGAATTTTTTCCGAAATGGGACGCAGTCGTGTGGCAAGTCCACCCGCGAGAATGGCAACAGGAAGATCCATTTGCGCTTTGACTAGATCACGAGTTTAGTTCCATCGAAGTCGAAGCGGAAGCGGACTTCGCGCAAGCTGGATTGCAGCATGGCGTGCCGGAGCCTCGGTTTGTCCTCGGCATAGAACATCAAAAAGCCGCCGCCGCCCGCGCCGATGAGCTTGCCCCCGAGTGCGCCGTTGGCCAGGGCCAGGTCATACCACTCGTTGATTTTCGGATTGCTCATGCCTCCACTGCGCTGCTTCTTGCGTTGCCAATGGACATCCATCAAACGCGCAAATTCATGGAGATTGCCGGATTCCAACGCAGCTTTGCTTTGCAGGCCAAGATCCTTGATGAAGTTTAAATTTTCCGCCATGGCCTTATCGTCCGACTTCGATTTCTGATCTTGCTCCTTCAAAATCACCGAAGCCGAACGCGAGAAGCCGGTAAAAAACAAGAGCAGATTGTCTTCCAAATTGTAGCGCGTCTCGTTGGATACTTTGAGCGGCCACGCTTCAACTCTTCCATCCGGCAGAAAATTGAAGCAAGTCAGCCCGCCATAAGCTGCGATGTATTGATCCTGTTTGCCGATCGGTTCGTGCAACCGATTCAATTCGATATCGCACGCCTCTTTGGCTAATTCGGCGGGATGAACCAGATCCCTTTTGTAAGTGTGCAAGACTTTAAGCACGGCGGTGGTGAAACTCCCCGAGGATCCGAGGCCGGTGCCCGCCGGAATGTCTGCCATGGCCGTCAGCTCGAGTCCGTTGCCATCCATGCCCAACAGGCCGAACGCTTCGCGCAAGATTGGATGCTCGACCAGGGCGGCGTGTTCGACCCGCTCCATGCGCGAGTATTTGACGACGAGGCCGGGCGTGAAATTTTCGTGCAACGTAATGTAGACGTAGAGATCAATGGCGGCCGCAATCAGAAAACCGCCATATTTTTCGTAATACGACGGCAAATCTGTCCCGCCGCCGCCAAGGGTGATGCGGAGTGGTGAACGAGCGATGATCATGCTTTCCTTTTCAGCGAGGAGCGTTTTCTGCGGCGCTCTTGTGCATGGCCACCAGCGCGTCACGCATGGCCTCCGCTGAACTGCGACGGCAAGTCCAGCCCAGGGATTTGATCTTGTCGCAATTGAAGCGCACGATGGGCACATCGCCCTTCCAGCCCCGGTCGCCGCCTGTGAAATCGTATTGCACTTCGCTCGGCCGCAGGCCGCAGACTTCCACCGCCAAGTCAGCAATTTCCCGGACCGTGATGTAATCCTCGGTGGCCACGTTAAACATATCGTATCCTTTGCGCGATGCCGCATCGGCCGTAAAAACCGCCTCCATAATGTCATCGGCGTGGATGTAACTCTTGCTCTGGCGGCCATCGCCTAAAATCCGCAATTGTCGTGGATCGGCCAGTAATCGACGGACGAAATCATAGCCGACGCCGTGCGTTTGCCGAGGCCCCACCACATTGGCAAAGCGAAAGGCCACGCCACGAATGCCGAACATATGGCAATACGAACAAAGAAGCGCCTCACAAGCAAGCTTGCTCGCTCCATAAGTGGAGATCGGCAGGCAAGGTCCATAATTTTCCTGGAAATTCACGTCCGGGTTTTCTCCATAAACACCGCTGCCGGAAGTGTAAAGAATGCGTTTGACTCCCGTAATCCTCATGGCCTCCAGGACGTTTTGCGCCAGATAAGTGCCCTCCCAAAAATCAATGTCCGGCTGCGTGGTGGCCTTGGCGATATCAGGATTCGCCGCCAGATGGATGACAGTTTCGCAACCCTTCATTGCTTCGATGATGGCGCTTTGGTCTTTAAGATCGGCCCGCACCACGGAAAGGCGGCTGTCCGAGCGAACGTCACTCAAATAACTTTCCTGGCCGCTCGAGAAATTGTCATAAACGACAATCCTCTCGGTCTGGGGTCGGGAGAGCAGGCGATGCACGAAATGGCTCCCCAAAAAGCCTGCCCCTCCCGAAATAAACACGCTTGAACAGTCTGGCGTCCGCATATCAATAAGGAATCAATTATTCTTCACTGGCCGAGTCCTCAAAATTTAGCCTCGGTCAGGTTTGCTGCAACGTATTCCGGCCCAACCCAAGCATCAAGCACTTCGTGTCGCAAAACTTCACTATGGGTTTGCGACAGAATTCTTCGCATACGAGGTAGGGACGCCTCGCCGAGGCGTCCGGGCGTCTCGGCGAGACGCCCCTACCAAGCGAAGAATTCTGTCTCACGGCCCTTCACTATACAGTGGTGGGTATGAACACATTGGAAAGCCTTCTTGGCCCGTAAAAAACTGCGGTCAGTGTTCGTGATTTCTCTTTTTGTAGGGAAACGAAGCAAATGCATAAAGGAACAGGGCGGCCTGGTACGCTATTCCATGGAGGCTGGACATTGTTGGCTGCCAACTGCCAAAGAAATTGCACTCGGTATCAACAAGAAAGTGGGTTGCAGCCAGCCATCCGAGGCTTAACCCTCTGAGTCGCAAATTTGCAAGAATGACGCCCATGAGGAATATCGCGCCCCAAAAGGTCAGAGGTTGAGCTTGGAAATGGAAAACTGTAAAAACGACGCTGGACAAGAGAACTCCCATGGGCGCAGAGAACCTCCGAGATAGATCGGTGAGCAATGGGCCACGAAACGCATATTCTTCAAACAGAGCCACCGGAATCGCAGTAAGGAAAAGTCCTGCGATAATATACGAAGGGGATTTTGGCCCGGTGCTGCCGGCAAAGAAAAAAGGGCAAATCCCCGCCATCAAACCTCCCAAGAACAGAGCCTTGCCAAAATCCTTGAGTTGCCAGTCAAACGCCGAGGAATGTCACGTTCGATTCAAAACGAGCAAAGCGCCAAAGGCCACAAGACGCGGGACGGACATGATGGAATCTCGCACAAACCAGGTTTCAAGGCTGCCAACCGGCACCAGCCAATAAATGACACTTCGCAGCAGCATATAAGCGGCGACGACAGTGATGGTCCCGGCGATAGGGGAGGCAACCGGACTTTTCATTTGGCATGTGTCATAAAGCCAGCTCAGGCATGAGCAGGGCAGCGTCGAAGCCTAAAGGATGAGTCCTCGAGGTCAAGGTCATCGCCGTTGATTTCCATGCAGATTGAAAGCACTCGATTTCGGCTATGAATCGGCCATTCTGGCAGTTTGGTATTACTGCGAAAATTTTTAAACATTTCATTTGACCCTCACGTTACGTGATCCTTGAAAGTACAAAATAACCGGAAGGCCATGGTGGCTTTCGCGGGTAAAAAACAATGGCTCATACAGTCAAACAAGTGGCCGCGATGTCGGGCGTCAGCGTGCGCACGCTTCATTTTTACGATGAAACGGGCCTGCTTGAACCCGCTTATGTCGGGGCCAATGGCTACAGGTTCTACGAAGAAGCGCAGCTCTTGACCCTCCAGCAAATCCTGTTTTACCGGGAACTGGGGTTTGAGCTGAAGCAAATCAAAGAAATCCTGGGCCGGGCCGATTTCGAAAAAGTCGCCGCCCTCCAATCGCATCGCAAGGTTCTGCAAAAGAACTTCGCGCGCACGCGTACATTGATTGAAACCATCGATAAAACGATCAAGCACTTGAAAGGAACCAAGAAAATGAAAAGTAACGAAATGTTTGCGGGCTTCAGCGTGGCCGCCGGGGACGACCGTTTTGGCGAGCAGATCAAACTCGGCGACGGACCCATTGATTGCAAAGTGTCGGCCCAGGACACAGACGGCGCGATGTGTGTTTTCGAGTCCACTGGCCGCAGCGGCTGGCCGCGCCATCTCCACTACGACCAGGACGAGTGGATCTATGTCATTGACGGTGAGTTTGATTTTCAGATTGGTGACCGTGTCGAGGCCATCGATAAAACCGCGATCCAGGGTGAGCAACACCAAGCAGGACGACAGGCGCCCGCTTCTTCCATTCCCCCACTGCCTGAATTGCAGAGGAGATGGAAAACATGGGACGAAACGCACAAGCGATTTCGCGTGCGCCCCGGCGAGTCCGTTTTCCTGCCGCGTAAAGTTGCCCATGTGTGGGCCTGCGTGAGCGAGCAGCCGGGCAAAATCATTAATGTCTATCAACCTGCAGGCCAGATGGAGGAATTCTTTCGCGAGGCGCCCAAGTGGGGGGGCCTGCCATCGCGTGAGGATGTAGTCAACAGCATTTACAAGGCGGAACAGATTGACTCTCTTCGCCGGTTATTTAGCACCCACGGGATGCGTCTTCTCGGCCCGCCCATCGGCTGGGAGGACTATCTGGCCAATCGCAGGCTTCCAGCTTAATGAAACTGTATTTCATCCTTTGTTTCCTGCTCACCCTTTTCTTGTGCGGCCCCGCAGAGGCTGGCGATTCCCAAGGTGAGCAGCCCAAACGGGTGGAGATAGTCGGCTACGACGACGATGCGATGGAGCCGTTCATCAGCCGCGATGGACGTTTCTTGCTGTTCAACAACTTAAATGAACCGACCACGAATACGGATATACATTTCGCAGAGCGCAAGGATGATTGGACCTGGCTCTATCGAGGCAAAGTCAAGGGCATCAACACGCCGGACTTGGAAGGCTGCCCGACCATGGATCGAGCGGGCAGGATATACTTTATCTCCCCCCGGAACTATCCGAAAACGCTCTGCGCCATCTACACCGGCAAGTTCAAAGACGGGCAGGTGACCGATGTGCAAATCGTTGAATCCATTTCTCAGAAGAAACCAGGGATGGTGAATTTCGATGTGGAGGTCAGCCCGGATGGCGAGATGCTGATTTTTGTGGACAGCCAGTTCAAGCCCGGCTCAGGCCCGCAATCCGCCAATCTGGTCATGGCCTCGCGGGATGGCGCGGGGTTCGCGCGTTTGCCAGGGAGTTCCTGGCTTTTGAGTCCGGTCAACAAGCCGGACTCTCTGCAATACGCCCCGACCATTTCCTCCAACAAGTTGACGCTCTATTTCACCCGCTTTGATCGCAAATCCGACTTCAAAGCCCCGCAAATATACCGCGCCGCCCGCCCGGCCTTGGATGCCCCTTTTGGCCAGCCCGTGCATCTGACGGGTTTGGGCGAATATGTCGAAGGTTCGGCGTTCAGTCCAGATGAACGGCTGCTTTATTTTCACAGAAAAGATGGCACAAAGTTTCACCTATATGCAATTCCCGTCCGATAGAGCGAGAGCCGCCCGCGATAAACTAAGCCGAATATTCAGTTGAGGGAGGACACTCGTCCTCACCCCGGCCCTCTCCTCCGAGGAGAGGAAGAATTTTTTTCCAGCGGTGGCTCAAGGCCACCGTCCAGTGATCTTTTGCGCCGTGGTCGAAAAAGATTCCCTCTCCCGGGGCCGAGGGCCAGGGTGAGGGCGAGCCTTATCGCCCAGCTGAATCGTTGGCTAAGTGCTGATTAACGTAGCAGGCCGCGTGAGACATGGCCCCATGAACTGTCTGATACTGTGTGAAACAAAATTGCCCGAATGACAGCGGATTCACGTTGGCGGAGTTATTGGTGGTCATTGCTATCCTCGCATCGTTATTGCTGCCGGGCTTGTCCCTCGCCAAGGCGAACGCGCAGCAGACGGATTGTCTCAGCAATTTGCGGCAGATCAGTCTGGGCACTCACCTCTACGCCCTGGATAATGGCGACATTTTGCCCGCCGCGCCGCATGTGACCGGCAGCGTGGTCGAGACCAATAACGCGGCCCTCTTTTACAAGAGGCTCATGAAAATTTACGTCGGATTGCCCGGAGCCTCGTCGCCGCAGGACAAGGTCTTTGCCTGTCCGGCAGACATGTTTTATTACGATCACCCCAAACTGAGCTACGAGCCGAAGAGTTTGCATGGCCAGGCGGAATCGGATTTTTCCAGCTACGGGTTCAACGGCGGCAACGGATTCACCAACCACCCTCCGCTTGCTGAGCTAAACGAGACTTCCTATCCCGGTGTTTTTGGCATGAAGGAAGCC
>Ga0206798_1088_pt1 | contig 19003 bp, 18 predicted proteins | sample Alteio_BWOrgCont_66_FD_152893 | JGI IMG/M metagenome (GOLD analysis project Ga0206798, IMG submission 152893) | Enriched cells from forest soil in Barre Woods Harvard Forest LTER site, Petersham, Massachusetts, United States -... | ecosystem: Environmental > Terrestrial > Soil > Temperate forest >...
TTTTATAAAGACGCGTGAGGAAGCGGCTCGAGCATATGTGTGTGGTAATCCGGCTTTAGTTGCTGACATCACTACCCTTATTTCTCCAGCAACTTTTTTTAGCCCACGCGGAGACTTCCAACAGGGAGCAGAGAATGTGCTATCTACATTCAACCAGGATGCTACGATGTTTGAGCCTGGTAGCGATACTAATTTCGAGATTCTCCATATGAGTGCTAGCAACAGTATTGCTTATTGGGTAGGTTTTCAACGAGCAACGGTACAAATGCGAGGAAGCAAAGATACTTTTCCGATAAATTTACGCGTAACAGAGATATTTCGCTACGAAAACAAGGAGTGGAAGCTGTTTCACCGGCATGCCGATTTTTTAGCTTCTAAAGAGGAGTAAAAGCGCGCTTCCTATCTGAAGGCGCAACCTCATAACCCTAGCCTAGCAGGTGGGTGGGCACGTTTTTTGTGCCCACCAATGTGTGAGCACAAAAATATGCTCACCTCCTGACGCGTGGGCACAAAAAACGTGCCCACCCTACGAAGCTTTATTTAAGATTTAAGTATTTTCCTTCGCGTTAACATAGACCCAAGCACTTATCCCAGACTGAAGCTGCACGCTGATTCTCTGATAATCATCAACTTCATAGGCATCTGCCTGTTTTAATTCTTCTGGACTTATAGCAAATACAAAACCTGCTACTTGATCTATTTGGCTTCCGGTAAAAGTAATAATGGGGTGCTCTGCTTCTCCACTTTTTTTTACGACGTCTTTATCTTTAATTTTCAGCATACATACTATCTTTCATACTATGGTGTCCTCGATGTCGCTAAAACTGTTTCTTTCATAGCTTCAACAATATTAACTAAAACAAGTGATTTATAGCAACTCCCATTATGATTGATAATGCGAATTTCCCTCCCCTTAAGGCGCAGGTCCTTAAGGCGCAGGTGCTGCTGGTAAGTTATCCTCTGAGCCTAATCCCAGAGCAGATATTACCTGAGAAGGAATCTCTGGGTAAAGTCCAACTAACGTATTCGAAAATGTATACAGAAAAAACATACCAGTGCTAACTTTACTCATAGCCTCGCCATAGGCTGGGTTATCACGATGTATTCAATAGTTCATATCAACTATCTGACCCACTGCCATTCCAAAAAATGCGCTCAATACTATTGTACTAAAACAATGTGCAATAACACCTGGCTCCCCCATATGTTCACTAAATTCAGTTATAATCGCTGACGCGCCGGCACCGGCAATAGCCCCATTTTTCAGCCCTCGCCTCCAGTTAGAAAAAAAAGAATCAGTAGTATATTGGAATAACCGCGCAGGCGTCCTTTTCTGAAAATCAGCTTTGGTAAACGCTACCTGTTCGGCGAGAACAACTAAGTTGTTATGATTATCTTCGCTTTGTATTTTTTTCAGTAATTCCGGAGAAATATCTTTTAAATAAGCGTATTCATACTCGCCCACAGAACGGGTATGAGGGCATACTGTTAAACTTTTTCTTGTAGCATCATTTTCAAGAAAATAGATAACGGTATCGTCGTGTCTTTTCACCCGAACCATCACTCCCCTTTCTTGTGTGACATCTTCTAAAGTGATAGGACATTGTTTAGGTTTTAGGGCAGATTTAGATTCAGTCTTAGGCATATAATTATCTTCTGTTAGTTTATATTTTTTTTTGTGTTCAGGAGAAATTTAGTTATCCACTTACGCTTATAAAAAAATCTAAATGGCAATTAACTAAATCTCTTAGGGAGCAGGTGATCGAGGTGCTGCATTATCTATACCAGCTGATATCCGTAGGCTACCGTGGATAAACAAAACAATACCAAGGATCAGTATCAGCTGATGCTCTCTATTAGTACGCTCTGGATAGTCTCTCTGCTGTTGGCTATCTTCAGGTCTTGCTGCAATACCGCGACGACTTGTTAGATAGCCTTGTGCTCCTCCGAATAACGCAAACACTGCAGATGCCACGATATAGTAAAGAACCATATTTTTTTCGAAGCGGTGCTTATTAAACATCATAATAACTGCTGTTGAGACATTGCTTGCTATAATACCACTTCGTAGCCCTTGGCGAGGATTAGAAAAAAATCTTGATGTGTCTTGACGTAGTTGAGCAGAAGGCAAGGGTTGAAAACGCCATTTTTGGAATAATATCTTGTCAGTAAGAGTAACCAATTTATCATTAGCATCTTCGTTTTGGATTTTTATAAACAAGCTTCGCTGAATATCTTTCAAACAAACATACTCATATTCGCCTGCTGAGCTAGTAAGCGGATAGGATTTTAATTGTTGCAGGGTAGAGAGATCTTTCAGACAATAAATAATAGTAGCTCTATCATTCTTTACTCGCACCATCACACTGCTTTTTTGGGTAATATTTTCTAAAGTGATAAGACATTGTTTGGAAACAGATTTAGCTTCAGTTTTAGGCATAGTGTTTTTCCTCTTAAATTATAAAATTGTATTGTCATGCTCAGCGCATTAATAATAAATCAACGTCCCTACTGTAAAAAATACTACTACTGCTTATGCGCGGAATTTTTTCTTTCTTGTATTTTTTAGTGCTTGTGTTTCCTTGACCCTGTATACACTCTTGCATTAACTCTTTATTACAAAATCTAAATCACTGCCTTACCCTGACGCACAAACAACGGCTTAACCACGTGGGCGAGTGCGAGTTGGCCGCGAATTTCTATATAACAATGATCGCCTGTATCAATAGGCACACGCGCTAGGGCAATCGCTTGTTGCAAAGTAGGAGAAAAACTGCCGCTGGTGATTTCTCCTTCCCCAACATTAGGTACTATCACTTTTTGATGATTGCGCAAGACGCCTTTTTGTTCTAACACCAGACCGACTAATTTACGTTGTGGTTGAGAACGGTAAGTAGCTAAAGCAGCGCGACCAATAAATTGGCGCTCCTGTGGTTCCCACGCCACTGTCCAAGCTAAATTAGATTCTAGTGGATGGGTAGTCTCATCCATATCAGTGCCGTAGAGATTTAGTCCTGCTTCCAAACGCAGTGTGTCTCTCGCACCTAAACCACAAGGCTTAACACCGGTATCTAATAACTTTTGCCACAGTGACGCTGCTTGATGGGTAGGTATCATTACTTCCAAGCCGTCTTCACCGGTATAGCCCGTGCGAGCGATAAAATACTCTCCTTGTTCAACCGCGGTAAACGGCTTTAAAGCAGCAATTTTGCTATATAACTCAGGTTCGAATACCTGAGCGCATTTAGAGATTGCCTGCGGCCCTTGAATAGCAATAATCGCTAACTCGTCGCGTAATTCTAAGACAACGTCAAAACTGCTGCGTTGCTTTTTCAGCCACGCTAAATCTTTTTCCCGTGTACCCGCATTGAGCACCAAACGGTAACGACCGTCACCACACCAATAGGCAATCAGATCATCCATAATGCCGCCTTGCTCGTTGAGCATACAGCTGTATAAAGCTTTGCCTGGCACTATTAATTTGGCAACATCGTTGGCCAATAAAATACGCAAGAAATCGCGGGCTTGACTGCCACTGATATCAACAATAACCATATGGGAGACATCGAACATGCCGCAATCGCGGCGTACTTGGTGATGTTCTTCTAATTGTGAGCCATAATGCAGAGGCATATCCCAGCCAGCGAAGTCCACGAGTTTACCATTGAGAGCTTGATGTAGAGAATGAAGAATAGTTTTTTGCAACATTATATAAACCCCACGGAGAAAAGGATTAATGTAATCGATTGGTAGTGTGTAGAAAAACTGCGAACAAGCAGTTTTTAAGGAAATTTAGCGCGAAGCGAGGAGGCTGGACTTTGGTAAGTTATTTACCAAATTTCTCGCCCTGTTTTGTCTTTAAAAGTACCATGCCAAGCAGCGATAATTTTTGCGGTAGTATCATCAGGTAAGGGCACGTAGCTTAATAAAATAGCAGCCATGCGACCGTTATCATAAGCCCAATTAAAATAATTTAAAATGGCTTTGGTTTTTGCAGGGTTACTACTAAATTGCGGCATCACAATAAAGCTAGCACCAATAATTGGCCAGCTATCCTCACCCGATTGGTTAGTAATCTCATAAGAAAAATCAGTAAACTCCTTCCACTGTATTTTGTCTGCTGCTGCTTGAAAGGAATTAATGGTAGGAGAAATCGCTTTGCCTGCTCGATTGATTAAGCGAATAGATGTCAAATGGTTCTTTTCTACATAACTGTATTCCAGATAACCAATACTGCCTTTGTAGTTTTTAACAGCGTCAACCATGCTATGGTCGTCTTTCATCGCGAGACCAAAGCGCCAAGCAACATTTAACCCACTACCGATACTTCTTTTCCAAGCACTGCTCACTTTGCTAAGATAATCGGTAAAGAAAAAGGTTGCTCCTGACGCATCCGAGCGATATAAAACGAGGATGGGTAGATCAGGTAAACGCAGATGTGGATTTAGCACCACAATAGCTCGATCATTCCAGTTTTTTATTTTGCCTAAATAAATATCTGCTAACACTTTGCCATTTAAGGTTAGCTCGTCTGCATCTACATCCGGCAAGTTAATAACAGGGACTACACCCTGAATAATACTGGGAAATTGTACCCAGTAATTAGCCGCTAATGTTTGTTTCGATAACGCTTGATCGCAGCTAATAAAATCAACTTTATTTTTCTTAAGCTTATCTAGACTCGCCTCCATTTCTAATGGTTGATACACTACATGGGTATTAAACAAAGTTCGATACGACTGCGACCAACGTGTGTATAAAGCATAGGTGGAGTTTGCCCCAGCACCATGGATAGCGGTGACGAAAGACTCTTCAGCAAACGCCATGGAACTGGCAATTGCTAGGAGTAGTAAGCAAGCTAAAACACGCCATTTTCTACGCATAAAATTCTTATAATTGTAGAGGCATTACTAGGAATAAATCGCTGGGTGAACCAACTTCTTCAATGAAAATACGGCTATTAGTGTCAATAAAGGTTAATTTGATCTCGGCACTGCTAATAGCATTGATAACATCCAATAAATAGGTAACATTAAAAGCAATATCGAGATCCTCACCACTGTAGTCAACAGATAATAACTCTTCTGCCTCTTCTTGCTCGGGGTTATTAGCAATGATATGTAATAAGCCGTTGCGCAGTTGCAGACGAATAGCACGAAATTTTTCGTTAGATAAAATAGCCACCCGCATCAAGGCTTCTTTTAAGGTATCGCGCGCTAGGGTTACGGATTTTCCGGCATCTTTAGGAATAACATGCTCGTAATCCGGGAAACGGCCATCAATTAATTTGGAAGTGAAGGTGAAGTTTGCACCTTGTAGACGTAGCTGGTTTTCGCTGATTGCCAATTCCATGGCCATATTTTCATTTTTCAGCAAACGCAGTAACTCTAGCACACCCTTACGCGGTAATATCATTTTTGCCGGTTCACTGGTGTAGGTAATGGAAGCAGCGTTCATAGCAAAGCGATGTCCATCCGTAGCAACAGCGCGTAGCTCATTGTCTTTTGCGTCTAATAATAAACCATTTAAATAGTAGCGCACGTCTTGTTGCGCCATGGCAAAATGCGTGCGCTGCAACAGACGGTGGAGTACTAATTGATCAATACTGAGTGATAGCTTGGCCTGGCCAATATCAAAATTAGGAAAACTTTCTACCGGCAATGTACTTAAGGTGAATCGGCTACGACCGGAGCGCGCAATCAAACGCTCTTTATCTTTTTGGAATTCCAGTACCGCCTTTTCAGGTAAAGTGCGACAAATATCGAGTAATTTGCGGCCTGAAGTAGTGAATTGCACCATTTCTTCAACCGGAGTTTCTAATGTGGCGCGGGCAATTAATTCAATTTCCAAATCAGTTGCGGTAATGGACAGAGCATCGCCACTAACAGACAAGAGCACATTGGCTAAAATGGGCAGGGTTTGGCGTCTTTCTACCACCCCCATGACTTGTTGTAAGGGCTCAAGTAGTGATTCACGTAGTAGAGTTAGTTTCATGGTATCTCCTTTAGGAACTGTCAAAAAATAACTTTTACATTTGGCATCTCATTGCGGCATCATCTTTAAAAACGTTCCTCAGGAGAAAAACCTCGAAATACGGCTAGTATTCCTGCGATTTTTCTCCTTCCGGTACGTTTAAATCTGATACCCCACTGAGCGCAAAATTTCCAACTTATTTTTTGACAGTTCCTTAATCCAAGAAAAGTGAACTCACAGATTCCTTATTGTTCACTCGATGAATGGTTTCTGCCAATAGCCCGCTGATGTCAAGCTGTCTTATCTTGGTGACCTGTTGCACAGTAGCAAGCAGTGGAATAGTATTAGTTACGATTAACTCATCTAATGCTGAGTTCTGAATAGTACCAAAAGCATTTTTTGATAGAATCGGGTGCGTACAATAAGCCACTACGCTGGCAGCACCATATTCCTTCAACGCCTGCGCAGCTTGGCAGAGAGTGCCGCCCGTATCAACCATATCATCTACAATAATACAGTTGCGCCCAGCTACATCACCAATAATATTCATAACTTCTGCGTGATTAGGTCGTGGTCGCCGCTTATCAATAATTGCCAAGTCATAATCCAAACGTTTTGCTGTGGCACGTGCACGCAATACTCCGCCAACATCCGGCGAGATCATTACCGGATTAGGGTATTTTTTTTCCAGAATGTCTTCCAAGACTACGGGCGTGGCATAAATATTATCGACAGGAATGTAGAAAAAGCCTTGGATTTGATCAGCGTGCAAATCAACCGTAATAATACGATTAATACCAACCGTTGACATCATATCCGCAACCACTTTAGCAGTGATTGGCACTCGCGCAGAACGCACACGGCGGTCTTGGCGACCATAGCCAAAATAAGGTACTACGGCGGTAATAATGCTAGCTGAAGAGCGGCGCAGAGCATCTGCCATGATCAGCAGCTCCATGAGGTTATTGTTAGTAGGTGAGCAGGTGGGTTGGATAATAAAACTTTCATGCCCGCGCACGTTTTCAGTAATTTCTACTCTCGTTTCACCATCGCTAAAGCAATCCACTACTGCTTTACCTAACGGTAAATTCAAATGTTCGGCTACACGTTGAGCAAGCTGAGGATTGGCGTTCCCAGTAAAAATTTTCATGGTTGATCGAAAGATGGATGTGGCTGGGGTGCTAGGATTCGAACCTAGGTATGCGGAGATCAAAACCCCGTGCCTTACCGCTTGGCGACACCCCAGAGAGAACACAGAAATACAACGCTCGCCTTATATAGCCAAACCCACTTAGATTTAGACAAGGCAAAATTTTAAGAGCAACCGGAATTTACCTAAGCGTAAATGAGGATTGCGAGTAAAATTTTAACACCGTATAAATCTAAGTGGGCAAAGCTATAGCGAACGTCTAGCCATCTTATCTAATTCTTTTTGCAAAGGCGAGAGGTTCGTAGTAGTTGTTATAAAGGCGCTAAAGGTGGGGGGTAAGGTCGATAGTGTAGCATTGGCGGACCGCCAATCAAGGAAAAAACCAAAAACCGCTGAACCGGAGCCGGTCAATCGTGGTGAGGCATATTGTGCTAACCAGGTGGATGCCATCGCTACCTCAGGATACTCTTTGGCAATAATAGCTGCAAAATCGTTAGTTGTGGCACAAGCGCCCGTTAAAAAATTAGCTAGGGTAATAGAAGGAGTATTACGCGGCAAATCAGGATGAGCAAACGCCCACCGGGTATTGACCTGACAGTTAGGCACTATCACCAGGCACACCTGCTCAGCAGGATGAATGGCGGTGAGCTGCTCACCAATACCTTCTGCCCAGCTGGCATGACCGCGTACAAAAACAGGCACATCCGCTCCCAATTCTGCGCCCATTTTCTCTAAAGTCTGCGAAGATAACTGGCAACGCCATAAGTGATTTAAGCCATGTAGCGTGGTAGCTGCATTTGAACTGCCTCCCCCTAGGCCAGCACCGATAGGAATACGCTTTTCCAGCTGAATATTCGCTCCTTGTTTTACGCCGGTGCAGGCTTGTAGTCGCTTAGCAGCCCGCCAGATAATATTTTGCTCTACAGGAATGTCTACTGCGTTACCCGTATGAGTAAGCTGAATCTCTCTGTCATCACGTAATTGGAAATGTAAACTATCTGCCCACTCTAAAAATTGAAAAGCGGTTTGCAATTGATGATAGCCATCGCTGCGCCGGCCAACAATATGCAAAAATAAATTGATTTTCGCAGAGGCAGGAAGAGTAAGCTGAGTCATTGAGAAGGAGGGTTTTACTAGGCTGTCAATTCAAGAAGCTCAGATTGTTGCGGTCTTTGGATCGCTAAACAGGCTTTTAAGCGGCGCGCTGCAATACCGCTTTGATTTTATCCATAGCAATTTTTTCCAGCTGGCGGACGCGTTCAGCTGAAATTTGGTGATCATCAGCTAGTTCATGCAAAGTCGCTTTTTTTTCGCATAGCCAACGGCGAGTGAGTATATCCTGACTACGCGCATCTAATGAGGCCATTGCTTCTGCAAGCTGTTGTTCGCGACTGGTGGACCAATCTTTTTCTTCTAACTGAGTGGCGGGATTATAGCGATGATCTGCTAGAGAATGCTCAGGTGCTACATGATGATGATCATCATCTCCGCCTTCTTCATCAGAGGGAGCATCAAACGATACATCGTGCGAATGCAAGCGTTGATGCATGTGTCGTACATCTTCCCGACCTACGTTCAAATCTTGAGCAATTGTTTTAATATTTTGCTCAGACAAGCCGGTTAAATGGCGGGTTGCCTTACGCAGATTAAAGAATAATTTTCGTTGCGCCTTGGTGGTAGCAATTTTAACAATGCGCCAATTACGCAAAATAAACTCATGGATTTCTGCTTTAACCCAATGCACGGCAAACGAAACCAGTCGTATACCCATGTCAGGATTAAAACGCTTTACTGCTTTCATTAACCCTAAGTTGCCTTCTTGAATTAAATCGCCCAATGCTAAACCGTATCCCGCATAACCGCGAGCGACGCTGACGACAAAACGTAGGTGGGGTAATAGTAGTCGCTTACCTGCTTCGGCATCATTGTGGTCACGAAACTGGGTAGCAAATTGTTGCTCATCTTCCAGGGATAATAGCGGTATTTGGTTTACACGAGCAATATATGCCTCTACACTACCTACTGGTAGAGCAAGCTGTAATTTTTGTAAGTCGTTTTTCATTATATACAGACCTCTACGGATCATTATACGTTAATTTTGACGTCCATATCAATTTTTTACTCAGAAGCGCGCTATCATGGCATTCATTGAACAAATGGGGCAATTTCTACTGAATCACTGGATGCTGTCTTCCGCATTATTGATGATCCTGATTTTGCTATTTATTGAAGACGCCTACAGCAAAACTGCCGGTGGTAAACTCTCGCCGCAGGGGCTTACACAGCTAGTGAATAGCGGTCAGGCAGTGCTAGTCGATATTCGCGATACGGAAAGTTTTACCAAAGGCCACCTCGTGGGAGCTATCAATATACCGCAACCTGCAGTGATGCAAAATGTGGATAAATTAAAAAAATCCGCTACCGCTGGTAACAAGTCGCTAGTACTGATTGATCACACAGGTAACCAAGCACCGTTGGTGGCCACAAAGTTGCGCAAACATAATCTACGCATCCATTGTTTGCACGGTGGTATCGCCAGCTGGCGCGAAGCAGGTTTACCACTAACCTCACTGCGAGTAGCTGATAAAGTGAAAACCAAAGATAAAATAAAAGGAAAAATCAAAGACAAAATTTAGTCAGCCTGGCTTTAAAAATGGTTATGGTAAAATAATAAATAGAAGCTAGTAGGGTCTAGGGTCTGTTGACAATTCGCTAGACTGAGGGGGAAAACGTGGATTTTTGAGTGCCATAGCAGCATACATCCACGTATGTGAGCAATGGAGCACAAAAAATCCGCGTTTTACGCCCAGTATAATAGAATTGTCAACAGACCCTAACATTAGGAGGATGGCATGACTGATATAGTGATCTATAGCAAAGAACAATGCCCTTACTGTGTTGCAGCAAAACAGTTGTTTACTGCCAAAGGCGTTGCGTTTAAAGAAATACACGTTGATCAAGACCCTGATCAGCTAAGTATTATGATGGAACGCAGTGGTCGACGTAGTGTGCCGCAGATTTTCATCAACGATCTTCCTATGGGCGGTTATGATGACATTGCTGCTCTGGAAAAAACTGGTAAGCTGAATGAGTTGCTGGGTTTATAATACACTCATAGACAATCTACCCTTCCATTTTTTAACTGTTTTTACCCTTAGAGTTTATTCCCATGTCAACTAACACCTCTTCTGCCAATGGCGCTGCCGATAAAAATACTAGTAACAGCCAAGACGGACCTGAATTCGCCATTCAACGCATTTATGTCCAAGATATTTCTTTAGAATCGCCTAATTCGCCTCAGATATTTCAACAGACTTGGCAGCCTCACGTCGATGTGCAGCTGCATGTGCACAGCGATAAGTTGGCAGAGGACGTGTATGAAGTCAAATTAGCGATTACCATCACCACCAAGGTAGAAGAAAAAACAGCATTCCTAGCGGAAATAAAGCAAGCGGGTATTTTCACTCTCGCTGGTTTCCCTGAGCCGCAATTACAACATATGCTCGGCAGTTACTGTCCCACTGTTCTTTTTCCATTCGCTAGAGAATTAGTCGCTGAATTAGTTGTGCGTGGGGGCTTTCCGCCGTTATATTTAGCACCGATTAATTTTGATGCCTTGTACGAACAACAGAAAAAACAAGCCACAGATGCGCACACCCTAGATACTACTGACGAAACACCACTACAATAAGGCAAAGATTGGCGATGCTAAATTCCTTCCTCTTGCAAGAGCCGATTGCGGTTTTAGGCGCGGGCTCTTGGGGTACGGCATTAGCGATTTTATTGGCAAATAATGGTCAGCCCGTGCGTCTTTGGGGACATGATGCTCAGCATATGGCTGATATGGCTGAACTACGTAATAATCCACGCTATTTACCCGGCATTGCCTTTCCCGCCTCACTCCAATTAGTAACCCGCTTAGACACGGCACTTCAGGACGTGCGTGATGTGTTAATAGTAGTACCCAGTACTGTGTTTGCCACCGTATTAACTAAGCTTAAGCCTTTACTAACACCACAAGCGCGAATCGCTTGGGCCACCAAAGGTTTAAGTACAGATCATCGTTTACTACACCAGGTCGCTAGCGATCTACTGGGACCGACGCATTCGTTAGCCATTCTATCAGGCCCGAGTTTTGCCAGAGAAGTAGCATTAGGCTTACCAACTGCTATCACTGCTGCTGCAACTGATCCAGCATTTGCACAAGATTTGGTGACACGTTTTTCTAATCATTATTTTCGCGTTTATCTTTCTAATGATTTAACCGGTATTGAAATCTGCGGCGTGGTCAAAAATATATTAGCGATCGCAGCGGGAATCAGCGATGGTTTGCACCTTGGCGCTAACGCGCTTAGCGCATTGATTACCCGTGGTTTGACAGAAATGCAGCGCTTGGGGCTGGCCTTAGGTGGGCAGCCGGCCACTTTTATCGGGCTAGCAGGGTTGGGCGACTTAGTATTAAGTTGTACTGACAATCAATCACGTAATCGACGCTTTGGTCAAGCTATTGCACAAGGTAAAAACCGCGAACAAGCATTGTTGAGTATTGGTCAAGCCGTAGAGGGCTGCGTTAATTTACCCATAATCTATGAATTAGCCCAACAGCGGGGGGTTGAGATGCCGATTATCGAGCAGGTGTATCGGGTTGTTTACCAAGGCTGCTCGCCCCAGGACGCCATACACAGTTTATTACAAAGGCAGCCACGGCAAGAATAACAACCCTGGCTAGTGAACTTGTTAATACGCAAAGATAAAGATAAAATGTAATGTTTTCAAACGTTATGAAAAATAATATCGCAAATTCAAAACATCACAGCAAAAGTGAAAAATAAGCAAATAAGGAATTATTAATGGCAAAATCAATCTGTTTATTCAATCATAAAGGAGGAGTTAGTAAAACGACGACAACTTTTAATCTTGGATGGAGCCTAGCTACTCAAGGTAAGAAAGTATTAATCATAGATTTAGATTCACAATGCAATCTAACAGGTTTAGTGCTTGGGTTTAAAGCCGTCGACGAAGAACACATGGAGTCTTTTTATCTCAATCGTGAGAAATTAACGTTACAACCTATCGTTCAGTCGTTAATCGAAGGTATTACTCCAGATGCTTTTATAGCACAAAATAAAGCACAGGTATTAGAAACCTCCCATGAGAATTTATTCTTGCTCCCTGGCCATTTAGATATTTCAGATTTAGATTCCCAAATTAGTGTTTCCTTGAAAATAGCTTCTGGAATTCCGGCAACCAAGAATATTCCTGGCAGTTTACCTAAATTATTGCAGCTAATTGCCGCTAAAATAGGGGCTGATTATGTTTTATATGACTTGAGCCCAAATGTTGGGGGCTTAAACGAAGTAATGCTAATGTCTAGTGATTATTTTATTGTTCCTACTTCTCCTGACTATTTCTGCTTACAAGCAATTAACTCACTTGCAAAGAATATTACTAAATGGCATGCGGAAATTGAGCAATTTAAAAAAACACATAATTTTGAAGATGGGTTGTTCCCCATTAAGAATTCGCCCCAATTTCTAGGAGCTATACAACAAAGATATAGACCACGTTATGAAAAACCATCGGTTTCTTTTCAGAAATGGATAGATAAAATTAGAGATTCAATAAATCAGCGTTTAGTGCCAGCACTTCAGAGAATTGGTTGTGTTGTTAGTGAGGCTAATATAGCTAAAATATTACATGGAACGGACTTGCAGCCATATGATTTAGCTCATATCGCAGATTTTAATTCGCTGATAGCAATTAGTCAGCAACTATCTAAACCTATTTTTGCGTTAACCAATAATGATATAAAACAGGTCGGAAAAGTATTCGGACATGCAGAAAATACAATGATAGCAAGCCGAGATAGTTTCAACAAAGTATTTGAAGAGCTTGGTACACGTATCTTAACTTTGACTACGTAATTAAAAAATATCAAAATCAACTTAACTGATCAAATGTTCTTTAGTTGATCAAGCATATAGTAAGTGCCCACCTCCCTATGAACAAAAAACCCAACCCCACCGCTCGGCGCTTAGCACGGCGGTTGGCACTACAAGCTATCTATCAGTGGCAATTTAGTGAACAGACAGCTCAAGAAATTGAGCGACAGTTCATTGATACTCATGATTTAACAAAAGCTGATGTTGCTTATTTTCTGCAGCTATTACACGGGGTAATTAATGAAGTAGCGTCCCTGGATAGTTACTTCACGCCCTGGCTAGATCGCCCCCTAACAGAATTAACCCCTATAGAATTAGCCGTGTTACGCTTAGGGGTATATGAATTGCGGCTTTGTTTAAATGTACCTTACCGGGTGGTGATTGACGAAGCGTTGCGTTTGACTAAAACCTTTGGTACGGTGGAAGGCTTCAAGTACGTTAACGCAGTGCTCGACCGAGTTGCTAGTCAATTGCGTGCCGTTGAAGTGGCGGCCCATACCACAAAATAACTAGACAGGCTGGTGAAATTTGCCTTTCACCCTTACGGAATTAAGCGGATGCCGATTAATTATCGTTTATATAATACTCTTGCAGCCAGCATAGCATTGGCATTATTAGTAGCCGGATTCTACCTGGAATATACTCAGCGCTTATTACCTTGCTCGTTATGTATTCTGCAACGTGGCGTATATATTGCCCTAGTGATAGTTTTGTTCGCAGCAGCCATACCACACCGCGCCAAAGCGATGACTCAAGTCTATGGCTTACTCACTTTACTGATTGCCACAGCAGGCATTTTATTAGCTGCCCGACAAGTCTGGTTGCAATCCCTTCCAAAAGCGCCCACAGAAATCTGTCTGCCTGGCTTTTCTTATATGGTGCAACACTTACCTTTAACGCAAGCCTTACAATTAATGTTATTGGGTTCGGATAATTGTGGACTGGTATCTTGGCGACTAGAGGGTTGGAGTATTGCTGCTTGGTCGTTACTGTGTTTTATTGGCTTTGCTTTGCAAGGTCTAAGTCAATTGTGGTTTGCTTACACTGCCAAGCACTCACAGCAGCAATAACGGCAGCATTGCTAGCATTTTCACACACTATAATCTGTGTAAAACCCAATCGCTTTGCTAATAATGCCATATTTTCGCTAATCACAAATAAGGCAGGTGTGTGTAACCGCTCTAATTGAGTAGCATAGAGTGACACTAATGCTTGAAGGCTTTCCACACTGTTACTGATGATAGCATTAATAACTGCTAGCTCAGGCAATGTCTCTGGCGTTGGTGCCTTAGTGCATCGGTAAACGGCAACTTTAACAATTTCTGCACCGCGCTGCCGCAGCGTTTCTTCTAGTAGTTTACGTCCTCCTTGCCCAGAGAAAATAATAATCTGTTGTTGTTTGACGGCAGTTAGTACCGGCAGTGCAAGCAAGCCTTCGCTATGAAAGTAAGGAGGCGTTGGTTGTTGAGATTGAATACCAAATTCTGCCAGTGTAGCAGCAGTAGCAGGGCCGATAGCTAACACAGATTTACAATGAGAAAACTGTGCCCAGCAAGGCATCAGCGGATAAACTGCATTTGCGCTGGTAAAAATAATGTGCTCACAGACAGACGGTAATTTCCGCAACGTTTTCGCCAACTGAGCTGCTGGCACAGGTTTAATTTCTAAGGTTGGTAATATAAGACAGCGATCACCGCGCTGTTGTAGTGCTCTTGCCAAAGGCTGAGCTTGCGTCAACGGCCGAGTGATTAAAAATGTTTGAAGAGCTGACGCTGCTGGCACTATCATGGTAAGTTCTGCCTTAAGACACACTGCGTGTCGCATTTGCCAATTCACTTAATTCGCGCATTACTACAACTAACATAGAATGTTCGTAAGCACGGCTACCTTTCATATCCGCAAAAATAGCCTGCCAACGCGCAATTGCCTCTTTGTGTTTTTCAAACCAATTATCCAGCGAGTTATCAGTTTGTTGTAATGCTCTACGGTTAAGGCGATAAACGTTGAGTGTCAACGCGCGTTGCTGTGCGTCCAAATTACCTTTAGCCGCAGCTATGGCTAATAACATCCAATGACTATCCGCAGGAAAGCCATTAATAACATCATGCAAGGATTCTAATTCTAAACGTTTGGATAACTGAAAATACAAACGCGCAACTTGTTTCAGGTTGCCACGGCAAGCGTGAGTGATCTTCGTAATATTTAATAGCGAAAATAACACGGGCATTAGGGCAACACGTTGTGCAATCTCTTTGGGCACACCCGCTGCTCTCCAAACATGAATTTTTTTTGCACGCTCTACATTTTCCTCATGAGTCAACATGCTTAACAAATCGGCATTTAATTGCTGAATCCCCCGCTTAAATAATTCCACATGGTTTTTGATCGTAAGATCACGCTCGCTTAACAATAACCAACGTATAGAACGACGCATCAGATGCGTGACGTCTAACATAAGTTCCAAGTCTAAATCAGTACTAATAGGTAAGTAGCTGATTGCTTCTAACAAAGGTAACAAATCAAATGTTTCTAGCGTAATTACATAAGCCCGCACAATACTGGATAAAGACGCGCTGGTTTCATCACACATCTGATTTACAAATAAGATGCCCATGTGATTTACAATAAGATTACTTAATTGCGTCGCCATAATTTCGTTACGTAAACGATGGCGTTGTATTAACTTACTGTAAGGTGCTTTGGCTAAGCAGGCAGGAAAAGCATGTTCTGCGTAATAATGCAAACTGGGATCGGCAATTAAGTCAGAATCCAGTATCTGCGATTTCAGAATTATTTTGCTGTAAGCCATCAACACAGCAATCTCGGGACGAGTTAAACCTTTGCCATTGGAACGACGCAAAGTCATTTGTTCATCATTGGGTAAAAATTCTAATTGGCGATTGATCTTTCCCTGCTTTTCCATATCTTTTAAATAATAGGCATAAGCATTAGTAAGATAAACTGACAGCTGCGCTGCGTTGCTGACAGCACGTGCCTGCTGGTGATTATGAGACAATACTAGCTGTGCTACTTCGTCGGCCATTTTTACCAATAATGCATTACGTTTATTCTCCGTCAGTTGCTTGCGTGCAACGCGCTCATTTAATAAAATCTTGATATTGACTTCGTGGTCAGAACAATCCACACCTGCTGAGTTATCAATAAAATCTGTATTGATATGACCACCGTTCATTGCATATTCAATACGTCCCAGCTGCGTGCAGCCTAAATTACCCCCTTCAGCAACAATACGGCAGCGCAAGGTGTTTGCGTTAACACGTGTTGTGTCATTAGAACGGTCACCTACCTCTAAATGGGATTCGGTAGAAGCTTTGACAAATGTACCAATACCCCCGTTCCACAATAAATCAACAGGTGCGATAAGCAGGGCTTTAATTAATTCATTGGGAGCCAGAGCTTTTTCTTGAATATCAAATACCGCCATAGCTTCTGCTGATAACTTAATAGATTTACTGCTGCGCTTAAACACCCCCCCACCCGTAGAAATCAATTTTGGGTTGTAGTCTTCCCAACTAGAGCCAGGCAAATTAAATAAGCGTTGACGCTCTTTAAAACTAATGGCTAGGTTAGGATTTGGATCAATAAAAATATGCGTACCATTTAAAGCAGCGACTAATTTAATTTTTTGCGACAGCAACATGCCATTACCAAACACATCTCCCGCCATATCACCAATACCAACCACAGTGAAAGGCTGGGTTTCAATATCTACCGCAAGTTCTTTAAAATGACGCTTCACAGATTCCCAAGCACCGCGCGCAGTGATGCCTAGTTTTTTATGGTCATAGCCCGCAGAACCACCGGAGGCAAATGCATCATCTAACCAGTACCCATAACTCTTGGCAATGCCGTTAGCGATATCAGAGAAAGTAGCAGTGCCTTTATCTGCCGCGACAACAAAATAAGGATCAGCTTTATCGTAGCAAACTGTGTTGGGTGGCGAGATCACTTGGTCGCCTTTTAAATTATCCGTAAGATCAAGCAACCCGCGAATAAAATCTTGATAACAACGCACACCTTCGCGTTGTATTGTTGCACGATCAGCATCAGCAGGAATAAGCTTAGGTACAAAACCACCCTTGGCGCCGGCAGGAACGATAATAGCATTCTTTACTTGCTGTGCTTTCATTAAGCCAAGCACTTCACGACGAAAATCTTCACGACGATCAGACCAACGCAAACCACCGCGTGCTACTTTACCTGCTCGCAAATGCACACCTTCAAAATGCGGCGCGTAAACAAAGATTTCATGCTGAGGTCGAGGTAGAGGCATGTTACGGATCTTGCTTGGATTGAGCTTAAAAGACAGTGCTCTTTTTGTTTGTTCTGCTGCAGTGGTTTGATAGTAATTGGTACGCACAGTTGCTTGGATCAATTGTAAAAACTTACGAATAATTCGATCTTCGTCTAAGCTAGCAACTTGGTTTAACGCGTGCTCAATAATAGTAATATTCTCTGCGAATTGTTCAGTATTACGCTCTTTCTTGTCTAACTGCAACAGTGAAAATTTATCCTCAAATAACTGCACCATTTGCCGCGCGATTTCGTGGTTATTACAGAGTGCTTGTTCAATATAATCTTGACTAAACGTACTACCCAACTGCTTCATATATTTTGCATACGCACGTAACAAAGCTACTTGTTGCCAAGTAAGTTGTGCTCTAAGTGTTAAGGCGTTAAAACCATCATGCTCCGCATAGCCGCGCCATATAGCTTGGAAAGCGCATTTAAATGTCTCTGCAAATGCTGCTAACGATGATGGATCTGTATGCACACTTAACATATTAAAGTCATTAATCCACGCCAATGTATCTTTTGTTTTTATTGCATAAGGTTGTTCACCAATAACACGCAGACCCATTTTTTCTAGAATAGGAATAACATCACATAATGGAATAGTATTGTCGTGGCGGTATAATTTAAAATGGATAAATGGTTGCGGCTTTGAGGCATTTTTCTCGTTTTCTGTTCTAGAGATATAGACATGCATACCGAGATCTTCAGCATTATGTAATTGCTGCAATAACTTTATATCAGCTACAGCGTCAGCAGCAGAAAAAGTCTCTCGATAGGCGGATGGAAATGCATGAGTGTAGTAAGCCGCCAGTTGATTAGTTTCCTCTTCATCAAATTCTGCACTCAATGCCTGGTATAAACTGCTAGACCAGGAGCGCCCGACATTAATTAATTCTTGTTCTATCTTTTTTAAATGGTAGTGAATTTTCTGTAACGGATTAACTCTTACAATGAAATGGATACGTGCTAACACTGAATCTGAAAAAAAGGTGGTATAACAAATTTCTATCGCTGAAAAACCAACAGCTAAGGTTGTTTGCATACGCTCACATAAATCCATATTGAATTCATCGCGCGGCACATAAACTAGACAAGAGATAAAACGATGGAAGATATCGGGTTGCGCAAAAAAACGAATGTAACGGCGTTCATGTAATTGCAACACACCCATTGCCAACTCATAAAGTTGATCAGAGGTAGACAGGAATAAATCATCACGCGGCAAAGTATTTAAAATATGTACCAGCGCTTTATACGCATGACCGTGCTGTGGTAAGCGTGAGCGCTGTAAAACCTCCTGCATTTTGCGGCCAGCAATAGGAAAATTTCTTGGATTGTCGTTATAAACCCGGCTAGTGTAAAGACCAATAAACCAAGATTCGCCGATCACTTTTCCGCTGGCACTATAGCGTTTGATACTAATATAATCTGTATAGCGACTACCATGCACTGTAGAGCGAGTATTAGTTTTAGCTAACATCAATAATTGTGTAGGCGATAATACAAGTTCTCGCGCTACCGGAGGTAAACTATCGTAATAACGAATTTTTTTACTATTTTTTGTGTTACGCAACACACCCAAGCTACTATTTTCTACCAATTTTAAGCAAATTTTACCGCC
>Ga0206798_1089_pt1 | contig 18988 bp, 11 predicted proteins | sample Alteio_BWOrgCont_66_FD_152893 | JGI IMG/M metagenome (GOLD analysis project Ga0206798, IMG submission 152893) | Enriched cells from forest soil in Barre Woods Harvard Forest LTER site, Petersham, Massachusetts, United States -... | ecosystem: Environmental > Terrestrial > Soil > Temperate forest >...
TTGAACCAACAAAAACCGTTGAACCAATCAAAACCGATGAACCAACCAAAATAGATGAACTAGTTAAAACAGATGAACTGATCAAAACAGATGAACTGATCAAAACCGATGAGCCAACCAAAACCGTTGAACCAACCAAAATCAATGAACCAGTCAAAACTGTTGAACCAACCAAAACCGATGAACTGATCAAAACCGATGAGCCAACCAAAACCGTTGAACCAACCAAGATCGATGAACCAACCAAAACCGTTGAACCAACCAAAACAGATGAACCAACCAAAACAGATGAACCAAGCAAAACAGATGAACTAACCAAAACAAATGAACCAATCAAAATCGATGACTCACTCGCAGAAATTAAACATGAATTTACAATTGGGGATCCGATTATGGTTATTTATGATAACGAACAAATAATTATATTTGATTTGGCGACTAACAAAGAAGTTAACAGAGCAAAAATCGATAGTGATATTTTTGCAATTGGTATTTCTCCCGACAATAAGCAGATTGTTTATTGCAAAAATAATTGTGCCGTTATTGTTTTGAATTTGGACAATATGCTTCATCGAGTCATTGTTGATGGCAAATACATAATGAAACCAGCATCATTTATAGTTTCTCCCAATCACGAAAAATTAACAGTGGCAATTGGAAGTACTACTGGATATGTCCATTTAATACGTGATAATTTTGAAATGGCTACCTGTATTGGTAATGACCCGATTTCCCATTTATCATTTTCTCGCGATGGAAAATATCTTCTCACAGGATCTGATTGTATCAATGTGCTAGATATTACAAATTTTCTTGTTTTGGTTAAAAAAATTACATATGTGTGTATGAAAAAAGCAGTGTTATCTAATGATGGCAAAAAAATTTATTGTTTTGATCAAATTAACCAACTTACGATATGTCTGTCAGAAAATTTTGAAATATGTAATCATCAATCGTTTGGTGCCGACTCAAAAGTTGGTTTTGTAGTTTCTCCCAATGAAGATTTTATAGCGGCATTTGATGCTTATTGGTTAGTAATACGACAAAAAGATACCATTAGAATTATGTATTATAATTTGTATATAGAGTATTGTAATATGGTGATTCGTAATATATTTTTCACACCGAATCAGGAACTCATTGTTCTCGAAAAACATGCTGTATTACGATGTGGATCTGATTCGCAAATAAAATTTGGGATTCCAGAGAAAATTTGCGACGTTAGCAATCAGGCTCTACTTGCAGTTTCCAAAAACTAATTCAAGTACAATTAATAAAAATTGAAAAAAAAAGTGTTTGGACATTGATTTAGTTAACAATAATAAAATCAATGTCCGTCACATCATTCGAAGCATCAAATGGGGCGATCACCGTCAACGCTAAAAGTAGCGGCACACTCTCAAATTTATCGTTTAAAATTACGACCAATGACAATACCACAATTTCTTTTGGACTCGCTGATGTTTTAGTAAAACCCAGTGAACCAACCAAACTCGCGGAACCAATCAAAACTGATGAACCAATCAAAACCAATGAACCAACTAAAACCGATGAACCAATCAAAACCAATGAACCAACTAAAACCGATGAACCAATCAAAACCAACGAACCAACTAAAACTGATGAACCAACCAAAACCAATGAGCCAACTAAAACTGATGAACCAATCAAAACCGATGAACCAATCAAAACCGATGAACCAATCAAAACCAATGAACCAACTAAAACTGATGAACCAATCAAAACCAATGAACCAATCAAAACCAATGAACCAATCAAAACCGATGAACCAATCAAAACCAATGAACCAACTAAAACAGTTGAACCAACCAATGAACTAGTCAAAATCGATGAACCGATCAAAATCGACGAACCTATCAAATCTAATCTCCCACTTACAAAAGAAATCAACTCTAAATTTACGATCGGAGATCCAATTATGGCTATTTATGATAACGACCAAATTATCGTATTAGATTTAGCGACCAACAAAGAAATTAAAAAAATAACAAACTTACGTGATATTTTTGCGATCGGTATTTCTCCAGATAACAAGACTATCATTTATTGTCGAAATAATAGTATTATCTTTTATGATTTGATTAATATTGCCGGATATGTAATTTATGAGGGTTCATCATCAATAAAACCACGATCATTTTCCGTTTCACCTAATCGCGAATTTTTAACGGTAGCAATTGGATATGACTATGGAAATGTTATTTTAGTAGGTTATCTCTTCGCAAGGAAGTTTCATGTTGATAATAATACCCCAATTACCCATTTATCATTTTCTTCCGATGGAAAATATCTACTTGCCGAATCTGATTATATTAATGTATTGGATACCAGTAATCGTAATCTTTCATTAATTAAACAAATCAATCATCAGGGTATCCAAAAAGCAAGATTATCGATCGATGCCACAAAAATTTATTGCCTTGATAAAAATTCCCGACTTACGATCGGTGTTTCAACAAATTTCGAAATTGCGGAAACCTTTGGACTCGGAGTTGGTAATAAGATTGATTTTGTAGTTTCACCCGATGAAAAATTTATAGTATCACATAGTGATCAAAGAATTATAGTTTGGAATAAGTATCACATAAACGATTATATAGTGACTGATGAACGTTATTGTCCAAATATTATTGCTGTATTTTTTGTACCAAATAGTCAAAAAATTATAATTCGTACTAAAGGTGAAATATTTCTATGTGAAATTAACACAAAGAATAAATTAGACATAAAAGAACAAATTTGCTTCGTAAATGTTAGTTCACTGTTAGCAGTTTCCAAAAACTAATTCAATTTTTATTACAATTAATAAAAATTGAATTACACACTATTAAAAAAAATTGAAAAAAAAATCGCTTGAACATGTTCAATTTAATTAACAAGAATAAAAATCAATGTCAGACACAACATTCGAGGCGTCAAATGGAGCGATCTTGGTCACACTCAACGCCCAGAGTGACAAAGTATTCTCAAGTTTATCGTTTAGAATTGCGACCATCAACAACACTACAATTTCTTTTGGACTTGCGGATATTTCGGCAAAGTCTAATGAACCAACCAAAACCGATGAACCAACCAAAACTGATGAACTCGCCAAAACGGATGACTCAACCAAAACCGATGAACCAGTCAAAACTGATGGCTCAACTAAAACCGATGATCCAACCAAAACTAATGAACCAACCAAAACCGATGAACTCGCCAAAACTGATGACTCAACCAAAACAGATGAACCAGTCAAAACTGATGGCTCAACCAAAACAGATGAACCAGTCAAAACTGATGGCTCAACCAAAACCGATGAACCAACCAAAACTGATGGCTCAACCAAAACCGATGAACCAACCAAAACTAATGAACCAGTCAAAACCGATGAGCCGACCAAAACCGATGAGCCGACCAAAACCGATGAGCCAACCAAAACCGATGAGCCACCCAAAACTGGCGAACCAGTCAAAACTGACGAGCCGACCAAAACTGACGAACCAGTCAAAACCGATGAGCCAACCAAAACTAATGAACCAAGCAAAACCGGCGAACCAGTCGAAACCGATGAGTCAACCAAAACTGATGAACCAGTCAAAACTAATGAACCAACCAAAACCAATGAGTCAACCAAAACCGATGAACCAGTCAAAAACGATGAACCAGTCAAAAACGATGACCCAGTCGAAAACGATGAACCGACCAAAACTGATGGCTCACTAGCAAAAGAAACAAAATCCAAATTTACGATTGGAGATCCGATCATGGCTATTTATGAAAACGGCCAAATTGTTGTACTTGATTTAGCGACCAATGAAGAAATTCGAAAAATAACAAATTTAGATAGTATTTTTGCAATTGGTATTACACCCGATAATCAAACTATCATTTGTTGCAAAAATAATGGTTCTGTTATTATTTATAATTTAAATGTTGCATTTGGTGAATATTTTTGTGCCGGGGCAACACTAGCCAGACCGACATCATTTGCAGTTTCACCCAATCGCGAAAAAATAACAGTCGCGATAAGTTGTGACAATGGATTTGTCAGTTTAATACGTAAGAATTTCGAAATGAGAACTTTTGTTGGTGACTATGTCCCAATCAACCATTTATCATTTTCTCCCGATGGAAAATATCTTGTTACTGGATCTAATTGTATTAATATATTTGACACTAGTAATTTTGATTTAGTTAAACGGATCGATCATCGAGGTCAAGGTATTCAAAAAGCAAGATTATCAAGAGATGCCAAAACAATTTACTGTCTTGATCAAAGTCGTCAACTTAGAATATGTAACTGTGATTCAACAAATTTTGAAATTATTTCCAATCGTGGAATAGGATTTTGTGATAAGAATGATTATGTAGTTTCATCCGACGAAGAATTTATTCTAACATATAGCGATAGACAAATCATAGTTTGGAGAAAAGACATTCCTGGATATGTCCCAACCAATGAATATTATTCTTCGAATATTCTTAATGTGTTTTTTGGGCCAAACGATCAAAAAATCATAGTTCATAATGATCGCCAAATATTTCAATGGAAATTCAATACGATTGATATAGTAGATAAGACAGGAACAATTTGTTTTGTTCGTCCTGATTCACTATTAGCAGTTTCCAAAAATTAATTCAATTATTATTAATTATAATAATAATAATTGAATTACACATCATTTTCAAAAAAAAATTGAAAAAAAAAATGCTTGGACATACCAAATTCAATTAATAATAATAAAATCAATGTCAGTCAAAACATTCGAAGCGTCAAATGGGGCGATTGCCGTCAACGCCCAAAGTAACGGCGCATTCTCTAATTTATCATTTAGAATCACGACCAATGACAACACTACAATTTCTTTTGGACTTGCTGATGTCACCGTAAAACCCAATGAACCAACGAAAATAGATGAACTAACTGGATCAATTGGATCTGCTAGAACAGATGAACCAACCAAATCTGCTGAACCAACCAAATCTGTTGAACCAACTGGATATATTGAACCAACCAAATCCGATGAACTAACCAAATCCGACACACCAATCACAAAAAAAACAAAACATAAATATACGATTGGAGATCCAATTATGGCCATTTATGACAACGGAGAAATCATCGTACGTGATTTGGCAACCAACAAAGAAGTCCGAAAAATAAAAAATATTAATGAAATTTTTGCAATCGGTATCTCAGCCGATAATATCAGTATCATTAGTTGTTATAATGATGGTTCTGTTATTATTCATAATCCAAATGTTTTTTATAGTCAATATATTCGTGATGCTAGGGATGCTAGATCAGTAGCCAAACTGACCTCATTTGTAGTTTCCCCCGATCGCAAAACAGTAACTGTAGCGATCGGATATTCCAATGGATTTGTCAGTTTAATACGCCAAAATTCCGAAATAAACACTTTTGCTGGGAATAATAACCCGGTCAGCCATTTATCATTTTCTTCCGATGGAAGATATCTTTTCATCGGATCTAATTGTATCGATGTGCTTGATACTAGTAATTTCACTTTAACTAAACAGATCAGGAATCACTCTATTCAAAAAGCAAGATTGTCAAATGATGCCAAAACAATTTACTGTCTTCTTCGTGGCCAATTTACAATTTGTGATTGTGATTCAACAAATTTTGAAATTACTTCTAGTAATGGAATCGGAAAATCCGATAAGAATGATTTTGTAGTTTCACCCGACGAAACATTTATCGTAACATATGCCGATGACAAAATTGTAGTTTGGAAAAAAACCGCACGTGGATATATATCACCTTATCAATTTTGTCGTTCATATATTCTTGATGTATTTTTTGCGCCGATCAGTCAAAAAATTGTAATTCGGACTAAATCCGGAATATATCAATACGAAATGAATACAAATGATAAAATAAATGCAGAAGAAAAGATTTGCTCAGTAACTACTGATTCACTGTTAGCAGTTTCTAAAAATTAATTCAATTAATATTACAACTAATAATAATTGAATTACACACTATTTTCAAAAAAAATTGAAAAAAAAATTGCTTAAACACACTTATTTTAATTAACAATAATAAAAATCAATGTCAGACACAACATTTGAAGCGTCAAATGGAGCGATTACCATCACACTCAACGCTCAGAGTGACAAAGCATTCTCAAGTTTATCATTTAGAATTGCGACCATCAACAACACTACAATTTCTTTTGGACTCGCAGATATTTCGGTAAAGCCAAATGACCCAACCAAAATTGATGAGCCAACCGAAATTGATGAACCAACTAAAACAGACGAACCCATCAAAACCAACGAACTTATCAAAACCGACGAACTTATCAAAACCGACAACCCAATTAAAACCAACGAACCAATTAAAACCGACGAACCTATCAAAACCGACGAACCAACTAAAACCGACGAACCAACCAAAACCGATGAGCCAACCAAAACCAACAAACCAATTAAAACCAACAAACCAATTAAAACCGACGAACCAATTAAAACCGACGAACCTATCAAAACCGATGAACCTATTAAAACCAATGAACCTATCAAAACCGACGAACCTATTAAAACCGACGAACCTATTAAAACCAATGAACCTATTAAAACCGACGAACCTATCAAAACTGTCGAACCTATCAAAATCAATGAACCAATCAAAACTGATGAACCAATCACTGAAACTAAACCCGAATTTACGATTGGAGATCCGATTATGGCGATTTATGACGACAAACAAATCATCATACTAGAATTGGTCACCAACAAAGAAGTTCGCCGAGTGCCAAACATTTATAGTATTTTTGCGATCGATATTTCACCCGATAATCGAAATATCATTTGTTGTCAAAAGAATGGTTGTGTTTTTATTTATGATTTAAACATTGCATCTTGTCGATATATTCATGATGCCAGATCACCAGTCAAACTAACCTCATTCGCAGTTTCTCCCGATCGCGAAAAATTAATAGTAGTAATTGGATATGCCAATGGATTTGTTAGTTTAATACGTCAGAATTTTGAAATGAAAATTTTTGTTGGTAATGATGCCTCGGTCACTCACTTGTCATTTTCTCCCGACGGAAAATATATTTTCACCGGATCTAATCGTATCAATATATTTGACACTAGTAATTTCGCTTTGGTAACAAAGTTAGATTATGGTATCCGAAAAGCAAGATTATCGAAGGATGCCAAAACAATTTACTGTCTTAGTCCAAATGGTCGACTTACACTGTGTGATTGTGATTCAACAAATTTTAAAATTACGTCCAGCAGTGGAATCGGAATTTACGATAAGAATGATTTTGTAGTTTCATCTAATGAAACATTTATCGCAACACATGATGGTCAAAAAATTATACTTTGGGAAAGCACGCAACGATACGGATACGTTCTCGCCGGAGAACTTTATTGTTCAAATACTCTTGATGTATTTTTTATGCCACACAGTCGAAAAATCATAATTCACAAGAAATGCGAAATATTACAATGTCAAATCAACACAAATAACACATTAAACATCGTAGAAAGAATTTACTCACTACATGATGATTCACTGTTCGCCATTTCCAAAAATTAATTCAATTACTATTATATTTAATAAAAATTGAAAAAAAAACTGTTTGAATATGTTAATTTAATTAACAATAATATAAAACAATGTCTTTCACATCACTCAAAACGATAATCGGCCCATTTGGGGTTAGCGTTAGTAGCACGAACCCCTTATTAAATTTATCATTTGACATCACAACCCTTAACAATGCAATTTCTTTTGAACTTGCCGATGCTCCAGTCAATTCTGATAAATTAACCAAGATCGATGAACCAATTAAGATCGACGAACCAACTAAGATTGACGAACCAATTAAGATCGACGAACCAATTAAGATCGACGAACCAATTAAGATCGATCTTGGTTGGTTCGTCGATGAACTAATTGAGATCGACAAACCAACCAAGATCGCCGAACCAACTGAAAACGACGAACCAACTAAGATCGATGAACCTACTAAGATCGATGAACCAACCAAGATTAACGAATTACATAACAAAAACACAAAAGAAACAAAACATGAATTTACAATTGGGGATCCAATCATGGCGATTTGTGAGAATAATCAAATTGTGGTATTAGATTTAGCGACCAATAAAGAAGTTAGGAGAATACTTGGAGATGATATTTTTGCGATCGGTATTTCTCCAGATAATCGAAAAATTATTTGTTGCAAAAATAATAATAGTGTCATGGTTTATAATTTCGATTTTGGTTATGTGTTTGGAACTACATTTTTTGACGGCATATCAACAGACGCACCTAAACCAATATTATTCGCAGTTTCGCCTGATCGTGAAAAATTAACAGTCGCGATTGCGTATGCCGGTGGATATATTAGTTTAATACGTCCTCAATTGCCGAATAAAATAATGGGTGCCAATGTTGGTAATGGTCCAATTACTTATTTGTCATTTTCTCCCGACGGAAAATATCTTCTCGTACAATACAATTGTATTTGTGTGTTTGATACTAGTAATTTTACTTTAGTTAAACATATCGACGATCAACGGATAAAAAAACCAATACTATCTAATGATGGCAAAAAAATTTATTGTTTAAGCGGTTACACTGACATCGAGCACAGACTCACTGTATGTGATTTAGAAAATTTCAAAATTACTAACAATCAAAGCTTCGGACCCAGCGACAAAAATGGTGTTGCAATATCTCCCGATGAAAAAATTATTATATCATTTTCTAATACTAAAATTATATCTAGGGAAATCGCTTTTATGAACACATATCCATCGCTCGCGGATTGTAGTTCAAATATTCTTGACGTATTTTTCGCACCGGATAGTCGAAAAATCATAACTCACGCGCAGAATGGAATATTTCAATACAAAATTGATACATCCGGTAAATTAGATGAATCAGAAAAAATTTGTAATGTGAGCGAACATTCACTATTAGCAGTTTCCAAAAACTAGTTCAATTTCTATTAATAAATATTAATAAAAATTGAAAAAAAAAACTGCTTGAACATGCTAATTCAATTAACAATAATATAAAACAATGTCTTTCACATCACTCAAAACGATAATCGGCCCATTTGGGGTTAGTGTTCGTAGCACTAACCCCTTATTAAATTTATCATTTGACATCACAACCCTTAACAATGCAATTTCTTTTGAACTTGCCGATGCTCCAGTCAATTCAGATAAACTAACCAAGATCGATGAACCAATTAAGATCGATGAACCAATTAAGATCGATGAACCAATTAAGATCGACGAACCAATTAATATTAATGAACCAACTAAGATTGTCGAACCAAGAAAGATCAATGAATTACATGATGGTAACACAAAAGAAACAAAACACAAATATACAAGTGGAGATCCAATCATAGCGATTTATGATAACGATCGGATTAAAGTATTAGATTTAGCGACGAATCAAGAAGTTTGGAGAATAATTGGAGATGATATTTTTGCGATCGGTATTTCTCCAGATAATCGAAAAATTATTTGTTGCAAAAATAATAATAGTGTCATTATTTATAGTTTCGGTTTTGGTTGTGTGTTTGGAGCTACATTTTTTGACGGCATATCAACAAAAACATCTAAACCAATATTATTTGCAGTTTCGCCCGATCGTGAAAAATTAACAGTCGCAGTTGCGTATGCCAGTGGACATATTAGTTTAATACGCGATCAATTGCCGAATAAAATAATAGGTGCCAATGTTCGTAATGGTCCAATTACTTATTTGTCATTTTCTCCCGACGGAAAATATCTTCTCGTACAATCCGATTGTATTTGTGTGTTTGATACTAGTGATTTTACTTTAGTTAAATATATCAACAATCAACAGATAAAAAAACCAATACTATCTAGTGATGGCAAAAAAATTTATTGTTTGGGCGATTACAATCAAAAAAAATTAACAGTATGTGATTTAGAAAATTTCGAAATTAGTAAAACCAACAATTTCGGTCCTGGTGATAAAAATGGACTCGTAATTTCTCCCAACGAAAAATTTATCGTGAGTTTTTCTGATACTCGAATTGTGTCTAGGCAAACTGCTTTTATGGATACAAATCCGTCGATTGAATTGTGCAGCTCAAATATTCTTGATATATTTTTCGTACCGGATAGTCAAAAAATCGTAACGCATGCTCAGTGCTGCCTATTTCAATACAAAATTGATGCAAATGGTAACTTAGATAAATCAGAAAAAATTTGTGATGTGAGCGAACATTCACTAGTGACAGTTTCCAAAAACTAATTCAATTTCTATTAATTAATAAAAATTGAAAAAAAAAACTGCTTGAATAAGTCATATTAATTAGTCAAACTATAAAAAACAATGTCTATCACATCATTTAAAGCTACAAGTGGCACGACTCGCATTAGTGCTAAAAGTAACAAACCACTACCAGATTTATCATTCGATATCACAACAAACGATGGTACCACCATTTCATTCGGACTCGATAATAACATCCCTGCCGAAAAACCGATCAAGCTTCCCGATGTTCCAAATGAGCCAGTTAATCTCCCAAGTGAACCAGTTAATATTCCAAGTGAATCAGTCAATGTCCCAAGTGAACCAGTTAATATCCCAAGTGAGCCAGTTAGTGTTCCAAGTGAACCAGTTAATGTCCCAAGTGAGCCAGTTAGTGTCCCGAGTGAGCCAGTTAATGTCCCAAGTGAGTCAGTTAATGTTCCAGTTGAGTCAATTAATGTTCCAGTTGAGCCAGCCAATGTCCCTAGTGAGCCAGCTAATGTCCCAAGTGAGCCAGTTAATGTCCCAAGTGAGTCAGCAAATATTCCAACCAAACCAGATGATTCACTTGTAGAAGAAACCGACGCTAAATTTGTAGTCGGAGATCCAATCATAGCTATTTATGACAACAACGAAATCGTGGTACGTAGTTTGGAAACTAATAAAGAAATTCGGAAAATAACGAATCTTAATGATATTTTTGCGATTGGTATTTCTCCAGATAATCAGAGTATCATTTATTGCCAAAATAGTGGTAGTTTCGCTATTTATAATTTAAACGATCGGTGCATATCTGCAATTTATGTTTCCAGTTCATCGGCGAAACCAACATCATTTACAGTTTCACCAAAGAACCACATATCAATAATGGCTATTGGGTATAACAATGGATGCATAGGTTTAATATGTGGTTCTTCGGCAAGAACTGCGATTGCTGGTAATACTCCGATTACTCATTTGTCATTTTCTCCCGATGGAAAATATCTTTTTGCAGAATCCGATTGCGTTTATGTGTTGGATACTCATAGTAATCTTGCTTTGGTTAACAAAATCAATTATCAAGGTATACATCGAGTAATGTTATCGAATAGCAAAAAAATTTATGGTCTTGATAGACATAATAGCGTTATAAGATGTGATTCAGAAAATTTCGAAATTCATGCCTCAGAACAAATCGGTGGCACTATAAAACGTGGTTTTGCAATTTCTTCTGATGAAAATTTTATCGCTATTTGTGATGAGTATGGTGTAATTATTCGAAGGAAAAATTTATTCGGTAATTATTGTATACACGGAAACTATTGTGACTCGAATATTATTGATGTATTTTGTGCACCAAACCAAGAACTTATTGTTGTTAAATTTGACGTAGTTCAATCCAGACCATATGATAATTTTACTGTTTCGAAAAAAATTTGTGATATGAGTCCTGGTTCTCTAATCGCCGTTTCCAAAAATTAATTCAATTACTATTAATATCAATAAAAATTGAATCAAAAATCATCCAAATAATAAAAATGAACAACCAATTATCAGTTAATGAATACCAATATTAATGATTTGCCCAAGGAGATTTTTATGATAATCATTGACGATTTAAACGAGTCCGATATTGTAATGGTATCATTTTCATGTAAGAAATGGAATAACATGATGATCGAAGAAATATCGGAATTGTCTGAATTGCAAAGTGAATTAACAAAGCACGCAGCGTATTTTGGATATAAAGCCGTACTTGAATGGGCCAAATCATGTGACTACCGATGGAACAATGAAACTGCATCGTATGCAGCACAAGGAGGACATTTGGAAATATTAAAATGGCTTCGGGAAGAAAAATATTATTGGGATCGATCGGTGGTTGAAGATGCTGCATTCGGAGGCCAAATCGAAGTATTAAAGTGGCTCTGGAAAGAAAAGAGTTGTAAATATTACTGGACAGAATCGGTGTATAATCACGCTGCGTCTGGTGGCCAAATAAAAGTATTAAAATGGCTTTTTAATAAAGGTCTTCAATTCGAAGAAGAAGCGATATTGAGAGCCGCATACACTGGCCAATTGAAAGTGTTGAAATGGTTTTATAATAAAAATGCTCGATCTGGATTTGGACTAACAATATGGTTGGCTGCAAAAAAAGGTCATTTAAAAGTCCTAAAATGGCTATTTCGGGTCGAAAAGAACATGATGATGACGTCAAATTTTGCGGTAATTGCAGCGAAAAAAGGTCATTCAGATATACTTAAATGGATTTGGGATAAAAAATTACCAATCAATTACGTTGATTGCATTAAATATGTTGCTAGGAATGGTGATTTGGAAATTTTAAAATGGATGATAGAAGTTTATGATCCAAAATTAGATACGATATTAGTAATTAGCAGAGCTGCTGCAAAAAAAGGTCATTTAGATATATTTAAATGGATCAAAGATGAATGTTTAAATATTAATAAGCTCAAAATAGATAATTTTAATTGTATCAATTCTGCCGCAAAAAAATGGTCACATCAATATTTTAGAATGGTTAAAGGAAAATGGTTATATTTTGAATAGGTGGGCATATGTATCAGCCGCAAAAAAAGGACGTGTCAATGTATTAAAATGGTTATATGAAAATGGTTGTCTCTTGAATGAAGCAAAAGTATATATGATTATTGATGCAGCAACATTAAGATGTGATGTCGATATGATGAAATGGGCACAATCGGTCGTTGTTACTAAGACTTAATACAATGATTAATGATTAATGATTATTGATTCATCAATAATGAAATATGTTAAAAAAATATCATTGAGAGTAGTCATATAAATAACCATTTGAATGGTTATATATATCACGAAAAAATGTTACCCCGTATATTTACTAGAGAAAATAAAATTATATTATTTTTATTTATTTTTATAAATAGCATTAAAAATATCGTCATGAATTTCGCGGATGCTATTTTTATGACGATTAGAATAATCGTGTTTGGCTTTAGAACAACGAGTATATCGACCGCCACAAATTTTACACTCCAATTTATCAGACCGATATTTTATTAAAAAGTATATAAAATATCGTACTAATTCATTTATTCTAATAAAATTTAATTTTTTATTGTCATATTCCAATCATAATATTTTCGATATATGTATCAAAAATATTATAGTATCCATACGCATATGAACACAAATCTTGTATTTTATTTTTTACTATTTCGCGTTGAGTATTTTTCTAAAATTATTCCTGCGATATTAATAATCAATTATTAAATACACATATTAATTTTTTTATTTGATCATAGCACTATTTTTAAAAAGTAATATCACTATTTTTAAAAATATGTGTTTACATGTATCAATATTCTAAATACTGTATCAATTTTTTGAAAACTAAAAGTTTGAATAAATATAAAAAAATCTATTATCATACATATTAATGACTCAACATAATAATAAAGACGCATGTGAGGAAAAAGTAATTAGAACCTTATCTAACTGGGTGAAACTTCCCGACCATTCTACTAATATTATAAGATTCATGGCTCACGAATCAAAAAATATTTATAATGCGGCAGTCTTTCATACTCGGATTTTCTTGCAGTTTTCCAATGATATTTACAAAGAATTGTATGGACTTATCAAGGCTAAAAAAATCAAAAATGTTATCCAGTTTGATGCCAAACTATTGGAGATTTATGATAAATATTATAAATACCATACGGAAATTATGTCGCTCAAAAATAATAATAATAGTGTCATATTTGATTTTATTAAAAAGGAACTTAAAGGTATCGTTATTGTAAACGAAAATTTTGAGGATTTTCGAAAAGCTATTGTTAACGATTTTGAAAGTAGCGATCTTCTCAAATTTCCTACAAATTGTACCCAAAAACTTAGAAAAGAATTATTTTACGATGTTGCCTTTAATATTTTAAAAAATATTTATAATAACAATTTTCGGCAAACTCGTAACGAAATTTTACATAAAATTCCATGCACCATTAAGGATGAAAATTTTATTGAACAAGTCAAAAATGAGGAACATTTATTTCCGATCCAAAATATTGAACCAGTCAAATATAAAATTCTTATCCAAGAGCATCCGTTATTCAAAAAGAAAGCAATTCCAAAACCGAATGCTGGCTCTAAAACCGCAAAAAAACCGTCTTCCAAAAAGCCTTCTAATGAAATCAAATCTAACCAAAATTATATCGCTAGGATTGTGTATAAATATTATCAAAATCGTAAAATTCCTAGCGACTTGATGTGCAATATTATTAAGAAGGTTCATGAAGCCTTTTCTAGCTTTTTTGCTAAATTAAAAAAGGGTGAACATGGTAATGCTCCTAATTTTTTACCCAAAAATGGTATTTATACTCTGCCATATTATGCCAGAAGTAGATCCGAAGTTACTATTGATGGAATCAATTATTATAGATTAACCGTAGGATCTTATATTGCTGACAATTTACCCTATGTTGTTGATGATAATCGGATTGTTTGTATTCATAATGCATTGATATATAAAAAATACATCGACCAACAATACTTAATAAAAATTAATCCCGGACAAAAAATCAATCGAACAGATAATTACATTTTCGGAAATTACTTTATTCCAAAAAATTCAGAACATATCATTGATGGATATTACATTTATGTTCAAAAACCAATATTTCCAGAAAATAGTAAATTAAAACTGATTGAAATCAGTCCAGAATATGATGGATACAAGTTCAAGATTAATTTTACATATGATGTTCCGAAAACAGAGAATAAACCGGTGAAAGGAAAAATTATTAGTATGGATTTGGGAATGAAAAATTTGATAATGATATATGATTCGAATGGGGACCAATACATTATTAAAGGAAAAAGTTTGCTTAGCTACAATAAATATATCAACTATCAAATAGATAAGGCGAGAAGTGAACTATCTAAAAATAATCCAACTACAAAAAGTACTCTCGATATTTTTGACAAGGAAATCGATAATTTATTTAGATATCTTGATGGAGAGATCAATCAAATTCCAAGAAAAACGAAAAATGATCTTCACAATCAATTGATCGATGAAAAAACCGCACAAGTCGTCTCTGGAAATTTTAAACAATCAAAAAAACAACAGAAAACTTCTAAGAGAATTAGAAATTTGTTGATAGATAGACATAACAAGATCAATGATTTCTTTAATAAAGTAGTTCATGTAATCGTACAAATGTATTCAGATAGTGAATACATAATAGTAGGATATAATCAAGGATGGAAAACTGGAGTAAGTATGGGAAGAGCGAATAACAGAAATTTTTATGATATACCCTACAGAAAGTTATTAAAAAAGCTAGGAGGCGCCCTAGAAAAAAATAATCAAAAATTAGAAAAGATAAACGAATCGTACACGTCAAAGTGCGATCCATTTGTATTTGAAGAAGTTTGTAGACATGAAGAATATGCGGGACAACGGATCAAAAGAGGACTATTTTCTTCAGCAGCTGGAATAATGGTAAATGCGGATTTAGTAGGTGCGATAAATATTCAAAGGAAATGGAAATTAAAACGAGGAGAGGAAATGGAAGAGATAACGGGAAATAATTTATGTAATCCGAAAATACTCAATATATACGAAGAATGTATGTGAATTATACCGATAATATTATGTTCGCGGATAACGGAATGCTAAAAATGCAATTTTATTGATTGATATAATTATAAATTTGGTATGTATTATTGTATTACTTAAATATTTCAAATAATATAATAAATATATTAAGTTTTTTCGAAAACTATAAAATTTTTATTGAGTTTAAAAAAATATAAAAAAATCTTCCCACATATTAATAAATAATAGTCCATGATAGCATCGCGCCAGTGGATAATGGCGTTCTGGGACGTCCTAAGGGTGATGTTAATACATCACCCTTAAAGGGAAATTTTAATACTTTTTATTAAATTTCCTACCCAGAAGAAGACTTTGTGGGATATGTTGAGTTGTCATATTCTTTTTGAATTTTGATAATTAATTCGTCAGTGATTTCGCGTTGTAATTGGAATAGTTGGTCAGAATTAAATTTTTTTATTTTATTCATGGATATTCGGTAACTACTTTGTGAATTATACTAACAAAATATTTATATTCAAAGTGTATTAACATCAAAAATACTAATCAAATATATCAAAAAATTGAATTAAAAATCATTTAAATAAAAAAATATAGAATTTATCACAATTCAATGAATCCAGAAACGAATATTGATGATTTGCCCAGAGAGATTTTTATGGCAATCATCAACGATTTAGACGAAGCCGATATTGTGATGGTATCATTTTCATGTAAGAAATGGAATAATTTAATGATCGAAGAAATATCAGAATTGTTCGAAATGCAAAATGAGTTGACCAAGCACGCAGCATACCTTGGATACATATCCATACTCAAATGGGCCAAATCAAACAACCATCGATGGAGCGATCTAACTGCACCGTATGCAGCACAAGGAGGACATTTGGACATATTAAAATGGCTGCTTGGGGAAGAAGATAGTCATTGGAACCGAACCGTATCAAATTTTGCTGCATATGGAGGCCAATTAGAAGTACTAAAATGGTTGGTAACAGTAGGATTATCGCATCGATTCCATAGTCACTTTTGGTTTAAACCATGCGATTCTCAAACGGCTTATTTTGCAGCAAAGACCGGCCAATTAGAAGTTATACAATGGTTGCACAAAAACAATTATATGCGAACACATGTTATTTCATATTCTGACCAATCAACAGACGAAATTAGTGAAGCAGCGGCAAAAGGTGGGCATTTAAAAATACTCCAATGGATAAAAAGTGAATATCAACGAATAGAAGGTTTTTATTGCATTGCAGGCGCTGCGAAAGGTGGCCAAATCGAGATTTTAGAATGGCTAAAAGAAAATAATTGTATTTTAAACAGATATGCATATATAGCCGCTGCAAGAAAAGGACGACTTGCTGTATTAAAATGGTTGTATGCGAATGGTTGCCAACTAAATAAAAAAAAACTCAATCAAATAGTTGATTTAGCAATTATAAGGAACGATCAAGAAATATTCGAATGGAGCCAATCAATTATTGCCACTAAATAAGCTTGATTTGTTTATGTCATAAACGAATCAAGATTAACAAAATCTAACTTTTTTAAAGACGATGTGTTGGTTCAAAAAATAATCTTCAACATAATCTGAATTTCTCTTGTTAACACCAGCCAAATTCGATTGTTCGTCTAAAGTTTGTATATTAGGTGGTTGAGCGCCATTGTCATCCAAAAATTGGGTATGATTCTTACGATTAATTCTCTCAGTAACATTGATTCGATCAGAACAATCACGAACTTTTTTTGTGATTTCCGTCATACGAGATCGTAAACGATCTAACTTTAGTTGATTCGCTGCCAAAGTATTAGAAGCTTTGTTAATTTCTGTATTCAAAACAGATTTTTCTTTTAATAATTGATGAAGTTCGTCATTAGCCTCAGAATATTGTTTAGATCCGAATTGTTGAACAATAAATTGTTGAACAATTAATTTCTCCGATTTTGACATTTGGGTATGAATTGATACATTAACGTCAACATTAGCGTCAACATCATTTTGCTCATCAATTAATAAAGCAGGAACGACTTCTTTATTTTGTTCATGATCGGATTCATCATCAATTAATATGGCAGTAATAACTTCTTTAGAGGAAATTTGTGTGTCATTTTGTTTTGTCCTTCGCGAATTTAACTGGTCGAACGCACATTGTTTGGCTAATAGATACATTTCAGTCAGAGAATAATGTTTATCACTGAATTCTGAATAGCGAGCATCAATTAATTTATTAAAAGATATTTTCTGATGTCGTCCACAAAAAAAACTTGATTGCCGGTTCTGACTAGAACATCGAGTTCCTTTTAAAGTTGTACCAAAACAATTCATACAATATCACTAATTAATGTCACCAAGATAACTAACTGTTAAGGTATTTAATAATTCAATTTTTTTTAATAGTCCCCGACAAATATAAAAAAGTATCCAACAAAAACATGATTTAGGCAGTGATAAAATCATCCCAAAAAATTAATAATTATCTAATAAAAAATTAGTAAATGACATCAGGACGTGTAATTTCATATATGGCTGGATGGTTAACGCCTCCCCCAGTTGCAGATGTAATATCGGCCGGTTACACACATATCATCGTAGCCTTCGCAGTATTTTCTATAACGACACCGGGTTCTTTAGTAAGCGCATTCAGTACAATTACCGCACCATACATCAAACAATTACAAGCCGCTGGAATAAAAGTCTTATTATCAATCGGAGGAGCATCTTCCTCAATCGCAAATACGACAGTTAATTTTGATTCCGTAGTCGCATCGGCTCCCAGTATTCAATCATTCGAAGATAATTTTGTTCAATCAGTTCAATCGTTCATCAGCGAGTACAATTTTGATGGAATTGATATTGATATTGAACAAGGTTTTAATATGCCGTCAGAACCATGGAATGCCGGAACTACATTTAGTAATCCAACAGGAGATATTACAATCTTGGCGAATATTTTACAAAGACTATATACAACAATACCGGGAATACTAATAACATTAGTACCCCAATGTGCGAATGTATCGCCATCGAGTGCCTTTGATAATACTTGGGACAATTATTCGGCTTTAATAATGAAAACAGCTCCGATATTGGAATG
>Ga0206798_1090_pt1 | contig 18889 bp, 7 predicted proteins | sample Alteio_BWOrgCont_66_FD_152893 | JGI IMG/M metagenome (GOLD analysis project Ga0206798, IMG submission 152893) | Enriched cells from forest soil in Barre Woods Harvard Forest LTER site, Petersham, Massachusetts, United States -... | ecosystem: Environmental > Terrestrial > Soil > Temperate forest > O...
ATCACATTGAGCGCGCTGATGGTGGAAGTGGTCGTTCCGCCGGGGACGGTGACGCCGCCATCCAGATCCCATATGCCATGCGCGGTCTGAAGATTTTGCGAAATTCCATTCATGGCCAGCGTGCCACCATTAATGGTTAACAGACCGGCCAGATGGCTGCTGGTACCTTCATTGACGCCATCAATACCGGTGGCGATTCCGGTCAGCGTGCCGCCGGCATTGATGGTTATCGGCAATTTGCCGCCGTTACCGGCCAGACAATTGTCACTGTCAACCATGGCGGTGCCGCCGTTGTTGATGGTCAGACTGCTGCTGACCGAAATGCCGCTGGGATTGGCGTTGGGTCCGCTCACGGCCAGGATGCCGCCATTGATCACAGTTGCACCTGTGTAAGTTTCAATTCCGGTCAAGATTACCGTGCCGGGTCCATTTTGCGTCACCGTGCCGGTGCCGGAAATGATATTGAGCACATTAAGCGAACTGTCGCTGCGGTTGAAGACTAGCGCACCGGAATTGTTCACACCGCCGGAAGGCAGGACGCCATTCGCATCATCATTGCCCACCTGCACCGTGCCGGCAGTGATGGCGGTGCCACCGGTGATGCCGCTGCTGTCATCATCAATCACCACCGTGCCGTTGTTGACCTTGATGCCGCCGCTGAAATTATCGCCGCCAGATTCCGTCAAGGTCAGCACGCCGGCGCCTTGCATGGTTAAAGCCGTTGTGCCACTGATTTGACCGCTGCCGCTGAAAACGTAATTTGAAAACGTGTTGTTGATCGTGATGCTGCCGGGGGTAAGTGTCGTCGTCAGATTGACGTTGGCCGTTCCAGTCAACGTATCATCGAAGGTGACGGGGTCGCCCGATCCGGAAGTGGTCACGTTGACATAATTGGTGGGGACACCAGAAGCAGTCCAGTTGGTGGTGATCGTATTCCAGTTGCCGCTGGGTGTGCCGTTCCAAACGACCGGCTCGGGTGCCGGCGGCGGCGTGCCAACGAAACCATTGGTTATCACCAAAACCACAGACAAACCGGCGGTGTTGTTGGAAAGATAACCTTGATATGGAATTGAGGAGACCGTCGGCAGCGCGCCCAAAACAAAAGTGGTCAAACTGCCATTGGCGGTCGTATAGACGATGAGCGGGATTTGGAGGGGATAACTCGCGATCGCCGGCATCGCAGCGATATTGATTGTGTTGGTGGCGCCATTGGCATTCAGTGTGGCGGCCACGAAATTGGTCGCGAACAAGCTGGGTGACAGATTCAACGTAGTGTTGGAGAAAGACAAGCTGCTGATCGGCGTGGTCAGGGTGCCGACGAACGCGCCGCTATTGGTGGCATTAAATGTGCCGCCGTTAAAATTGATCGTGCTGATGCCGCCACCGGAGATGATCGAGCCGTTGTCGGTAACATTGCCGCCATTGACGTTCAACGTGCCTTGTGCCGGGGTTGTGGCCGCGAGGTCATTGGCCAAAAGCATGGTTGTATTCACGACCAACGTGCCCGTGCCATTGACATTCACGGTGCCAGCGGGGCCGACGCCGGTGCCGGTGGCAGAAAATTGGGACCCCACGTTCAAGGTGTTCACATTGATCGTCCCTTGGGAAAAGGTCAAGGTTCCGACTTCGCTGGCCCCTCCGGTATAGGTGTTGTTTCCATTCTTGCCTAACGCGATGTTAGCAGTGGCGATCATCGCATCCACGGTTCCTCCGCTAAAATCCACTACTCCGTTATCGCGCTGGTTGCTGCTGCTCAAAGCTGATTCGTCGGCTACGGAGAAGGTGGTCACCCGGGATCCGCTGCCGCTGGCTCCCCGAATATAAACCGCCGGAGTTCCGCTGTTGGTGAAAGCAGGATTGAACATCATAACTCCAGCGGCTTTCTCTCTGCCGACGGTGATGGTGTTGGCATAAATCGAGTTGGTTTGTCCGAGATACAGGTGGCTGATCACTGCCGTCGCCGGCGCGGTCGGATCGTTGTTTGAGCCTGCGCCGTTTGAAGGATTATCGCCAATGTTGATTTGCGGTATGGTTGCGCCCGCGACCATGATGATGTTTGTCTTGGCCAGATACAAGGTGCCGACTTCGCGATTGAGGGCGCCGTCGCCGGCTATCTCCAACCGGGCGATGCTGGCCATGAAGGTATCCAACCCCGAAAGATCCAAATCAGAGTTCTGGCCGGTGGTGCCGCCGCTGGTGCTGAAGATGTTTATCCTGCCGAGAGAGTTAGTAACGACCAGCGCCGCACCCGAACCGGAAATGGTGTTGGTGATGGTGGAGGCCAGGTTGGCTGCGCTCCCGGCCGATAAGTCATCTGCGGCGACGGCGTTGTTGGAAAGCGTCAGAGTGACGCCGGGGTTGAGCAGTGTGTTATGAGAAAAACTGGCGGTGTTATTTGAATATTGCAAGACGGCGATTGTGGTGCTGGCTGCAATGATATTATCGGCGAAAGCGGCGCCCGGGCCGTTGGTGAGGCCATTATTGCTGAAATACGCGATGTCGTTCGTGCCGGGCGAACCGGGCGAACCGTTTGGCGACCAGTTGCTGGCATCAGACCAGAGCAAATTGGTGGCGCTGGCGGCAGCCGTCCAATTGTAAGTTGTGGCGTCAGCCAGCGGGGACAGTGTTAGAACGGCGAACAATGTCGCCAGCGTCTGGAGCCGAAGGGATTGGTTTTGCTTTGTGTTCACAAGTTGGATTTTTGATGGATTAAATGAGTGATATTTGAACCATGGTTCCGGAAACCGTGGTTGCATTTGGGATCATACCATTACAGATAACGGAAAATACGGCGACCCGCCTGTCGGATGTTTGTTCGAGTCTTGTCTGAGGTGAAGCCTTGACGTCAACGCGAGGGGTTCAGGCCGGGAAGTTGACGGGCGTTGATTCGGTCACGTCCGCCCGTCGGATATTGATCCAATATGCAAATGCAGCAGGCAGACGCCGGTGACCGGGTTTCCCGGCGGCAGAACCGATTAGTCCCGCTGCAAAAACTTCACGGTGGCTTCGGTCCGGGTCTGAACGTGCAGCTTTTCGTAGATGCGCTGGAGATGCGTGCGCACGGTGCTTAAACTGATGCCGAGCGAATCGCCGATCTTGCGATAATGATAGCCTTTGGCCAGCAGGGTGATGACTTCTTGTTCCCGCTTGCTCAAATTCTCCACTTCGGATGCCGATTGCCGGATCTGGTGGAAATGATCCACGACCTTGCGGGCGACACGCATGGACATTGGCGCGCCACCGAGATGAACCTGCTCAATCGCCTGAATCAGTTCCGTCGGCACCATGCGCTTGAGCATATAACCGCTGGCGCCGGCCCGAAGCGAAGCAAAGATCAGATCACTGTCCTCATACGCCGTCAGCATCAACACCTGCAATTCCGGCAGCGCTGATTTGAGCTTGGCGGTGCATTCAATGCCGTTCATTCCCGGCAGGTTGATGTCCACCAAGGCGACCTGTGGACGTTCAATCGGGATCCCGCGCACCGCTTCCTCGCCGCTATCATAGGCGGTGAGCAGGCTCACCCCGGTTTCGCCGTTCAAAAACGTCATCAGGTTGTTGCGCGTTTTGCGGTCGTCTTCCACAATGGAAATGGTTATGGCCATGTAAATTTCATCCGGTTTTTCCGTGGCTGGGAACACTCAACGTGATCCGGGTGCCACTGCTTGGTTGGCTCTCAACTTGAAAACGCCCGCCGAGTTCATCCATGCGCTGCCGGATGTTTCGCAACCCGTTGCCGGCGCCGTTGACTGACACCGCGTCAAAGCTCCGGCCATTGTCTTGGATCGTCAGTTCCAGCATCTGTCCGGTCGCCGCGATTTGCAACGAAACTTCATCCGCGCCGGAGTGTCGCGCCACGTTATTAAGCGCCTCCTTGACTATCAGAAACAGATTGTGTCGCACGTCGGCCGGAATGACCTGGTGTGGCGGATGATCCGGCAGATCCACCCGGCATCGGATGCCGGCGGTTTGCATGAACTCGACCGTGAACTGGCCGATATAGTCGATCAATTGCGGCAGCGTATCGTTGCGGGGGTTGACCGCCCAGACGATTTCATCCAGTGAACTGGTCACCTGTTCCACAGTGGACGAGATCTGCCGCACATGCTCGCCCGTTTTTTCCGGCTCGCCACGATCACGCAAGGTCAGGCTGCTTAATAGCGTGACTTGGGTTAGCAGATTCCCAATATCATCGTGGATGTCACGGGCGATGCGCGTGCGTTCCCGTTCCAACGCCGATTGCCGTTCCAGCGCCTGTACTTTGAATCGCAACTGGCGGAGCGAAATAAAACGCACCACCGCCACCACCCCTGACGTGAATGCCAGCAACGCTGCCAGCCAGAACCACCAGTTCTGCCAGAAAAACGGGGTAACGACGAATGACAGCCCGGTGCTGGGTGCGCTCCAGACCCCTTCGCTGTTACATGCCCGGACAAGAAACTGGTAGGTTCCCGCTGCCAGTCGGGAATAGCTTGCCCGACGTTCCAAGCCGGCATCCACCCAGCCGTTGTCAAAACCCTGCAGTTGATATTGAAAACGGATGTTCTCCGGCGAATTAAAACTCAAGGCGGTAAAAACAAATTCCAAATGTCGATGATCTGGCGGTAATCGCAGTGCGATCGATGACCGGCTCGTGTCCGCAACCTTTCCCAACGGCACCACCCCGCCGTATTGCGCCATGATTTGATCATCCACCGCGATTTGTTTCAAGAGCGCCGTCGGCGGTTTTAAATCTTCGCGCAGAAATCCCGGATTGATGATCACCAGGGCCGTGCGCATCGGCATCCAGAGCCGGCCATCGCGGTCGCGCATCACCCCCGGCGATTCGCCGAAATTTGCCTGCAAGCCCGGCAGACCTTCACTCGGTCCATAATGCACCGAAACCACCTGACTGATGCGTTTCCTGGCCAAATCTTCCAACTCTTGCTGCCGGATCCTAAAAATACCATGGTCGCTGCCGAACCAAAGCCAGCCCCGGTCGTCGGAAATGATCTGTGAGATATGATCATCGAACAGTCCCTGCCGACTGTTGATTTTCGTGTAATGTCCATCCTTGATCAGACCTAATCCGCCGCCAGCGTAGCCGATCCACAAGCTGCCATCCGGCGTCGCTTGCAGGCAGCGGATGGATATGGCCGTGCCGGTGGTGTGGGATGTTTCATCCGTGATCACATCGTTGCGAACCCGCAACAACATGCCTTTCGATGTCCCGATCCAGATGTTTCCATCCGTGTCCTCGGCCATCGCATGGATCATCTGCACATCGGGTGGAATCTTGATGGTTTCCAAGTGTCCGGCGTGCAAACGCTGGATGCTGTCCGGCCCGTAGCCTGCCAGCCATAAATCTCCGTTGGCGCTGGGCAGCAAAACTCGCAAGCTCCGGCTCACCAGACCATCCCGCGCCTGTAGGATCGTAAACTGCCCGTCGCGCAAACAATAAAGCCGATGGTCTCGCATGCCAATCCAGACCACCCCCGATTGGTCTGCCGCCACGCAGCCCACCCTGCCACCGGGCCAGTTTGTTTCGGCTGAAACCGTTTGCCAGTCGCTGTTTGTCCGGCATACCAACAGGCCATTCTCCGTGGCCGCCCAAATGACTCCTTTCTTGTCCTGACACAACGACTGCACGGTCTCAAACGGCAGGCTGCTTTCCATTCCTTCCAAAGCCACGGCTCTTGGTTGCACCCGGTCCAGGCCACCGCCGCCGGTTCCAACCCAGATATTTTCTTCACGGTCTTCCAGCAGGCTTAAAATCTGGCGGTGTGACACGGGGATATTCTCAAAACTTGACCCGTCATAACGAAACAGCCCGCTGTCTGATGTGCCGATCCAGACTGCGCCCGTGTGGTCTTCCAGCATCACGGTGGGGTCCGTGCTCTTCGCCTGGGTTTTGAAACTGCCGCAGAGCACTGGCGGGGATCCCTCATCAAACTTGAACAGTTCCGAACCGAGGCAAACCCACACGCCGCCGGCTTTCGCACCCGTCAGCCGCGCAGAACCGGATTCGTTCAATTTTGTCAGCGTCACAAACTGGCCGTTGCGGAACAAACCCACTTCGCCGTTTTTGATGAACCAGATGCGGCCCTGGCAATCCTCCGTTACCGAACGATAACTGCCCGCCAGTGGCAGTTGGGCCACCTGTCCGTCCATGATCCGGCAAACAACGTTGCCACCGCGGTCCTTGACCCAGAGCGCTCCATTCCCATCCTCAACCATTGATTCCACAAGCAAGGCGGGCAGATTGTTTGTGAATACCCGAACCGCGCCCGGCTTCAGGGAAGCGACCAGGCCGTGATCCGTTGCCGCCCATAATGCCCCATCACGACCGCTGGCCAGGGTGACAATTCGCTGGTTGTAACCATCCAGCAAACTTCTGGCGGGAAATTCTTCAAACTGAACGCCGTCGAACCGCGCGAGCCGGGATGGATTGGCCACCCATAAATAGCCGTCCGATGTCTGGGCCAGACCGGTGACGATATTATTCGGCAGACCATCATCCGACTGCCACACGCGCACCGACCAGGCCGAGTTGGTGGAAGCCGCCGGCGCGCTCGCCGCGACCAGGGAAAGCAGCGCCGTCAACAACAACTGAACTATAATCATCATCCGCATAATCTAAAACAAACAACAACAAACCGTTCTGGAAAGAATGCCGATATAAACTGTTTTTGCTCCGCCGTCAACTTATCGCGCGTCCAGATATGGTGACCGAGTTGACTCAATTTGACGGCGACGGGTGGGGCAAACCGTTCCCCAATGGCCCGTGCGGCCTCGCACTTGTGTCCAGCGTCATGCTGGCGGATGTCCGTATAGAACAAATGTTCTATATAACATCTCCAAAAACTATGGTTAGATGGCAACACACCCGGAAATCAGTTGCAACAATGCGCAACCAGCGACCAAATGTCTGCATTTATCCAACCAACTGGATTGGGCCAAAAATTTTGATTCACTGACACCTTAAAAAACACCTCCAACCACTTGCCGCCGAGAACGGCTTGCAGAATCCCAAACCAAAACCACAAAAATCCCCGGTCCAGTCTTGACTGGATCACACCACACATAGATATGAATAAATCATTTCGAGAACTCTTTTTTTGCCTGGTCGCAAGCTTCGTTTTTTTCCTCACGACCGGTGCGCTCCAGGCGTCCATGACCATTCAAAGTTTGAATGGGGCGGTGACGGAGACGGAAATTAGTTCATTTACAAATTTTATGGCCGGAGAAACGCCGGCGGATACCGCCTTGGGCAATGTCATTGCTGACGGTACTTCTGGCATGGAGGCCGAGGCCTTGGGGATGATGTATGAAGTCACCAACATGCCCGTGCTGCTCAATCAAATGATCGCCTGTTCCGACGATTTTCTGTCCCTGCGCAACAACACCAACAACGGTCAGATCATGTGGGACGGCCTGCGGGATCCGGTATGGCTGACGTATGCTGCCACCAATGCCGACGCCGGCTATGCGGGCAGCGAGAACAATGATACCGCCGGCCACATCGCTTATTGTGCCCAGCTCATTTTGGAAACCCCGTCGCTGTGGAATGTTACCGTGCCGGATGGCGACCCTTATGGCAATGGCGCAACTTATTATGAGCGGGCGCAAACTTACATCGCGCAAATGGACTACACCCAGGCTGCCTACATGCTCAAATGGTTCATTCAGCCGGGAACCGATCTGATCGTGGCCCCGACCAACGCCGCGTGGGTGGCCCTCAATGAAAATGTCAATGCCTACAACCGGCAGATGATGTTCCTGAACGGATTCCAACGCCTGTCCGAATGCCATCAATTGCTCGGCGATAATCCTGCGCTCGTGACGCTGTATGACGGTATTGTCAAAGCGCAGGTCGACGTTCTGCTGGCCGGCCAGACTACTACCACTACGAATGGTCATCTGGTTAACAACTGGGATTATGCCCCGGGCGACGGCAGCGACGAGGACAACACGCTTCATTCAACGTATGACATCTGGGGCCTCACACGGGCCTGGGCCGGCGGGCGGTATGGGCTTACCAATGCCTCCATGGTTCCCTTCGCCAACACGCTCCAATATGTGATGAATGTCAGCACTAATCACATCTCCTATTATGTTGACGGCAGCAGCACCGGCCAGAGCATACGCAATTTTATTTATCCCGGCTGGATGCCGATCTCGGATTTTTCTCCGGCGACGTATGCCATCATGGCCAACATGGACATTGCGCAGGGTTCACAGGCCAGCACGGCGATCTATGATGCCATGATTTTGTGGGTGAAAAACGCCAGGTATCTGGGTAACTATCCGACCAATAACAGTGCGGTTGATTATACCATTTCGACACCGTGGATTGAGAACGTGACTGCTGGCAGCAACACCACCTGCAAGGTCACGGTCAATCCGCTGGAAGGTTTCAACAGTTCTGTGACCCTGGGCGTTACCGGGCTGTCATCAGGGGTGACAGCGAGCTTCAGCCCGTCATCCATCAGCGGCGGTTCGGGTAGCTCCACGCTGACGCTGACGGCTTCCAGTTCGGCCACGCCGGGAATCTATTCGCTTGGCTCGATTGTCATCACGGGCAGTGGCGGATCCATCGACCGCATTTCGCCCCTCACCCTGGTTGTGGACGCAGCGCCAAACTTCTCCCTGTCCGGTTCGCCATCCTCGCAGAACATCACCATTGGTGGCAGCACCAGTTACACGATTGATGTGAGCAGTCTCAATGGTTTCAGTGGAACCGTGGCCTTGAGCGTGAGCGGCTTGCCCGCCAATGCCAGCGGCGGTTTCAGTCCGTCATCGGTCAGTGGCGGCTCTGGCACATCCACATTGAACATCACCACCGCCACGAATACGCCGAGCGGCAATTATCCGCTGACCGTCACGGGCGTCAGCGGCGACCTGACCAACACCGCCAGCGTCACTCTGTTGCTGAATGACTTTAGTATTTCCGCCACGCCGTCCTCGCAAACGGTCACCGCCGGCGGCAGCACGAATTACACAGTGACGGTGGGCAACATCAACGGGTTTGGCGGGACGGTGGATTTAAGCGCGAACGGCCTGCCCAGCGGCGCAACCGCGAGCTTTAATCCGACCTCCATCGACAGCATCGGCTCTTCAACCCTGACCATTGCCACCACGAGCACGATGGCGGCAAGCACGAACACCGTGACCATCACGGGCGCCAGCGGCAGCCTGGAGCATGGCGCCAACGTCAGCCTGATCGTGCAGCCGACGACGACCTCCTTCGCCGGCACCTTTGAGATTCAAAACGTTACCAGCGGTCTGGCGCTGAATCAGGGCGGTTTGACGACCAATGGTTCGCCGATCACCCAATGGACCTGGGTGAGCAGCCCCAATGAAGAATTCACCTTCATCGCCACCAGCAATGGTTATTACCAGATCAACAGCGTTAAGAGTGGTCTGGACGTGGCGGTGCAAGGTGCCGGCACGACCAACAACGCCCCCCTTGTCCAATGGGCGTTTGGTTCCTCGGGCGATGACCAATGGAAGCCGGTGGAAAACAGCAACGGGACATGGGCGTTTTACAACCTGCACAGCGGTCTGACGCTCAACAATTCGGGCGGCAGTGCCACCAATAATTCGCAATACAGCCAATGGTCATGGGCGAGCAGTCCGAATGAAGAGTTTAACCTGATCCGCATCCCGGAGCCGGTGAATTTGTCGTCGGCCTTTAATCGGGAAGGCATGGTGACCGACGGCACGACCTTCAGCAGCACGGGTGGCTTGGACGGCAATGGCTATGCTTATTCCTCCACGCTGTTGGGCACGAGCGTTACCAACAGCAGCGGGGTGAAGTTTAATCTGGGCGCGGCCAATGCGTCGAATGTCGTCAGTTCGAGCGGCCAGACAATCACGCTGCCAGCGGGCAACTTTTCGACGTTGCAAATGGTGGCGACGGCGGTGAACGGAGGCCAGGCGTCGGAAACATTCACGGTGACGTACACGGACAACTCGACTTCGACGTTCACGCAAAGTTTGAGTGATTGGGGCAGCTCGCAGGGATATACGGGTGAAACGGTGGTGTCCACGATGGCCTATCGAGATGGCAGCAGTGGTTCGACCTATAGCGGCACTTGGGATCTATACGGCTATGTTTTTGACATCAACAATGCCAAGACGGTGAGCAGTGTCACATTGCCCGCTGACAGCAATGTGGTAATCTTGGGACTCACTTTAGAACCGTGATCTGGCGGTTGTTTAGGCGCTAATGGGTAACAACGGCATATCCCTCTTCCTGTTTGAGCGGGGAGAGGGAAATCATTTCAAACTGACCCACTGCCTTGATAAGCGGGAGCTTGAATCCGCGCCGATGACAATTTAAGCTGATGGTTTGATGAAGCGGCGCAATCAAACAAACAAAAACCGGGCCGCCGCTTCCTCGCCTGTATCCCAACCGCCGTCGGATCAGCCTGCAAAATCCCATCTGGCGGGTGGCATTGTAAAATTTCAGCATCTGCCATGGTGGTTGGGATTTCTTCTGGTTGCGGGAATTATCATCGCCTATCAGCCGGCGTGGCACGCCGGATTCATCTGGGACGATGATGATTATGTGACCAATAATCCGTTGTTGACGGCGCCGGACGGTCTGCGCCGGATTTGGTTCTCGCTGGATTCGCCGTCGCAATATTTCCCGCTGACTTACACGGCGTTTCTCATCGAGCGCGCGATCTGGGGATTGAATCCGGCAGGCTATCATTGGGTCAACATTCTGCTTCACGCCGTCAACGCGCTGCTGGTGTGGCGGTTGTTGACGCGATTGAGCATTCCAGGGGCATGGCTGGCGGCGGCGATTTTTGCGTTGCATCCGGTGCAAGTGGAATCGGTCGCCTGGATCACGGAACAAAAAAATCTCCTGTCGCTCTTTTTTATTTTGCTGACGCTGCTGGCTTATACGCGTTTTGTGCAAGCGCGAAGCGATGCCGGATGCGAGTTGCTGGATGCCGGCCAGCAACCCGCCGCATCCAGTGTCCGGCATCCAGTGTCCAGCATCCTGCATTACTGGCTGGCGTTGATTTTTTATGCGCTGGCACTGTTCAGCAAAACGACTGCCTGCACGGTGCCGGCGGCATTGCTTTTGATCCTGTGGCTGAAAGCGAAGCCGGTCAACCGTTGGCGACTGGCACCGATCGTTCCCTTCGTGGCGTTGAGCGCAGGCATGGGTTTGCTGACGATGTGGTGGGAAAGATTTCACATCGGCACGCAGGGAAAACTTTTTGCGCTTGGTATGCCGGAACGCCTGCTGGTTGCGAGCCACGCGCTTTGGTTTTATCTGGGAAAACTGGTGTGGCCGGTGAATCTGACCTTCAGTTATCCGCGCTGGACCATCAATCCCGCCGATCCATTCGCCTGCGGCTGGCTGGCGGCGGGGGCTGGATTATGCGCGGCGATTTATTTTGCGCGCCGATACGCCGGGCGCAGCATCGAAGTGGCGGCGCTGTTCTTCGTGGTGATGTTAAGCCCGTTGCTGGGCTTCATCATGCTTTACACGTTTCGTTATTCGTTCGTGGCCGATCATTATCAATACGTCGCCAGCATCGGCCCCATTGCCTTGGCGGCGGCGGGTATCACCGGGGTATTTGGCTGGCTAAAGAAAAGCAGCCCGTTCTTAAAGCCGGCGTTCTGCGGGGCGCTGTTGCTGACACTTGGAGTGTTGACCTGGCGTCAATGCGGCATGTATGTGGACAGTGAAACGCTCTGGCGCACGACGCTTGAAAGAAACCCCGGTTCATTCCTCGCCGATAACAACCTCGGTTACCTGCTGCTCCAGGAAGGGCAAACGAATCAGGTGATCGCCCTGGGCCAAAGATCTTTGCAAATCGAGCCGGACAATCCGCAAGCTTACAACAATCTCGGGAACGCTTTGCTCAAAATGGACCAGGTGGACAAAGCGATCGGTTTTTTCCAGGCGGCGTTGCAAGCCGATCCCACCGTGGCGGAATATTACTATAACCTCGCCACCGCGTTGTTGCGCGCCGGAAAAACGGACGCCGCAATCGCCAATTTTCAGAGGGCGCTGGAAATAAAGCCCGCGCGGGATCCGCGCGCTGCGGAATTTCATTATAATCTTGCCGCCGCGTTGTTGCGCGCTGGAAAAACGGACGCCGCAATCACTCATTTTCAGGCGGCGCTGGAAATCAATCCTGACTATGACGAGGCCCGCAACAACCTTGCCATTACCCTGCTTAAAATTGGGCGTGCAAACGCCGCGATCGTGCAATTTCAAAAGGCGCTGGAAACCGACCCGAACAATCTGGAAGCCCGCATCAATCTCGCCACCGTCCTTTTGCGCGGCGGGCAGGTTGATCAGGCGATCAGCCATTACGAAGCGGCGTTGAAAATCCAGCCTGGCGCCGTCGTGGCCCACAACAATCTCGGCCTCGCCTTTCTTGAAAAAGGAGAAGTTGAGCAGACGGTTTTTCATTGGGAAAAAGTTCTGGAACTCCAGCCTGATGACGCCGGCGTCAACAATAACCTTGCATGGTTGCTGGCCACCTGTCCCAAAGCCTCCGTGAGAAATGGCGCCAGAGCCGTCGCCTTGGCGGGACACGCCAACCAACTTTCCGATGGTGAAAATCCATCCTATCTCGGCACATTGGCGGCGGCGTATGCTGAAACCGGAAAATTTGCCGAGGCGATCGCAACCGGCCAGCGGGCCGTCCAATTGGCCACCGCCAAAGGCAACGACGCGCTGGCTGGCAGGCTTCAGGGCTGTCTCCAGTCCTACCGTGCCGACCGCCCGGTGCGTGACACCAGTCAGGCAATCGCCCCGTAGATTTCAGCGGCCCGCTTTTTTGCATTTTCCCCGCCAAAATTGGACGAAAAAATCGCCCCAAGCAAAAGCGTTGCCATGTGGCAAATGTTTCCCTAGAACGAATGTTCTATGGAATAGAATGAAAACTATGATTTGATGGCAACATACAGCCAAAAAATCAGTTGCGCCAACGCATCAGCAGCAATCAAATGTTTGCATTCATTACAAACAGCATTGAGGCGGTAAATTTTTTATTTATTGACATCTTGAAAAACAACTCCATCCGCTTTGCCCTGTTTGGTTGGCCGCACTTGACAAAAACTCAAGTCAAACGTGCAAAAGCGCTTTGACACAAAAGCGGATAAATGTTATCATATGCTTGATCCGATTCATCAAAAAACGCGCCGACTGTCTGCTTTGATGGACGTCAAAGCGGATGGTGAACCAGCTGTCAGAATTTGCTTTTAAAATCTAATCCCATCCACACCCGGACAAACGGTCGCCACCCAAAAATCGTTATGAAAACAAGGTTCCATATCCATCTCGCAAATCTTCTGGCCATCGCCTCCCTGACCGGGGTGATGCCGTTGGCCAAGGCCCAAACAACTTACCTCTGGAATGTTGCCACGCCCGGTTCCAACAACTGGAATGTAGCCGCCAACTGGGTTCAAGGCACTGGGTATCCCGGCTCGGGCGCTCCCGGGGAAACGGCGGACACTGCGGTTTTCGGCAACACCGGATTTGCCACCAGCGAAACGGTCAACAATGCAATTGTTGTCAACACGACGATCAGCGCGTTGAGTTATACCAATACCACGAGCGGAGATTGGTTTGTCACGGACATTCCTGCCGGAGTGACGTTGATCGTGACGAACCTGACGGTGGGTGGCGAGTCGTTCAGTGGCGCTTCGACAACCCTGTTCACTGATGTCGGCATGACCGATGCCGGGACATTGGTAGTCAATGGCAGCATGCTCGTCGGCGACAACTATACCGCCAGCGGTACCGGCTCCGGAGGGACCCTGGATCTTTCCGGTCTCAGTAATTTTGTCTATAATGCCGCTTCGGGAACCATCAATCTGTCCAGCGGCAATCGGAGCGTTGGAAACCTCAAACTCGCGGCGGTGAGCAACACCATCACCGCCGGCACATTTAACGACAACACTGCTTCTTCCAGCAGCGGTGGCACCGGCAATCTCACGCTCGGGGCAGGCACCAATATTTTTAACGTCAACACCTTCAACGTCGCGGCCGAACGGGAAACTTCCACGGTTGCCTTCCCGGCCGGCAGCGTCGGCAGCGGGCTGCGCATCCGCGGCGCTGGCGGAGCCAACACCAATCTTTGCAACTTGACGCTGGGCAATCACAACTCGAGCGGCACCAGTAGTGATTCGGTTGGCACACTCTCGGTTGACGGGTATCCGGTGGATATCATGCTGGGCACGCTTGCCTTGGGCGAGTCCAGCGCTGCTCCCACGGCAGTTCTCTACGGGGAAGGGGAGATCAGTTTTGACACCGGCACAATTTTTGCCAGCAACATTGTCATGGGCATTGTCAGCGTCGCCGTTGCGGACGCCGAGGCCAGGGGTATTATCAATGTCGGCAGCGCCAACAGCACCAACGCGACGTTGATCATTGGCACGGGCGGCATGTCATTGGTCAATCAAGTCGCTGGCGCCGGGCCGGCCACCGGCACGCTGAATGTCACCGGTGGCACGGTGATCTGTTCCAACAGCATCATCAAGACCACCGTCGCCGGCACCGCCACGATCACATATAATGCCGGCACGCTCGACATGGTTGCCGGCACCATCGGCGCCCTCACCAATACGATCGACAGTTTGACCTTTGACAGCGCGGTGCTGAACTTGAACGTGAATGGCATTGCGGGAACCGACAACATTTATGGGAATTCGGTATCGGCGTCCGGCTCGACCATTAATATCAGTTCCGTCACCAATGTCATTGTTCCGACAACCATCCACTTGATCAGTTACAACACCTCCAATGGCGATCCGTTTGGTGGCTTTACCCTGGGTTCCGTGCCCGCTGGTTATGTCGCCATGCTGGTGGATAATAGTGCCAACAGCAGCGTTGATTTGAGCATCAGCCCGAACGAGACAATCGTTTCGCTGCTCTGGGCGGGAGCGGTGGGATCAACGCTGAACAGCAATTGGGACTTCACCACGACCGACTGGCTGAACACCAATGGCAGCGCGGCAACCTATACCAATCCCGACCTGCTTGCGTTTGACGATACGGCCAGCAATGCCATCGTCACCCTGAAAGCGAATTTCACGCCTGGCGCCCTGGTGTTCAGCAACAGCGGAGCTGGCAATGGCGGACTGGATTACACATTTAATGGATCCGGCAGCATCGGCGGGGCGGTCGGGCTGGTCAAATCCGTGAATCAAAACACAGAAGCTGGCGGTGCGTTGACATTGACGGAAACCGGCGGCGACAATTTCAGCGGCGGCATCATTGTTAATGCCGGAACGGTGATTCTGGACGACGCCAACAGCGCCATCTCCGGCGGTGCGGTGATCGGGAGCGGCGCAACCTTGCAGATTGGTAACAACGACGCCAATGGCAATCTGCCCTCGTCAGGCACCTTGTCGGTGGATGGCACGCTGGTGCTTGACCAGAGCAGCAGCAGCACGGTGATCACCGGCATTTCCGGCACCGGCGCGCTGGTTCAGGGCGGCGGCGGCAGGGTCACCTTGAGCGCAGCCAATGGCTTGAGCGGCCCCATAACTGTCACCAATGGCACACTGGCATTGAGCGGCACCGGCACGATTTCCAACAGCGCGTCGGTTACCGTAACGAGCGCGACGCTGGATGTGTCCGGGGTGATCGGCACTACGTTTAGCAGCCTGACGATCGCTAACGCCATTTTGAACGTGTCCATCACCAACAATCTTTTGCCGGTCAATGTGGTCAATGGGCTGACCATGAACGGGACGACGAATACGATTAACGTGGCTGGACTGCCAGGCATCGCGGGTTATCCGACCACGATCACATTGATTCAGGCTGCCGGTGGCTTGAGCGGATTCAACGCGGGACTCGGTACGCTTCCCTCCGGCTACACCGGCTACCTGACCAACAATATCAACGGGGCCAACAATGCGGTTCAGGTCACCCTCACCAGTGGGCCGATTGGCACGCGTCCTAATGTCACTTGGAACGGAGCTGACGCCGGCAACAACAACCTCAATTGGTCTGACGGGCAGAACTGGCAATTGCCCGGCGCGCCGATCTCGACGGACAATGTCATCTTCAACCAGACTGCGGCGCAAAGTGTTTCCGCCCTTTCAACCCCGGGTGGCGGCGCGGCCGGCCTGAACTTTGCCAACGTCAGCAATATCGTCAACACCAGCTTCACCGTCACCTCGCTGACCTACACCAATATCGGCACTTCCGGCTCGCCCTCGTATCAGAATACGTTCATCACCAATGGCGCGATCTTGACCATCACCAACAGCCTGGCGATCGGCAGCAGTTCGTTGGACTTTGGGGATACTGCGATGGCCGGTGTGACCGTGTCCGGCACAAACGGAACCTTGACCGTCAACAATACCAATTCTCCCCTCGTCGTTAACTTGGAAAGCGCAGCGGGCGCTGGTTCACAGGCTGTTCTGGACATGTCTGCGCTGGGCACATTCAATGCGGACGTCAATTCATTCCAAGTGGGCGCGATCGCCACGGCGTCGGTTGATGTATCCGGAGTCGTCTATCTGGCGCAGACCAATACCATCACGGCCGTCGGCGGCGCGGACAGTGAAAGCGGCCAGGACGAAACCCTGTCGCTGATGATTGGCGAAAGCGGCAAGGGCGGAAGCACTGAAGCCTACTTGTATCTTGGCCAGCAAAACATCATCAATGCTTATACCATCGGCATCGGCATCGCCAAGCAGAGCGCCGAAATGGAATTCAATCCCATTGAAGTGAATCCCACGGTGACGATTCATGGCGGCGATGGCGTTAGCCCGGTCACCGTCTGGAGCATCGCCGACGGTCTGGCTCAAACCGGCGCTTCAACCTCGCCCACGGGTACGGCAGACTTCACCGGCGGCACGGTCAACGCGCTGGTAACGGCGATGTATCTCGGATTCACGCCCAATGCTTCCGGGGCACATGCCGCCACCGGCACACTGACATTTGGCGCTGGAACCATCAGTGTGGGCACGCTTTTTGACGGCCGTCAGATCTACAATACCAGCGATAACGGCGCAGGTACGGTGAATGTCAACGGCACGGGCATCCTGCAGGTCAGTACCCTCAACTTGGGCTTTACCGTCGGCACCGCCGAATCTTCGCCCACGACAGGCACGCTGAACATCACCAACGGCACCGTAGAGGCGGGGACAATCGCGGCGGACACGAATAATACCGGCCAAAGCACAATCAACTTGAGCAGCGGTGTGCTGATCGTGACCAACACCGTTGGCACACCTGCCGATCCCCTGACGGCGCTGAACCTCAACGGCGGAACTTTGCAACTGAATGTGAACGGCGATTCCAACGTGACCAATATCGTGGCTGCCGCCATCAGCACCAATGGCATAACGGTTGTCAACATCGGCTCGGTGGCGAATGTCACCGCTTCGGCGACCAACTCGTTGATCAGCTATGCCGGCAATGATCCCTACGCCAGCTTGAGCTTGGGAACCGTTCCGTCCGGATATACCGGCAGCCTGGTGGATAACAGCGCCGCCGGCATCATCAGCTTGACGCTCACGAGCGTTGTGCCGCCGGTATCGCATCTGGCCATCAGCAGATTCAGCCTGTCCGGTGCGAATGTGATGATTAACGGGACGAATGAGGGGGCGGGGGCGTGTTATGTGCTGACCAGTACCAATCTGTTGGTGCCGTTGAGCCAGTGGACGCCGGTGACGACGAACGTGTTGAGTGGTGGCGGCAGTTTCACGCTCACCGCCACCAACGCGGTGTTCGCCCATGTGCCGCAACAATTCTATATCTTGAGCACGACCAACAAATAAACACGCCGCTTGCGGCCTGAGGAAGTGAAACCTATGAAATATGTTCATTCAGAAAAAATCAAAGGGACAAAAAACCGGCGTGCTTTCGGGTTCACCTTGATCGAGCTGCTCGTCGTGATTGCGATTATCGCCATTCTGGCGGCGATGTTGCTGCCCGCGTTGGCGCGGGCGAAAGCGAAAGGGCAGCAAGGTGCCTGCATGAATAATCTGAGGCAGCTGGGCTTGGGCATGATGATGTATATCGGTGACAACAATGACACCTATGCCGGTGCGGCTTCAGGGAACTCGTATGGTTTTCACAAGGAAGATTGGATTTACTGGCGGGTGAATGGGACGTGGGGGCAGGATGTGCCCACTTTGCCCGACGGAACACCTGCGACCCTTAATAAAAGTCCGCTCATCCAGAGCCTCGGCAGCGGGAATTCAACAAATATATTCCGCTGCCCATCGGATCAATATGACGGTGACCGGATAACTTATGATATGAGTGCTGATGGTCCGTATTTTTATAGCTACGAATTTAACAGTTATGACTTGGCCGGCACTACCACGGGTTCAAATCCGGGTTTATTGACCATTATCAATCTGCAAAATGTTGCTGCTTATTTCAAGTCGTCCCAAGTCCACAATCCGTCCGGCAAATTAATGACGGTAGAACCTGTGGCCGCATTGAATCTGAAAACCGATGAGCCGGCGATTGAGCCTGGGTCGCCAAATCCAACTTGGGTGGTGCAGACGGGACGCTGGCAGGGTTTCAATGCGGCACAGACGGGACTGAATAACTACTTGAGCATCCGCCACGGCAATCGCAGTGACGCGACGTTTGCCGACGGTCATGTCGAAGCCATCTCTCAGTTGTATGCCACCAACGTGGCGTATTCACTGCCAAGTTATTGACCGGTCTGATAAAGGGCCAGTTTGAAATGATCTTTCCTTCCCCGCTTAAACGGGGAGAGCGGCTGGGGGTGAGGGGATTCAATGTCTGTAGGAGACGACGTGAGGAGTCTCAAATTTCCATCAAAGGATCTACCGATTTGAATGAAAGTCTCGTCACCCCCAACGCCTGCAAAACAGAATTGGTTTTGTGGTCCGCCTTCATCCCGGCTTCCGGTAAAAGGAGGAATTGTTCCTG
>Ga0206798_1091_pt1 | contig 18683 bp, 13 predicted proteins | sample Alteio_BWOrgCont_66_FD_152893 | JGI IMG/M metagenome (GOLD analysis project Ga0206798, IMG submission 152893) | Enriched cells from forest soil in Barre Woods Harvard Forest LTER site, Petersham, Massachusetts, United States -... | ecosystem: Environmental > Terrestrial > Soil > Temperate forest >...
ACCGCCGTGCTCCTAAAACCGGATCAGGAAAAACAACCGGCAAAAAGCGCTCGCCCTGCATAGCAATCATTTGCTGGGATTTGCCTTGCATTAACTGTTCAACCGCATAATAGCCCATCAATGCCGCCACTTTGCGATCTTTTACCGTAGGCGCCCCGCCGCGTTGAATATGACCTAATACACATACCTTATAGGAAATATTACTTTGCTGTTGAATTTGTTCGGCGAGTTGGAAACTACGGCCAACCTGATCCGCTTCAGCTACCACAACAATAGAGGCAAGTTTCTTGCGTGTACGGTTTTGAATACGTTGTACCATTTGTTCAATAGTTAAGGGAATTTCCGGAATCAAAATAAACTCGGCCCCTCCTGCAATCCCAACATCAACGGCTAAAAAACCGGCATCTTTGCCCATTACCTCAACCAGAAAATGGCGATTTAAGCTAAAAGCGGTGTCGCGTATTTTATCAATTGCCTGTAATGCCGTATTGCTTGCTGTGTCAAAACCGATGGTATATTCGGTGCCAATAATATCATTATCAATGGTACAAGGAATGCCCATCGTTCGCGGACCGCCTTCTTGCTCAAGTAATAGAGCCGCTCTAAAACTGCCATCTCCACCCATCACAACCATGCTGTCTATTTCCAAGGCTTTGAGATAGGCCAAACAACGTGCTCGCACTGCGGGATCTTTAAACGTCTTACAACGACCGGTTTTTAAAATAGTACCTCCGCGCTGCAAGCAATTTGCTACCTCAAAGGATTGTAAGGGCTTGACCGTTTGGTCAATAAGGCCTTGGTAACCGCCTTCACAGCTATAAACTTCTAGCCCGTGAGAAAGAGCAGTGCGCAACACTGAACGAATGGCGGCATTCATACCGGGGGCGTCCCCGCCCGAGGTTAAAATAAGTAATTTTTTAGGTTTGCTCATTACTATTCTCTGCAATAAAAGAAACGGATGTTCGTCTTCATCTCTTCTCCCTTTGAGGGAAAGTTAGGACGAGGAATGGATTCGGCTATACCCTGCATTGACAACTAGGGTCTGTTTACAAAGTCGCTAAGCCGTCGCAGAAACCGTGGCTTTCTTGCGCGCTCCGCAGCGCAGTTTACAGGAGAGTAAATGAGCAGCGGAGCGCAAGAAAGCCACGGTTTCTGCAAGGCATAGTAGAATTGTAAATAGACCCTAAAAATAACACAAAATTATCTTTCCAAGTAGGGGTTTTTTACGCTATCATTCATCCGCTTTGTTTCGAAAACGGGAACTAGCACTTTTTTTCTTGTTCCACTTAAACTCTCAGGAATTTAAAATGTTATCTATCAAAAAATTATCTGTTATTCTTTTCGCAGGCTTATTAACATCTTCTTTAGCATTTGCTGCTGACAGCACCACCACCGCTGTTGCTGCAGATGGTACCTCTATGCAGGCTACTGCTCCAGCTACTGCCGCTGCAAAGAAAGAGCACCATAAAAAGCACCACAAGAAAGCTGCTAAAAAAGACCAAGCAGCTCCTGCTGCTGATGCATCAGCCAGTGCTGCTGCTCCTGCTGCTCAGTAATCCGCTCGGTATAGTGTAAAAAAGGAGGCTTCTGCCTCCTTTTTTACACCTATTTATTGACAACTACATCAATAGATGGGGTTATTCAGATTAAAGCCTTACCTAAGAAATCCTGCTGACGCCATGCCTCATACAATACAATAGCAACCGCATTCGATAAATTTAGGCTCCTATTGTTTGGTAACATAGGGATGCGCAATACTTGTGACTCTGGCAATTCTTCCATCACCGTATCTGGTAACCCACGCGTTTCTGGGCCAAACAAGAAACAATCTCCCGCCCGATAGTTTATCGTCTCATACGAGGTTTTTGCCTTAGTAGAAAATGCAAATAAGCGTGATAGGGTTTTTTGCCGTGACCTAAAACGCCGATAAGTTTCATGTTCTGAAATAATGGCTTGTTCATGATAGTCTAACCCTGCTCGTATTAATTGCTTATCATCTAGCGAAAAGCCTAACGGATGGATAAGATGTAATTGACTGCCGGCGTTAGCACATAGACGAATAATATTACCCGTATTCGGCGGAATTTCAGGCTGGTATAGTGCGATATGGAACATAATTTATTTTCCTCGTATGTATGTAGCAGTCAACCCCTGAATAGAAACGGGCATATTTTGCCATTTTTAGGGGACACCTGACCTGTTACGTATGTATCAAGTTCTGGTGTCAGTAACCTAAACCTCTTAAAATTTTAGCCGCAAGCAGTCGGAATTTATTGCCTTAGAGCCTGTTCAAAGTCTTACAATCCAATGACTTTGGATCGTCGCCTTATATTGAAAATAATAGTCGGCGGCAAGCAAAGTAAAATCATGCCGATCACTAAAATCATTTCATATTTTAGTAAATTCCCTGTTTCAATTTGCACTGGTGGTACAAAACCCAACGCGATCACCAGAAGAGAGGTTAAAATGCCTAACGATCCTAAAATCCACATACCTATATTCCCAAACGGTACGCGATAAACACGCTTGATATTCGGTTTTTTGTAACGTAATGCAATGGCTGCCGCAAATAAACTTAAATAGACTAGCATCGCTAATTGTGCTGTGATTGCTGTTAACACCCAATATGAACTACTTACGGTAGGCATAAATAAAAAAATCGAGCACAGCGCTGTACATAAAAAAGCTTGCATCAGCAGAATAACAACCGGCGCGCCGTAACGATTGGTACGCCCGAATACTTTAGGTGCACTACCATCCATCGCTGCTACCAATAAACCTTTGGTAGGTCCAATAATCCATGCTGCTACCGCACCAATACCGCCAATAATAATTAATACTGTAATTACCGGCGTAGCCCAGGTTAAACCATAATTGCGGAAAAATATTTGGTAGGCTTGTACTAACCCAGTAATTACATTTAACGTATTCTCCGGCACTACTATAGCAATAGCTAATGAACTAAACATTAAGCTCAAGAGAATAATAATCGATGAAATTGCAATCGCACGTGGAAAAGTTTTGCTTGGCTCTTTCACTTCATCGGCGTGAGATGCCGACATTTCCATTCCGACTAAACCAAACACGACTACTAAGAAAAAAGACAATTTATTAATATCGTGAAAATCGGGGAAAAATGCTGTGCGGGTTAATTCAATATGCAAAGGGTTGCCTTGCGTTACCCAGATAATTCCTAAAATAATAATAAATGCCATGGGAATTAACGTACCAATCAACGCGCTAACAGTACTAATCCAACTGGATATGCGCATACCAAAACAATTGGCTAATGTGGCGCCCCAAAACACGATCAAAATCACACTAAGCATGTAGAATTTATTTTCCGCCAATGCTGGATTAATTAAATAAGCTAATACACCACCCATGAAGGCTAAAATGGTTGGATACCAAACTACATTGTAGACCCACTGCAACCAGATAGTAATAAACCCCCAACGCTCACCAAACGCTTCTCTTACCCAGACATAGACACCGCCACGATCGGGCCATGCTGTTGCCAACTCCGCAGATACCAAGGCGGTGGGAAAGAAAAAAGTAACTGCCGCGACCAAATAAAAGAAAAGTAATGAGAAACCATAAACAGCAGCAAAAGGCAGGCTGCGCAAACTATCGACAGCAACTACATTGATCATTAGCAATGAAAACACACCCAAAGATCGCCTAACCGGCAAAGTGGTGACCGCAGTAAGTGTTGCTGTGGGCTGTGGCATAGATACTCTCAAAGTCGGACTACATTTGTTCCGGTGCGGATAAACCTAATAAAGCCAAACCATTCTGCACAACCTGTTTTACCGCCGTAATCAATGACAAACGCGCATAACGAATCGTGTCATCCGCAACTAAAAATGCCTGCGCATTATAATAAGCATGGAACAGATTGGCTAAGGCTTGCAAATAATAAGCTACTGCTGATGGCTCGTAAGCTTGTGCTGCCGCAACCAGCATTTCTGGATACTGAACGAGGCAGCGCAACAAAGCTTGCTCATGACTACTCGTTAAATTCGTCAATAATTCTTTACTCGCCTTGTTTTGCCATAGCGCTTGTTTTTGCGTTAATTGACGGAACACACTGCAAATACGCGCATGAGCATACTGAATATAATAAACGGGATTATCGCTGGACTGTGATTTAGCTAATTCCAGATCAAAATCGAGATGCTGTTCGCGTTTACGCATGATATAGAAAAATCGTGCGGCATCATTACCCACTTCTTCGCGTAATTGCCGCAGACTCACAAAATCACCACCGCGTGTTGACATAGATACACGCTGTTTACCACGGTATAAAATGGCGAATTGAACTAACAACACTTCAAGTTTACTATTATCCTTACCTAAAGCCTCAACTAGAGCACGCAGACGTGGCACATAGCCATGATGATCTGAACCATAAATATCCAACAACTTATCAAAACCGCGTTCGAACTTATTTAAATGATAAGCAATATCCGAGGCAAAATAAGTAGGCTGGCCATTTTCGCGTACAACGACGCGATCTTTTTCATCGCCAAACTGGCTGGAACGAAACCAGGTTGCTCCTTCGTGCACATATAAATAACCATTGTCACGTAATCGTTCAATACCGTGTGCAACCGCACCACTATCAATCAATTGGCTTTCGTGAAACCATTGATCGCAAATTACACCAAATTCTTGTAAATCCTGCTTAATCTCGTGCAGCATAGAAGATAGGCCCGCATTAAAAATTAATGCAAAATCAGCTTTACCTAATAAACGCTTCGCACGATTAATTAGCTGATCGGCATAAATTTCCTCGTTGTCTTCATCGTCAATCGGCAAACCAGAAAATACTGCCGTCGTATCGCGCCAAAAACGCTGACCATAGTCGTTCTGTAACGCTTGAGCAATAGGAATAAGATAATCACCCTGGTAGCCACGCCGTAAAAAGGGCAGTGTGGGCGTTTGCAGTTGTAAATAGCGCAGCCACACACTGACCGCTAAAATACGCATTTGTCGGCCAGCGTCATTGACATAGTATTCACTATGAACAGTGTAGCCAACGGCGCGTAACACGTTTACTAAGCTGCCACTGTAAGCCGCATAGCGGCCGTGCCCTACATGTAAAGGACCGTTAGGATTGGCGGACACTACTTCAATATGCACCCGAGCAGCTTGTCCCTCATTACAGCGCCCATAGTCTTTACCAGCGGCGAGAATATCCAGCACTACTTGTTGATAAACACTAGGCGCCGCCGTAAAGTTAATAAAGCCCGGTGCGACAGCGTTTACGTGGGTCACGGTAGCAGGCAGCACTAACTGAGCAACCAACTCTTGAGCAATATCCAGCGCTTTGCGCTGACAGACTTTCGCGAGTGACAAAGCGATGCTGCTAGCAAAATCCCCAAAGCGCGAGTCGCGTGTGTCATCAACTTGCACATTCGGTACAAAATCAGGCGGCAGTTTACCCTGCTGTTGCCAATTATTCAGCACATACAGTATTTGCTGCTGTAACTGAGTCTTTATCCACTTCATAAGGCCAACCAATCTCGGGGGGTTAAAAAATCCTCACGCAAACGAGCTTCCGCGCTGTCTGGAGCTAGCTGCCAATCATAATACCAACTGACCTGCGGCGGCAGAGAAATTAAAATAGACTCGGTGCGTCCTCCCCATTGCAAACCAAATAAGGTGCCGCGATCATACACGAGATTAAACTCTACATAGCGACCACGCCGGTAACATTGGAATTTACGCTCACTTTCACCATATGACATATTTTTGCGCCGCTCGACAATGGGCAAATAGGCGGGTAAAAAATGATCGCCCACGGAGCGCATAAACGCAAAACAGGTGTTAAAGTCCCAGCGGTGGAGATCGTCAAAGAATAAACCGCCAATACCACGGTTTTCTTGACGATGCTTTAGATAAAAGTAGTCATCTGCCCACTTTTTATACTGTGGATATACCTCATCACCAAACGGTTGGCAAGCAGTCTGCGCCACGCGATGCCAGTGCACACAATCTTCAACAAACCCATAGTAAGGCGTTAAATCAAAACCACCACCAAACCACCACACTGGCGCTTGATTAGGTTTTTCCGCGACAAAAAAACGAATGTTAGCGTGCGCAGTAGGCACATAGGGATTGCGGGGATGGACAATTAATGAAAGGCCAATTGCCTGAAACGTAGCATCCAACAACTCAGGGCGTTGATGGGTCGCTGCAGCTGGTAATTTTTTGCCATAGACGTGCGAAAAATTAACCCCCGCTTTTTCAATCACTGCCCCCTCGGCAAGTGCACAGGTACGACCTCCGCCTTGCTCGGAGCGTTGCCAATTGTCCGTGACAAATTCGCCACCACCATCAGCTTGTTGCAGCTGCTGGCAAAAGGTTGCTTGCAAGGTTAATAAATAATGCTTGATCGTGCTAATATCAGGCGACATTAGGCAGCTACCCTGAAGTGGGTTATCAAACGAACTTAGTAATTGAGTGATCTTAGCGGCTGTCGACATTTGCTCTCATGCTCTCACTGCCGATGGCCGCAGCGCATCGGATAGGGGAGGTAAAGCAAATGTCAACAGTGCTCTAGTAGTAAAAGCGCTTTCCCTCTGGTAAGAGGAGAGTATAGCCTTGCCCACTTAGGGTCTGTTGACAATTCTACTCGCAATCCTTATTTACGCTTCGGTAAACGCCGGTTGCTCTTAAAATGTTGCCTTGTCTAAATCTAAGTGGGTTCGGCTATAGTGAACGACAGATCTTTACCGATTGCTATGTAAGTAATTTATTTGTTTCCTATTAAGAGCTTAAGTCCCCTTCTCTAGAAACCAGCATGCCCTGTCGCTGACAGAAAGAGATTAGGCTCAGCTTTTATGAACTCTTCTGCGTAGTACTGCCGCCAGCAATCTTATCACAATCACCTTTAGGCAAGAAAATCCAAGCTTCTGGCGCCTTATCTTTTTTTACTAGAGCAGCGCAGGCATTGCCTAACTTGGTGCCACAATCATTTTTACCGCCTTTAACGATACCGTAACACTTTTCCATCGCAGGTGCTTTTTTTGCACATGCGCTTACTGACACTGTTGTCGTTAACAATGCTGCGATCGCTGCAGCAACTAATTGTGTTTTTTTCATAGTTTCTCTCTCAGATTTGATAAAAGTGCTGCCCTTGTGAGTATAATGTACTACTCTCTAAACTCAACATTTATTTAGGGTCTGTTTACAATTTATGCGGCAGCCTACAAAACTAAAATAGCTAAACCACTAGCATCAGTTAGCCACTAACCAGGAACCTCCATGTTATCACAAGCCATAAAACGTGCTCATACTTATTGGCTGATATTACGGGCACTCTTAACCACTTTTAAATATTCAGTACTCACTTTGTATCATAGTTCCCATAGCTCGCGCCGCTCTCTGAGCCAAATTATTTATCGCTGGGCCAATTCCTTGCTTAACATCGTGCAAGCAAAAGTGATTATTCATAACCCACACCACGTAACGCTAGATAGTAGCCAAGCTACTTTTTTAATGAGTAATCACAACAGTCTGTACGATATACCGTTGATTTTTAAAGCGTTTCCTCAACATGATATCCGGATGATTGCTAAAAAAGAGTTATTTAGCGTGCCGATTTTAGGACGTGCCATGCAAGCCAGTGAATTCCTATCCATTGATCGCAATGATTCTAAGCAAGCGATGCAGGATTTGGAGAAAGTGCGCGCTAAGCTCGACGACGGTATCGTGCCTTGGATTGCGCCGGAAGGCACCCGTTCACGCGACGGGCAGTTAGGGGTATTTAAAAAAGGTGGGTTTATGCTGGCAATTCAAACGCAAGCGCTTATTGTTCCGCTGACTATCCGCGGTGCTGACAATATTTTGCCTGCCAAAACGTTTAAATTGTCCACCGGGAAAACTGTCCATATCTTTATCGGTAAACCGATAGACGCCAGTCAATATGATATTAAAACGCGCATGAACTTACTTACCGCAGTACGGCAACAAATAGTTAATGATTTGGCGCAGGAGCTGCCACCAGACTAGGGTCTGTTGACATTTCCCCATTGGCTGCGTGCTACAGTACTATATCTGGATCGGGCATAAATCTATCCGCATACCCCCCCGACCACTACGTGCCGCGGCTTGTCCGCGGCATCCAGCAGGGATTGGATAGTGGAAATAAGTTTTAGGGTTGGTATGAAAATCATGAACCTAAGAATTTCTTGTTAATCAAAGCATTAAATATTTTTCTGGATGCCGCGGACAAGCCGCGGCACGTCGAGAGTGGAGGCTAATTATCAACAGACCCTAATATCCGCTACTTGCAAAAACAGTTTTTGCAATTGGTACAACAGTCCCAGTCGATTATTGCGTAGCGCCGTATCTTCCACCATCACCATCACTTGTTCAAAAAACAGATCCAACGGCGCTTGCAAGGTCGCCAGCGCTTGCAAAATTGCTCCATACTCTGCCCTTGCCAGTAAGGAAGGCAGCCGTTCCACGTGAGCGGTCATGGCACCCCATAAGGCTTGCTCAGATGGCTGCTCAAACAGCGCCGCGTCTACTACTAGCTGTTCCAGTGCACTACTATCTTGTTTGGCCAGCAGTTGACTGGCCCGCTTATTGGCCGCTATTAACGCAGCTGCTCCCGCTTGTGACAGAAACGCCTGCAAGGCGCGTACGCGGCGATCAAAGTCAAGCGGATCAGTTATCTCACGTGCGCGCACAGCAGCAAAAACTGTCAGATCAATACCTTGATCGGTATACCAAGCACGTAAGCGATCCAGCATAAATGCCAACACAGCTCTGTCAGTATCCAAGACTGTAACTCGTTGCCCATAATGCAAAATGGCCTGAGCAATTACTCTCTGCAAATCAACCGAGAGCTGTTTTTCAATCAAAATACGCAGCACTCCCAACGCCGCACGACGCAGAGCGTAAGGGTCTCTGTCACCAGTGGGTATATCGTTGCAGCCAAATAAACCGACTAAAGTATCTACTTTATCCGCAATGGCAACCAGCGCACCTAATACGCTGGCTGGCACCGCATCGCCGGCAAAACGCGGCTGATAGTGTTCACGCACTGCCTCAGCTACTATAGCTCCTTCGCCATCGTGTAAGGCATAGTACTTACCCATGATGCCTTGCAACTCTGCAAACTCACCGACCACTGTAGAGGTTAAATCTGCCTTGCATAACCAGCCCGCACGAAAAGCTTGCTCAGCACTCACTGGCTCGTTGGCCAACACTAATTGCGTTGTTAAATAGCGCGTTAATTGGGCGATACGCTCGGATTTATCCCGCAACGTACCCAGTAATTTATGAAAAATAATCGCCTGCAGCTGTTCCACACGCACTGCCAAACTGCTCTGTAAATCCGTGCGATAAAAAAATTGCGCATCCGCGAGGCGGGCATGCAGCACGCGTTGATTACCTGCAACGACGTTTTCCGGCTGCGTGCTCAAAATATTACTGACTACCACAAAATAAGGCAGTAAGCGCTGCTCAGCATCAACGATGGGAAAGTATTTTTGATGCGATTGCATAGCCGTAATAATAATTTCCCTCGGCACCTCTAAAAAAGTGGCCGCAAACTTGCCAATGAGTACCACCGGCCATTCCACTAAACCGACTACTTCTGTGACCAGATCGTCATCGATCAGCGCTTGACCATACGCTTGCACGGCAGACGCAATACCCTGCCGGATGACCTGTTCTCGCTTTGCCCTATCTGCTATCACATAACCGGTTTTCTCTAGCACATCCGCATAATCACGCACCCGACCTAAAGTGATAGGCTGCGGATGATGAAAACGATGTCCGTAGGTAAACGCCTGCGTTTGCTTACCCAGCAAAGTCGTCTGAATACAGGTCTCACCAAACAATAACACCACCCAATGTACCGGACGCACAAACGCTATCTGCTCGCTGCCCCAGCGCATCGGTTTATTAATCGGTAATGCCGCAATGGCGTCACGCAGCAATTCCGCTAATAACGTTTCTGTGGCAGCACCCTCTTTTACTTGGTTAAAGAATAGCCACTCGCCTTTATCGGTTTTACGCACGGTAAGTTTATCAACCGTAGTAGCGCAAGATTTTGCAAAACTTAAACACGCCACGCTGGGATTACCTTGCTGATCAAAGGCAACTGTCACAGCAGGACCACGCTTTTCTACCACGTAACTCGCCTGCTGTGTCGCCAAATCTAACACTTGCACGGCTAAGCGCCTGGGCGTTGCAAAGGGTATGATAGTGCTATAGCTAAGCCCCGCCTTATCTAACACCAAGCGTACTTGGCTTACCAAGCCGTCAGCTAAGGATTTGAGTTGTTTAGCAGGTAGCTCCTCGGTGCCAATTTCCAGCAATAAATCCCGATACCCATCGCCTTTTATGAAATCCTTCCTGGATTTCACCCCTTCGGGGTCGCTTCGCGCGTCCAAATTCGTTCCAGACGAAAGAGTCAAGTTCTGGCTGTGTTGCCCGCTTGCCTCACTGCTCACATATGTCTTATATGCTCCGCTGCTCGTCTGCGCGGGCGCCTTGCCAGTAACTTGAAATTCATCGGGTATGCTCATACCGGCTCCTGTTTCTGCTTGCACAAGGGAAAACCTAACTGCTCGCGGGTTTCGTAATAGGCTTTAGCAATGACAAAGGCCAGGCGACGCACTCGCAGCAAATAACCTTGTCGCTCGGTTACCGACACCGCATGCCGTGCATCTAATAAATTAAACGTGTGTGAAGCTTTTAACACCCTATCGTAAGCGGGCAACACGAGATTTAACGCCAGCAATTGCTGACACTCTTGCTCATAGTGATTAAATTGTTCCAGCAACACCGGCACGGGTGCGTGCTCAAAATTATACGCTGACATTTGTACTTCATTTTGATGAAAAACATCGCCGTAAGTAATGCCACCTTCGGGTGTATGCGCCCATACTAAATCATACATACTTTCTACCCCTTGCAAGTACATCGCTATACGTTCCAAGCCATAAGTGATTTCCCCGGTAACCGGTTGACTCACTAAGCCGCCAACCTGCTGAAAATAGGTGAATTGGCTAACCTCCATGCCGTTCTGCCATACCTCCCAACCCAATCCCCAGGCACCCAGTGTTGGCGACTCCCAATTATCTTCAACAAAACGGATATCGTCGCGCAACGGGTCGACACCCAAGGCACGCAAAGAATCCAAATAGAGTTCCTGAATATTGTCAGGTGATGGTTTGAGCACCACTTGAAACTGGTAATAGTGTTGTAGACGATTGGGATTATCGCCATAACGACCGTCCGTCGGACGGCGACACGGCTGCACATAAGCACAGTGCCAAGGCTCAGGACCAATAGAACGCAAGAAAGTGGCAGGATGAAAAGTGCCAGCACCCACTTCACAATCTAAGGGCTGTAAAATTAAGCAGCCCTGCTTTGCCCAGTAGGTTTGTAAGGTAAAAATAATCTCTTGAAAGGTCAGAGTAGCCATGAAAATAGGTACAATAATGGAGATAATTAAAGAAGCACTTATGGGGTGGTAGACGCCGATCGTACCAATAAACTTTGCAAATAGTGCGGATGAATGCGCGCCACTGCCTCAGCCGCACTCTGCACTTTCATTTGTAAATTCGCTGCTTTACTGGCGGAAAAATGTGTACGCAACTGCTCGAGTAAGCGATGTAAAGTAAACCAGGAAAATAACATACGTGCAGCGCTAATTGCCAGCACAGCAAACAGCACCCAAATACCCGGGACGTGATGAGCGCTTAAGGTAGTGTAAGTCACATACGCAGCAACGCTGGGCGCTAACAAAGCGCCGATCGTCGGCAAAATAACAGTACATTTGCCAGCAGTGGATAAAGTCGGCCTGGCTTTACGTGGTGTCAAACCGCCCAACACATGGTAGGTTGCCAACACATTGATTGCCAATGCGGGCAACGCTGCAATGATCGCCGCAGTAAAAACAAACAGCGGATTTGCCCAAATGCTACGATGAATAAATTCACTGATTAAGAAAATATCCACTAACGCGGCAGCAGGCGGGATTAGTGCAATACCAACTAGTTGAATAATAGAATGGCGGCGACGCTCTGGCAAACCAGTAGTATCACCTTGTAATAACCAACTGGACAACGAGCGTGGTTGCCAACTAGCAACAGTGCTACCTTGTATATTAGCAATGCGCTGCACCAACTGCTGCTGGTAACGAGCTAGCTCGGGGTTATGCCGGGAATGCCACCATTGCCGGCAGCGGTCTAATAGACGGCCATAGCCCACCAACCCATAGCCATAATAACCGACCAATGTAATCAACGCTAAAAGCTGCTGAGTTCCGGAGGTGTATTTAACTGAGGCGTATACTGGCGCGATACAAGCCAGGGTCGCAAGCAACACACATAAAAACGTGTTTAGATAGCGTCCTGCCGCACTGGTATGCTGTAAACGCTGTAGCTGGACTTGTGCCATCGAGCGCCTATGCAGACGCTCACAAGCGGTTTGCATAATCCACCAGCCATCTGCACCGACGGTGACGACAATACCAATAGCAAAAATAACTCCTACTATGCCCGCCCACGGCGCTGAAAAGAGCAAAGTCGCTGCCGACATGCTCGCCCAAATCCAAGGTATGCCCCAGGCCAAACCTATTAAAATCAGTCCGTATTTTAATAAACCAGCCCCCAGCGTTAGGGTGGGTGGCTGCACGGTTAGCTGATCGTTTAGATAATTGGTTAATATATTAATAGTTTGTCGAGTACGAGCGAGTTTTAGCATAACGTTGGCCTATACGTGATACAAATAACGGCTTATGATAGCCTAATTGCTGTAGTTTATACATCGCTTATCCTTGAAAGTTTTGTAGGGTGGGCACGTTTTTTGTGCCCACGCATCAGGTGAACACATTTTTGCACCCGCACATTGGTGGGCACAAAAAACGTGCCCACCCTACCTGCTCTTTTAGCTGCGAGAAAACAATATGGCTTGGATTTATTTAATTACTGCTGGCTTATTTGAAATAGGCTGGCCAATTGGTTTAAAACTAGCACAAAAAGACAACTCTGTAGTGCTTGGCATTATTATTGCTGTCATTTTCATGGCACTCAGCGGTTGGCTGCTCTATCTGGCACAGCGCGTTATTCCCATCGGTACCGCTTATGCTGTTTGGACCGGCATTGGCGCTGCAGGCACTTTTATTGTTGGCGTACTGATTTTTTCTGATCCTTCCTCACTCATGCGTTATCTAGGCGTAGGCCTTATTATTGCGGGTGTGATCGTATTAAAGTTAGCCTAAAGCATTGTAGGGTGGGCACAAAAAACGTGTCCACCCTACCTGCTACAACCCTGAGTAACACCATGACCAAAAAACCTTTTATATTAATTGATGGCTCTTCTTATCTATACCGTGCATTTCACGCCTTGCCTGCATTGATAAATACGGAAGGCCAACCCACGGGCGCTATTTATGGCGTCATTAACATGCTGCGCAAACTACGCAACGATTATGCCTCTGATCATATTGCTGTCGTCTTTGACCCCAAAGGCAAAACCGCCCGTCACGCCCTATATTCGTCGTATAAAGCGCACCGTCCTGCCATGCCCGAAGAACTACGCTGTCAGATCCAACCCTTATTTCGGTTAATTCGAGCGATGGGCCTACCCCTCGTACAAATTGATGGTATCGAAGCCGACGATGTGATTGCCACCCTCGCTAAGCAAGCTGAAAAAGCCGGCTATCCCGTCGTTATCTCTACCGGTGATAAAGACATGGCGCAGCTAGTAAATGCTAATATTACCTTAATCAACACTATGACCGACACGGTGTTTGATCGCCAAGGCGTGATCGATAAATTTGGTGTACCCCCGGAACGCATTATCGACTACTTAGCCTTGGTAGGAGATAGTTCCGATAATATTCCTGGCGTGGCCAATGTTGGCCCCAAAACCGCGGTGAAATGGTTGCAGACTTACGACAGTGTTGAAGCGATCATTACCCACGCCAGTGAGATCGCCGGCAAAATTGGCGATAATTTACGTGCCAATATCGAGACCCTGCAATTGGCCAAGCAATTAGTAACCTTGCAAACCGATATACCACTACCCGTCACTCTGCACGACTTATCGCTACAATCCGCTGATAATGAAACGCTGCGCACTTCTTTTCAACAGCTGGCATTTAAAAGTTGGCTAAAAGAACTTAGCCCCGATGCTACTCTTGCAGCACCACAACGTAACTATGAAACGGTGCTTACTGAACAAGCCCTAGATAAGTGGATACAGGCACTGCAACAAGCGCCTCTATTTGCGTTTGATACCGAGACCACCAGCTTAAATACCCTCGATGCCCAATTAGTCGGAGTATCCGTTGCTATACCCAATGGATTTCAAGTTACTGGCAAGACGCCCGCGCAGACGAGCAGCGGAGCATATATAACATATGTGAGCAGCGAGGCAAGTGGGCAACACAGCCAGAACTTGAAAGACGATGGGTATATCACTCCTCATCATGCGGCCTACATTCCAGTAGCCCATAACTGTCTCGGTGCACCCAAACAATTAGATCGCAATACCGTTCTCAACCGTATTGCTCCCTTATTACAAGATCCACAAAAAACGATTGTGTTGCAAAATGCCAAATACGACATGAGCGTGTTGGCTAACTACAATCTAAATATTACTGCGCCACTATTTGACACCTTACTCGCTTCTTATTTAACCGATAGCACACAATCACGTCATGATTTAGACAGCCTGGCGCTTAATCATTTTGGCAAGCAATTAATAACGTTTAGTGATGTTGCCGGCAAAGGTAAAAACCAACTGACTTTTAACCAAGTAGATGTGGAAACCGCGACTCTCTATGCCGCAGAAGATGCCGATATCACTTTGCAATTATACGATTTATTTGCGAAAAAATTACAAGCACACGAAAAATTACGCTGGGTGTTTGAGAAAATTGAACTACCACTCATTGCTGTGCTATCACGCATGGAACGGCATGGTGTGTGTATTGACGCGGAAAAACTGCGCGCACAAAGTAGCGAACTAGCAACCCGACTTAAAGAGTTAGAAGATCAAGCCCATCAATTAGCTGGCCGCGTATTTAACTTGAGCTCACCACAACAATTACAAACAGTTTTATATCAACAAATGCAGTTGCCGGTATTAGAGAAAACTCCCAAAGGCGCTCCCTCAACCGCAGAATCTGTGTTGCAGGAATTAGCGTTATCTTACCTGCTACCGAAAATCATTCTCGAACATCGCAGCTTCAGTAAATTAAAATCCACTTACACCGATAGCCTGCCCAAACAAATTCACCCCAAAACGGGTCGCGTTCATACTTCTTATAACCAAGCAGTTACTTCAACAGGACGATTGTCTTCTACCGATCCTAATTTACAGAATATTCCTATTCGTCACGAACAAGGACGGCGGATTCGCCAAGCATTTATTGCGCCCCAAAATTACCAATTGATCTCTGCGGATTATTCGCAAGTTGAATTACGCATTATGGCGCACCTGTCGCAAGATCCTGCTTTACTGCAAGCGTTTGCCAATCAACAAGATATTCATCGCACCACTGCAGCGGATGTCTTTGGCGTTGAATTTTCTGCAGTGAGTGACGAACAACGTCGTCATGCCAAAGCCATTAATTTCGGTTTAATTTATGGTATGTCCGCGTTTGGACTAGCCAAACAACTGAATGTCGACCAACACATCGCTCAAGCCTATATCAAACAATATTTTGCGCGCTACCCCGGTGTGGAAAAATATATGGAAGACACACGACAGCAAGCGCGCGAACAGGGCTATGTCGAAACCGTATGCGGGCGACGTTTATACGTGCCGGATATCAATAGCAGCCAAGCTTTGCGCCGACGTGCGGCCGAACGCGCAGCCATTAATGCGCCGATGCAAGGGACAGCAGCGGATCTGATTAAATTGGCAATGATTGCGGTTGATGAATGGATACAATCCACCCCCCTGGCTATTAAAATGATTATGCAGGTGCACGACGAGCTAGTGTTTGAAGTAGCCGAGAAAGATGTTAACGCAGCGATGACACAGATTAGCCAATTAATGACCAATGCCATGACCTTATTGGTGCCGCTGGAAGTGACAGTGGCTGCGGGAAATAATTGGGATGAAGCGCATTAGGGATTGCGTGATTTTTCCTTCTCCCTTGGGGAGAAGGTGCCCGTAGGGCGGATGAGGGGGGGCTGTAGGATGGACGACACGCTTTTGTGCGCACGCGTTAGCTATTCCCCTGTTGCTTTTTTATTCACTACCGGTGCAGATGCAGCAACTGCCGCTGGCGGCGAAGAAGGTGTTGCTGCAGGCGTGGCCGATTTGTCAGCCGGCTTTTCCGCCTTAGTATCCGTAGTACTTGCTGGCGGCGTATTTTGATAACCACTCGCATACCAACCGCTACCCGCTAGCTGAAACCCCGCTGCAGAAATAGCTTTAATCAATGCATCTTTACCACAATGACCACAAGTCACTTTGGGAGCATCCGCCAGCTTTTGCATTACCTCTTCAGTCTGATGACAAGCCTGGCAACGGTATTCATAAATTGGCATTGCTAATTCCTCTTTGCTTTCTTTCGATTGTAATGTCATTCCGGCGAAGGCGCATAGGCGGGAATGACAGATGAAATCTGCTTTCTTGCCAGCTGATGAGTATAGCCTTTATTTTTAAATATTAATAATTACAGACTGTACTAACTAAACTAGCCGCCTTCAAGACGTTTAGTAGTATGTGCCAATTTCGCTTTCAACCTTTCTACTTTGTCCGCCGGCAACTCTTTTGGTTCTTGTTGTTTTGCATTTGCTCCCGTAGGGGCCTGTGGAGCCTGTGCAGGTTTGGATGTAGAGAAAAAATTAGAAGCCAGATGGGTACTCTCATTACTTGTTGAAGAAGCACTTTGAACTAACTTGTCTTTACCTTCAGGAGAAGAGATTAGTAATTGCTTTCTATTCGTTCCTAACTGCGACGCATACTGATCTAAATTAGCATAACAGTCACCCCACCTCTCTCTTACACCCCTGAGGACTTTATCAGCATTACCTATTGCTTCCTCTGATGACTGCTGTTTCAGAGAGGCTACCAGCTTCTCTCGCGCTTCCAGGCTGCCGTCTAATGCTTTTAACTCCCTAAGGCAACTGGCTAAAGTGTTCTGAAGCTGTGCCAAATTCTCTTGCTTTACGCTGCCCGATTCACTACTCTGATCTGTTAGTTCTGCCTTTACCCGAGACAATTTCTCTTCTACTTGATCTACATTTTCCTGTAATTTACCTATTGCTTCAATCAATTCGGCCGATATTGATATTTGTACCGTTGAAAGCGCTGCGGTCGGTGCTTCTGCCGATTCTAATTCTTGCACAGCGTCTTGTTCAGATTCTAATTCCAGCAAACGCTGCTGCATTTTTGCAATCGTAGTCTGTTCCTTCTCTTGAGATTCACGTAACTTTGCTAATTGCTCTGTTTTATCCCATCTTCTTTCCATGGCTTCTTTTACTATTCCCTCATTTAGATATTCCTGATCTGCTTCAACTTTACCTAACACGCTGGCAAGCGCAGAAACAAAAAGACGGGTTTTGGAAGACCTGTTTTCTGGCCTTTGCAATTCGGTTAACAACTCTGTCAGCGCAATAACAAGGCCCTCAGCCATCAATGCTTTATTTGGATAAGTAGTTAATTCGTTTAGAGTTCCTTGTAACTTACGTAGCTTCTCTACAAGCTCTGGATCGTACACCGGTTTTCCTTTGAACAAACCGAAGAAAATCTTTCTCCTTTCCTCTCCTTCTCTAATCAAACTACTCAAACAACGCTGAATTTCATCTCTCCTATCCACTAAAGCTAGGAAGGGCACTTCCTGGAGAGCAGCTTTAGCTTGCTGATCCATACTCGCTTCTTCTATCTTTCCTTTCTCTTTTTCTAAGAGCGGAGTCACTTTTTCTTCAACCTTCTTTAACACCTTGGCAAGATCATAAACAGCAAAATGCGTTTGATTAGATTTATTTTCTGGATGTTGCAATTTGATTAAAAAAGCGGGCAGTCTGGCGTAAAGATACATTGCATCGCTCGGCTTGAACGTACCACCTTTAAGTAATTCACTCATTAGGTTTTCCAAGGATTTTAGCTCAGCTAAAGTCTTTCCATCGTAAACCCCTTTTCCCTTTTCAATTAGGCCATTTAAACAACGTCGGATTTCTACACCTTCCGTTAATAAAACTGCAAGAACTATTTTCTGCCCAAGTTCTATTCTATGTTCTTGCTCTTCTTCAATGGATGTTATTGCTTTACGGATAGCTGCCTCTTTTTTTTGATGAGAGATTAACTCCTCGTTAATCACACTAAGTGCATAATCAACTTGCCCAGATGTATGTTCTGCAGGAGATACGTCCGTTTCAGATGAACTGGAAACTGACTTTAGTACTTTCGTGAGAAAAGCTTCGTTTTTCTTAGTTTGTTCTTGTTGTTGTCTAACTTCCTGTCTAACGGGTCCAAGCGCTTTTCCCAGGTTTTCTCGCGCTTTCCCAAGATTTTGAATCTGCTCTGTTTGTTTGCCTATTACAGTCTGTAACTGTAGCTGGTATGCGCTTAAACGCTGCAGATGCTGAAAAGACTCAGCTTCAGATTCCTTAGCACCAGGTGATAGTTCAAGCTCAAATTGTTCAGGAATATCAATTATTTTTGGTATGAATTTAACGACTCCCAACTTA
>Ga0206798_1092_pt1 | contig 18662 bp, 8 predicted proteins | sample Alteio_BWOrgCont_66_FD_152893 | JGI IMG/M metagenome (GOLD analysis project Ga0206798, IMG submission 152893) | Enriched cells from forest soil in Barre Woods Harvard Forest LTER site, Petersham, Massachusetts, United States -... | ecosystem: Environmental > Terrestrial > Soil > Temperate forest > O...
ATCACGGGCGGTCAGAGTTTCAGCATGCAAGTTGGTTGGCCCGAACTTGTTGCTACTGTCGCCCAGGTGCGCGATTCCCTGCCAGTGGATGATCGCAGCGGCATGAGAGTGCTTGCAGCCGACGAGGGCGAAGCCGGGGCCGTAAACATGTATGGGCGCGCCTATGGCATCAAAGAGGCAATCAGCGGGATGAATTCGAATTGGTTGCGGGGCTTCGGCGATCCCGTGCCGTCGACCGTGATTGCAGTCGGCTTCAAGCGGGAAGAATTGGACAAGATTTTCGCTTCGTGCCAGGCGGCGGCGCAGCTTTCAAATCCGTATGGAGTTGTTAACGGCGCCATCGGCGACCGCAATGAGGTTTACGTCTGTCGCAACATTCGCGAGCCGTGGCCGGAGTTCTGGAAGGGCTTCCAATACTACGGGTGAGTTCGATCCAAGGACTCGGGCTCGATTGATGGCGCTGGAGGTGAAAATACTTTTTAATATCTCTGTAAAAAAGCCGTTTATTTTCATTGGGCTAGCCTCAAGGATGTACATTAACCGCTTTAGAATCATGCGATTGCAACAAGAGATGAAGTCTAAAGGAGTTACGGGCAGAGGGTTGCCGATTTTTGTGTTTCAAATCACGAACTCCGGGTAGTCATAGCCGCCCCGATTGCTGACAAAAGTGATAAGGCCTCAGATTGCGATGCCGAACTCTCGCTTGAATCAATGGCCTTATGATTCAGGATACATTGGCGGGGGAATTAATCAGCAAAGGGATGGAGCGGACTAAGTCTTTTTGAATGATGGCGCGGGGGAGAACAAGTCGAGATAGTTGGTTGACAGGTAGAGAAGAAGAATCACAAAAAACAGGAAAGCACCTGTTGCCGCGATCCACTTCTTCGGGGGCATAGCGAAATCATACCGCTGGAGGCGAATTCAAGGGGGCGCCGATTTCACTCCGGCTCAAGCAAGGCTTGAACGGGGCACCCGCTTCACATCAGGCAATTAGGTTAGCGCGCAAGCGGGAATGGCGTGTCGCCTGCCTTCGAACCTGCCCCAGCAGCCGCGATCATCGCGCCGGCTGCCGCAAGTCCCGGCGCATCGGGAATCTCACATACGGCGTAGCCCTGCTGGTTGTAAGGGCAACTCATGCCAATGGGCGCAGCGCCATGAATTACTGCCCAGGTTACCGGGTACTGGCGAGCAAGGCGCGTGAACTGCTCCGCATTAAAGCTGTTCAGGCCCTCAGTCGCGTCGCTCATCTGCTTCCATTCCGGGGCCAGGTTGGGAAATATCGCAACCACGCCGCCGTCCTTGTAGTAATCGGCCAGCGCTGAGCGTTCGCTCAGCGCGCGGAAGCCATGCACGTCTACTCCGTTCACGGCCATGTAGCGGGCATCGACGGCGAAGATGGCGTCTTGCGGAGTGTTGTGGCGAATCCACCAGGTGGTGTCGAGCCACGCATTTGAGGTGGGTGCGACCCCGGGGAATTCGACGCGCGGGCTGTTGGGATAAGTGGCGTAGCCCACATAACCCATGCCCACGGTGAGCGCGGCGAGCAGGGTTGGAAGCACCCAGCGAAGCTTCTTCGCCGAAGTATATTCACCGATAAGGCCCGCCAGCAACAGCATGAAGATGAGGGTGATCAGGTGGAAGCAGCGGAGCGGCTGGAGCCGCGCGAACATATCCAGGTTGTGCGTCGAGCTGATAATTGCGCCGGCCACGATGGAAACAATGCCGAACGGGATGAGGACGAAACTGATGAGGCTGAACTCCCGTGTGGTGCCTCGAAGATTGCCCTTCCAGAACCAGAACAGAAAGGCCAATGGCGCCAGCAGCCCAAGCCAGTGGTACCAGGTCCAGGTTGAGAGAAAGTAGAAATCGCGCGAATAGAGCGCTTCGCGGTACGCTCCCTGTGCGGGCGCAAGGTGGAAACCCGCCGGGATGATGCCAAAGACCGCGCCGGCAACCGGAACCGGCTCAGGCGCCGGAACACGGATGCGCTCCATCACCCAAAGCAGCGCGGCCGGGAAGACCACATAGGCGGCCATCTGCGGGTGGATGGTGGCCGTTACCAGGGTGAGCACGGCAGCCAAACCGTAGCGGCGCGACAAAAATGCAGTGAGCGCAAAGATGGTCAGCGGTGTTGAAAACGAGCGCGCCGTAATGTAGGGGTCCATCAGCAGCAGGCCGGTATTGGTAGCCGGCATGGCCAGAATAGTTGCAACCACCAGCACCGATGTCCAGCAGGCGCGCGCCCTCGTGAAGCAGACCGATGCCAGCACCCAGCATGACATCAGCAACGCAAAAGTGGTGAGAACGTACCAGAGAAAAATCGTCCAGTCCATTGAGAGATGGGTGAGCCGGGCAGTCCATGCAAGGATGGGCGCAAAAATCGAAAGATGCTCGTGAGACTGGAAGAATTCGGTGCCGTAGGGAAACAGTGCCGGGTGCAAAAGCTTTTGCGCCGCGGGGATATAAATCTCGCTGTCGTCGACCCCCATGTGGTATCCCGCAATCCCGATTGCACCAGCGGTAACCAGGGCCAGGCGGAAATATGGAGGATGCTTATCCGGCGCTTTAATCAACACGTACTCCCAGGCAGGCAGCTAACATTTGCGGTTCCGGCTCGCGGTCAAACCGAGGTGCTGCCGGGCGTTCTTGCGAGTCGGCCAGGGGGGAACAAGACTGGCTAATTCATAACCTGCAACCATCAAAGGATAAATGACCGAAGCGCGTCGGCAAAAGGGCATTCCTGTCAACTTTTTCGTGCGGTGCAAATTGAATGGACAATGCTGGCGGTCATCCGCCGACTCGCTTTGCCCGAGCAGCCAGCCTGCTCAGGCCGCCTTTTTTACATTGGCAATAAGTTGCTGGAATGTGACGTTGGATCGAAGCGGAGTGAAGGCCGGATCGTGCTCGACGTACAACATCCAACCTTCATGGTCGCGATAGGCTTCTTCGAGAACGGTGAGCGCTCCGGCGTTGTCTCCCAGGGCCATCAAACAGCGAGCTCCGTCAACCTTGCTGCCAACGTAATAGTTGTGGTCGTAAAGGCTGCCGCAGGCGCGCAGCGCTGCCGGATAGCCGGTGGCGTGGTAAAGATCAACGGTCTTCTGCTCCAATGCCGGATCGGATAGGCCGCGGAGAACCCACTCGAATTGCTGCGCTGCCCGGGTTTGATCACCCATGGCTGCGAACACGTACCAAAGCTTGTAGTGAGCGGCAAGGAAATTCGGATTTTCCTGAAGCACCTGTTGCATCTGAGTGACGGCCTTCGGGAATTGGCCTTCGTACTCATAGAGCCAGCCCAGATTTGTGCGCAGAATAGGCGAGCGCGGATCGACATCGAGCGCTGCATGTATCTGTTGCTCGGCCTCGCTGAATCGCCCCGTGGTCATCAGCATCTGCTCGTACCAATGATGCGCGTTCACATTATTGGGCTCGAGCGCGATTGCCTTACGGAATTCAGCCTCCGCCTCGGTCGGACTCCATCGATAGTACCAATCGGAGAATCCCAGAGCCGCATGCGCCTCGGCCAGCGACGGATCGAGTGAAAGCGCCTGCTCTGCGGCCGCCCATGCCTGGCTGCGCGCGGTCCCGGGGTCCATCCAACTGTATTGGCCCATCAAGTTGTACGTATCGGCAAGCCGCGCATACGCCTCCGCATATTTCGGGTCGATCGCCACCGCGCTGCTGAAGCTTTCAATCGCCTGTTGAAACCCGCTCTTCGAACGCTCCGAGAGCGAATACATTCCCTTCAGATAGGCGTCGTGAGCCTCAAACTTGCCCGGACGGTACCCGGTCTCCGCGAGCGCAGGCACATGCAGCGAAAGCGCGTGACCCACTGAGTCGGCCACGCTGGACTCAAATTCAAACTGGTCGCTGAGGTCGCCTTTAAACACATCGGCCCACACGCGCGATTGATCGCCAATGCGGATAAGCTGAGCCGAAACGCGCACCGCATCTCCCTGCTGCGCAAGGCTGCCCTCAACCAGGTATTGCACATTGAGCTCGCGGCCAATCTGGTCGAGCGTCTTGTTGGTGTTGGCGTACGTACGAGCTGAAGCCGGCGCAATCACCCGCAGCCGGCCCGGAGCAAGCGCCCCCAGCCGCGCGATCAATTCCTCGGTAATGCCGCTGCAGATATATTCGCGGTTTGCGTCTCCTGTGCTGTTCACAAAAGGCATCACCGCGATTGAAATAACCGGCATGTGAGCCTGGCGCCAACGCACCGCGAAGAAAACCCCGCCAGTGAGCAGTGCACAGGTCAGGCCGGCAATAATGATTGCCCTGAAAGACGGCCGATGTGGAACCTGGGCTGGCGGTTGAGGCTCAGCCTCAGAGGGCGCGGACTGCGCAGCGGGAATGGCCGCGGGAATAACGGGCTCCACAACTTCGGGCACCACTTCCACTTTGGCCAAAAAGCGATAGCCGCGGCCACGGACTGTCTCAATATAGCGGGGCGACTGGGAGTCATCGTCGAGCGCCTCGCGCAGCTTGCTCATCGCCGCGTTCAGGCCGTCTTCAAAGTCAACAAAAGTGTCGTTGGGCCACAGATGTTCGTGCAGTTCTTTGCGGCTTACCAGTTCCCCGCTACGCTCGGCCAGCGCCAGCAAAAGACTGCGCGGCTTCTCCTGCAAACGTATGGGCCTGCAATTCTTGCTCAAATCTCCGGAGTGAAGATCGAGAGAAAACGGCCCAAAGCGAGCTTGAGCCCGCATTGATGAAGGAGAGGTTACCATAGCCAGTAAAATTCAATGACAAGGTCCGAATGACCGTAGAATCGAGGGGTTCTTTAGTAGCAATACGATAGCACAATCCAGATTGCAACGGTGCGAAATCATATGTTACTTTATTAAAATCAAATGGTTATGCAGTAAGGTAGAATTCAGGTAAAAATAAGGTAGCGTCCATTGACCCCACCTATACCAGGCTCGTACCTTGCAAACATCGGGGAGTGAGGTCTCAGCAATCGAGGCTGCAGACGCTTCCCAGGAGTATTCCCCCAAATGCGGCTTACAAGTGAAATACGTCGTACCGGGGCCCGGTTTCACCTTGCCGGATTTACGGCAATGGTTTTTGGCTTGTTTTACTTGTTGTTCATGGGCCTTCCTTCTGCGCATGCGCAGTCGCCGATTGGAACGGCGGAGTCCTGCTTCGAAGCAGGGCCTGATCATGTTCCAGCCTTCACCGCAACCCCGGTTCCGCCCGTCCGTCAGGGACACCAGGCACAAGTACCCTCCCAAGCTCCCGCCGTCGCAATAACGACCGCAAAGCTGCTGCCGGCGGAATTGATTACCTCCGCGGATTCAGCAACCGGCGCAAAGCTGATGCCTGCCGGATTCACGCCCCTGCAAGCCCAACCAGTTCACATATTGAATACCGGCTACAAGGACCGTTGGGTACCCGCGCTTAGAAAAACTCCTGAGTTACTTGCCGCGAACCGGTAGGGCACTCCTCCCGCAGGCAAAGACCTTATCGCGTTAGCTCCGTTTTCGGCCGCGAACCTGTGTGCCTGAACGGACCGCGAAAAGACTTGCTTCAATACAGCCCTGACAAGCTGCGAAAAAACTCAACTTGTGCCAACAAATTGCCAGGGGACGAGGTAAAGCCGCACTGCGCGGAGTCGAAGATTGCCAACCAAGCCCGCGACGTTGGCGAAAGTGACCCGGCCCCGCAAGAGGGCCGCCTTCCTCTCACAATCCCGTCAATCCCCTTTCAGTTCGAATAGATCCGCACGTACTGCACCTGCATGGTCGATGGAAAAACGGTGGTCGAGTTGACGTTTCCCGGCCAATCGCCGCCCACCGCCAGGTTCAGAAGAATGAACTGCGGGCCAGAGTCGAAGGGCCAGGGAGTAGGCGACCAGGCTGCATCGGTCGACTTGTAGATCGCGTATGGTTTGCTGGAATCGTCAACGTAGTACTCGATCTCTCCCTTCGACCAGATCATGCCGTAGGTGTGCGGTATCGTGGTTGTAAAACCGTTGGTCGTATATTGCTCCGTCCCATTCTCCTCAGCGCTGCCGCTGGCGCCGCCATGCACCGATCCTGCGATCCAGTCATAGCCTGGAGGATTGCCACTGCCCGGGCCGCCAAACGGCGTGTTGTTGCCGTCAATGTGCTCCATTACATCGAGTTCGCCGCACGATGGCCAGTTCACCGTCGTGATGTTATTTCCCAGCAGCCAGAACGCCGGCCACATTCCCTGCGACTCAGGCAGCGTCATCTTCGCCTCAATGCGGCCATACTGGAAACTGAAGAGCCCCTGAGATTTGAGCCGCGCCGAGGTGTAGACACCCGCCGCCAGAGTTGTTTCAGCAACAATGTTCAGGCCCCCGCCGGGAGCAATGTAAGCGTTCGGACTCGAGGTACTGCATGGACTCGTCGTCGAGCCCGCTGCGCAATAAGTTTCCTGCTCGTTGTTACCGCAGCATTGGTAACCGGTGTCGTAGGTCCAGTTGGTCGCGCTCGGCAACGTGTTTGAGCTGGTCGAGTTTGAAAATTCATCGCTCCACACCAGCGTATTCGACGCAATATTGGCTGCGAATGCCTGCGTAGTCACATTGCTGTTGCTGTAGTTCGCAGCCGTTGCAATCGCGTTGACCGTAAGGTTTGAAGCGATCAGGAACGGTGCGATGTATTGCGTCGACGATTTGGTGGGCGTCGAGCCGTCGATGGTGTAAAAGATAGTGGCGCCGGATGTGGTAGTGGCCAGCGTTGCGATAACCGCGCCGTTCTGCGCTCCGTTGCTGGCGGTGGTTGAAATCGTTGGCGCAGCAGCCTGCGGAGTGGTGCCACCGCCACCACCGCCCGTACCGGTCGCACCGCCGCCTCCGCACCCAGCCAAAAAAGCAACCGCGATAAAGATAAAGCGAAAACGAGTTACAAAGGCTCGCATATGTGTAATTCCCCCGACCGGAAACTCTATTCTGTTGTAAGTTCGCGCGTCAACTGGCCTCCGGGCCAAATCTGCCCTGGAATCACTTCGCGAGCAAAACTATTGGATTAGGTTGTGTCATGCAAATTCCAAAGCTCGGAAACGCCGCCTGCAGGGCGCTGATTCTATTCGTCTCGGTGGGCGTTGGTCACACATGCCTCACGGCGCAGGCAGCGCAGAGTTCGGCGTCACAAAACTCTGCGGCACAACCTGCCCAAACTGATCAAAAGCCGCCGGCAAAGCCCAAACCGCCAATTCGGCCCATCGACATGGCGCCGACAATTCCAACCCGATTCGACTTTTTGCGCGGAGCCTACGGTCCCTTCCGCGCCAATAACGACTTGCTCTACTACCACCTTGATGTTCGCGTCGATCCGGAGAAGAAATCCATCGGCGGCAAAAACACGGTGCGCTTCCGTATGCTCAAAGACGGCACCCGCATTCAGCTCGACCTCAGCGAGAAGCTGAATATCGACAAAATCCTGTTCAAAGGCGCGCCCCTCAAATACCAGCGCGACACTGGTGCGGTATTCATCGATTTTCCTGAAACGCTGCACGCGGGCCAGGTCTACGAGATTGAGTTCTATTACTCCGGCAATCCTCCTGCTGAAGGCCGTTTCGGCTGCATCACCTTCAAGAAAGACCCCGCAGGCCACGACTGGATCAACACCGCGTGCGAAGAAGAGGGCGCCAGCATCTGGTGGCCGAACAAGGACCAGTGGCGCGATGAAGTTGAAAGCATGGACATCAGCGTTGCCGTGCCCAACGGGCTCACCGATGTTTCGAACGGACACTTCGTCGGCAAGACCGACCTCGGCGATGGCTACATGCGATGGGATTGGCATGTGAGCTACCCCATCAACAACTACGACGTGGCGCTGAACATTGGCAACTACGTGCACTGGTCCGACAAGCTGGGCGACATTCCCCTCGACTACTACGCGCTGCCCGAGGATGAAGACAAGGCAAAAGTGCAGTTTGCGCAGGTGCCGGAAATGATGAAGGCCTACGATCATTATTTCGGCCCCTATCCTTTTGCGCGCGACGGATACAAATTGATCGAGGTGCCATACTCGGGCATGGAACACCAGAGCGCAGTGGCCTACGGCAACTTATTCAAGAACGGTTACCTGGGCCGCGACTGGGCCGGCGTGGGCATCAGCCTCAAGTTCGACTTCATCATCATTCATGAGAGCGCGCATGAGTGGTTCGGCAACAGCATTACCGCCGAGGATGAGTCGGACATGTGGATCCACGAGGGTTGGGCGACCTACATGGAAGGCCTCTATGTGGAGTACCGCTGGAACAAGGCCGACGGCATCAAATATCTAAATGGATTGAAGCCGAAGATAGTGAACATGCGGCCGATTATCGCCGAGCACGAAGTCAACTCCGAGCCTACCGAAGATCAATATTTTAAAGGCGCGCTTATGCTCAACACGCTGCGTAGCGTGATTGACGACGATGCAAAGTGGTTCACGCTCATTCGCGGATTCTATCAGCGCTACAAGTACCAGAACATTATGACGCCCGACGTAGTGAGCTACTTCAACCAGCATTCAGGCCAGAATCTGACGCCCATCTTCAACCAGTATTTGCGGCAACCGCACATTCCGCGACTAGAGTTGATCTTCGGCGAAGCGCCGGGCCTCGTCGGCTACAAATGGATGGCCGATGAGGAGGATTTCGCCATGCCTGTGCGCGTGGGCACGCCCGATCATTGGCAGATTATTCGTCCAAAGACAACGGAGTGGCAATGGATGGACACTCCTCTGACCAAAGATGATTTCCAGGTTGCGACAGATCTGTATTACGTAGATGTGGACAAGCAGTGAAGAGAGCCAGCAGACAACAAGCGACCCGGCGATTCACCATCGGCCCCGGAGACATCGCTAACAAGAACGGCATTTACCGTTCTCGATCCTATGCGCCGCCAGTTGAGTATGTCGAATGAATGAATACAGCGCACCTATCTAACTCCTAAGGCAGTGCTCTCGGCGGCTCCAAGCCACACGCGCTCGAATTCCTCGGCCGGTATCGGTCGGCCGAAAAGGTAGCCTTGATAGGCATGGCATCCCAGCCTCGCCAGGCAATCCCGCTGCTCTTCGAATTCCACGCCCTCGGCTATGATGGACAAACCCCTTGCCCGGCCGAGTGAGATCACAGCCTGCGCAATGGCGCTGCTGGAGCTATCCCCCAGCAGGTCGCGCACGAACGATCGATCGATCTTCAACTGGTCCAGCGGCAAACGTTTGAGGTAGGAGAGCGACGAATAGCCGGTACCGAAATCGTCCAGTGAGAATCGCACTCCAAGTAATTTGAGTTCCTCCATTTTGGCGATGGTTTCCTCCACATCGTCCAGCAGAAGACTTTCAGTGAGTTCCAGGGTAAGCCGATGCGGACTGGCCTCGGCGCAATCGAGGGCCGAGATCACATTCTGCACAAATCCCGGTTGGCGAAATTGCCGGGCGCTGATGTTGACAGAAATTGAGGCAGCAGCCTGATTCCACTTTTCCCAGGCCGCGATTCTGGCGCATGCTGTTTCTAGAATCCAATTGCCAAGGGGCACAATCAGTCCCGTCTCCTCAGCGAGTGAAATGAACTCGCCGGGCAATATCAGGCCGCGGCGGGGATGATTCCATCGCAACAGGGCCTCGGCTCCCATCAAGCGGTTGCAATCCACTTGCGGCTGGTAGAAGAGTACAAACTGGTTGGCTTTGATCCCGTGGCGAAGCTCATCCTCCAGAGCGGCGCGCTCAACTACCGCAGTCTGCAGGGCCGGGGCAAAGAAACGAATAGTATTGCGGCCCGCCGATTTAGCGTTATACATTGCGATATCCGCCTGCTGCATAACCTCATTGGGGGTCTGGCGACGATCTCCGAAGATCGAGATGCCGATGCTGGCGCTGCTCAAGCACTCGCGGCCTACAAGCAAGTATGGCTGCTCGAGCGAGGCGAGCACCTTCTCGGCGACCACCACGGCATCCGAGGCGGCACCTTCAAGGGTCTGCCTCAGCCCTCCGAGAATGATCAGGAATTCATCCCCACCCAGTCGCGCCACCGTGTCGGTTGCGCGGACGCAACATCTCAGACGGTTCGCAACCTCTTGCAGCAGCAGGTCGCCGATTTGGTGGCCCAAAGTATCATTGAGACTTTTGAAATTGTCCAGATCTACAAACAAAAGAGCCTGTTTGCGCGTCTGGCGGGAACAGGCGGTGAGGGTCTGGCTCAGCTTGTCATGAAACAATCGGCGGTTCGGCAGGCCGGTAAGGGGATCGTAAAACGCCAGGCTCCGAATCTCATCCTGGGCCGCCTTGGCATCGGTGATATCCCGGGTAACCGACAGGATGGCGGGAACGCCGTCAAGATCGACTTTCGAAACCGACAGCAAACCCCAGCGCAATGCACCATCCTTGGTTCGATACGGAACTTCCATGTTTCGGCAGGCAGACTTCAGGCTCAATTCTTCGAGAAGTCTTTGACGATCGGCGGGATTTGCCCAGATGCCTATTTCCTGCCCGGTCCTGCCTATGACTTCTTCACGCGTGAATCCAGTGATTTTCACAAACTCGTCATTCACGTCGAGAAACTTCCCGTCATCTAAACGGCAGATATCAATAGCGTCCTGGACTAGCTGGAATGCCGTTCGGTAGCGCGATTCGCTGGTTTTGAGCGCCTCCTGCATTGCGGCCAGCTTCTGCTCCGCAGCTTTGGACTCTGAAATATCCCGCGCAATTGTGAACAAGCATTCGCTTCCTTCAATCTCAATCAGCGTTGTTGTCAACCGCGTCCAGAAAGTCTCTCCGCCGCTCCTTTTTGACAGTACCTCCATCTCTCGCACTATGCCGCTGCGCCGTACCGCCTCCACTAACGCTTGCCTCTCTGAAGGATTGACCCATAGGCCAAGTTCCTCCACCGTCCGACCGATCACTTCCTCCTGCTTGAGGCCACAAGATCCAAGGAAGGCCTCATTGACATCGAGGATTACCCCATCCTTCAACCTCGAAATCAAGATTGCGTCGGGACTGGTCTGGAACACGGTTCTGTATCGCGCTTCTGTCACCTGCAGCGCCAGGGAACTGGCCGTAAGCCGTTCTTCGGCGCTCTTTCGGGCGTTGATGTCTTCCACCAGGGCGATCGAGTGGAGTGGGCGACCTTCTGTATCGCGCTGCATCGAGACCGCAATTCTGACCCAGGTCAGGCTGCCGTCTTTGCGGATATAGCGTTTCTCCCAGGTGGCTGGGCGGCCGGCCCCAGTCGTGATCTGCTGCCGCACGTTCTCACTTTGGCGCTGATCCTCGGTCAGAGTGATCTGCTGGAAGGTCATGCCCGGGATCTCCTCCAGTGAATAACCGACGATTTCGGCAAAGCGTGCGTTGCACCTTAGAAACCTGCCGTCGAACGCAGCGTGTACTATGCCGACCGGAACCTGCTCGAAGGTGGCGCGGTAGCGCTCCTCGCTATCGCGCAGCGCATCTTCAGCCTGTTTGCGCGCGGTGATGTCCTGCACTGTGCCCCGCATCCGCACCGGCAGACCGTGTGTGCCGATGTCGAGCCGTCCGTGGCCGTGCACCCAGCGTTCCTCCCGGTCCGTCTGCCTGACAATGCGGTATTTCTTATTGAAAGTCTGCACGTTGCCGACTACTTCGTCGGCGAAGTACGCCGCCATCATGGCCTGGTCCAACGGATGGATCAGGGCCGTCCACCCGGCCACTGTATGCGGGTACTCCTTGCCGATCCCGAAGATCTCGTCCATAACTTCCGAACTGGCCCAATCGCCTGTCGTAATGTCCAGGTCATAACTGCCGATGCCCGCAATCTTCTGCGCTTCTCGAAGCGATTCGGCGCTCTCGCGCAGGGTTTTCTCGGCGATCACGCGGCTGGTCACGTCGTAGACGATAGACAGAAGCATGCACACGCCCTTAATGCAGATGGGCGAAGCATTCACTTCCACATCCCGGACCTGGCCGTTGGCGATCCGATGGCGAAATTGAAAGAAGCTGCATTCCTCGCGTAGAGCCCGCTCCCACTCCCGCGCGACCTCTTCCGCCGGCAGTGTATTAATCCGGGTAATGGGCATGCCAATCAACTGCTCAAGAGCGTAGCCATAGAACACCGTGGCGGCCCGATTGGCCGCGATGATTGTGCCGCGGGCAGGCTCCAAAAGCAGCATCACCGATGCGTTCTCCGCAAAGAACCTGCGGAACCGCGCTTCGCTTTCGTCCGATGCATCGCCCGCACGTTCGCGTTCGGCAACATCATCGACACTTTCGGTCAGGATCGAGTCTGAAGTTTCAACTTGGTGAGACATCCTGGCCTTTCTCGATGTCGCCAGCCTGTATATCCTTCACCTGCCAGCCTGACGGGTGAGACTGGGAATGAACCAGAGAGCAGTTGCGATGCCGTCCTCAGGAGTATCTAACGCATGTTCGGTCTCCACCTGAGACTGCATTCCTTCTTTATCGGAGGATGTGAGGAAACTCTTACCCCAAATGCCAAAATTCACTGGCTTGTCTGCGCTCTTCCCCGGGGAATCCGGGAATGGTGGGTTTTTCGTGACTGCGCCGCATTACCAAATCCCTAATCCCACCAAGACTGCCCGGGCCGGAAAGAGGCTTACCGGAACGACGCTTAGGTTCAACAGCGCTTCAGGGCAAGGAATCAGCCTTCAAGGTTTGGTCAGTTTCCGACTGCTGTCAAAGAGGGCGGCGCCGAATCCTTGGCACTGCCCCACTTTGTATTCGGCTCAGGTCCCATGGTCAACACCAGCTCTGCACCGTCAGCAATGTCAGATTGGTTGAACCATGGTTTGTTCCATGGCTTGCCGTTGAGAGTAGCCGACTGGATATACATATTCTTTGCCGAGTTATTGCGGGCAACGATAATAAAGTCCTTCCCGGTGCCCATGTGAATGCTGGCACGATCGAAAATCGGGCTGCCCAGGATGTAATTCGGACTTGAGGGATCGACCGGATAAAAGCCGAGCGCACTCATCACGTACCACGACGCCGTCGAACCCTGATCGTCCATCCCCGGAAATGCATATCCGGATTTGTCGCTGCCGTACATCAGTTCGAGGATTTTACGTGTGAGTTCCTGCGTCTTCCACGGCTCACCGCCCCAATCGTAATAATAGGCTGCCTGCTGGTCAGGCTGATTGCCCTGCACGTACTGCCCAATCACTCCCGTGCAATCGCGACAGATGCCCTTTGCCGTATACGGCGTACTGAAGAATGCGTCGAGCTTCGCATCGAATTTCTCTCGTCCGCCCAGCAGGTCAATCAGACCTTGCACATCGTGCGGCACCAGCCACAGCGTAGACCAGCCCGAGGCTTCCTTCATCATAAAGTTGTAGTAAGGCTCGCGTGGATCGAAGGGCGAAATCCAGTTGCCATCCGCGGTCCGGCCGCGGATGAACCCTACGCTCGGATCGAAGAGGTTGGAGTAGTTATGCGCGCGCTTGAGAAACGTTTCGTAATCGTCTTCCCGGCCGAGTTTCTTTGCGTAGAGAGCCAGCGCATAATCGTCCCAACTGTATTCAAGCGTAGTAGCGGCTCCGGCCTTGCCCCCGGCATAGGGTGGGCTTGGATTGCGATCGGGAATAACATCCGAGATCCAGCCCTGTTTCATATACTCAGCGAGATAGCCGCGGGGACCTTTCGGATCGGTCGCGTTCTTGCGGAGATATTCGTAGGCCGAGGCCCAGTCGAACTCGAGACCACGCTGCCAGGCGCCGAGAAAAAGAAGGTCGGCGTTGTCGCCGTGAAATGACGTTCCCATGTAGCCGGTCTCGCGCGCGATATCGAGCTGCGAGCGAAGAATGTCCGCCATGACATCCGGCTCGATCATCGTCAGCAGCACAACCTGATTGCGCCCGGTATCCCACAGAGGCACCTGATTGTAACGATCAAACTCCGCCGTGTGGACTTTTCTATCCTCCCCAACAAACTGGTCTCCCTTCTTCGCAAGCAAATGTGGACTGTCGAACGAGTGATAAAGGCAGGAATAGAAGAGCATCTTCTGCTTCTCCGTCCCTCCCGTTACTTCGATCCTGTTCAGTTCCGTGGCCCATGCATTCCGCGCCTGCTGGTGGATGCGATCGAAGTCCCACCCAGGATCTTCGGCCTGCAGTCTCGCTTGCGCCGTGTCGTAACTCGGCCCGGTGGCAACCTTCACAAGAATCCGTTCGCCTTCAGTAGTTGAGAAGCGAAGGTAGGCGCCCGCGAAATGTCCGCTGATGCTTTTCGCTCCGGGATCCACCTCGCTGAGACCGATGATTGGCCAGCCTCGCCCCTGCGCAGGATGCTGCTTGAACGTGCCGGAAATCTGGAAGGGACGTGAAAACTCCGCGACAAAGTAAAGCTCACGATTTTGCAGTTTGCCGCGCACAGTGTGGTCGTCGGGGATTTCGACATCGCCCCCCTCATCGTCGAGATCGAGCAGGATATGCGCTTCGTCTGTCTTCGGAAAAGTGAAGCGAAAGAGTCCGGTCCACAGCGTCGCGGTCATCTCAGCATTCGTATGAAAGTCGTCGAGATAAACGCTGTAATAACCTGGCGACGATTTCTCTCGCTTCTTGTCGTAGACGGACGAGCTTCGCTCCGGAGGAACCGTCCAGTCGCCCACCATGGGCATAACGACAGGCCCGCCTTCGGCCCCGCTGGTAAACCCGAAGATGCTGCGGTTGGGATAGAAGTAATCGGCGCGGACGCCGGCCGGATACATGAGGTCGAGATTGGCGTTGACGGGCCCGACCTGCGTGCTGCTGTGAGGCAGCATCGCGGCCGGAGATGTGAATCCGGAGTAGAGCTGCTCGCCCGGCGGCGGCGCATTGCCAATCAGTTTCCGCTGATCGAGCGGCGCCGTTCCCACCAGGCCGTTCGCGTAGTCCACTGGCTGCTTGTGCGTTGCTGCTGTTTGCTGGGCCGGCAGCGAGAGAGATACCAGGCAGCCACTCAATAGAAGAGCGCGTCGCAGTCCACTCAACGTATTCATCGGTTTCCTCTGTAAGAATTACGTTCGCTTCAGTGTCGGCTCTGCTGATGCTATTTATTTTGCAAGCGGCACAAGTGTAATGGCGAGCACCACTACGTTCCGATTGTTGGGCAGGCTGATGCTGCGCACTGTCTTGCCGCTATCAAGCGCGAAGGAATACACGCGGGTATAAAACGGCCCGCCATCCTGGTCTCCATCCGCGGTTACTCGATACGGCAGCTCTGCAGCGATTGACTCACCGTGGTAGTTGCTGGTTTGTGCCCAATCGTGCAGGCTCTGGCTAAAGGTAGACGAAGTGCCGTCCGCATATTTCACTACGAAAGCCTGTTCTCGTTGGTTGCCTTCTACCGCCGCAGCCAGCAGATTCATACTGATATATTGGCCCGCCGGCAGATCCACTGTCGCACTGGTCACAGCGTCCGGCGCGTTCTGCGGCCCCAGATGAAATATCACTTCACCTCCCACCTGCTCTTTTCCCAGTGTCTGCGCTGAAAAAGAGTAGCCGCCGCGATCCAGGCTGTTAGCTACGTCGAACTTTGTGCCGTCTGCAACAATGCCGGTGACATTGTAGGCGGAGGAGAGGTTAACCGGAATCGTGTCTTTCAGAACGCGAGTGATAGTTACGGTCTGCGTAATGTCGTGTTTCAAGCTGCCCGACTGGCCGCTGATCGTAATTGTTCCTGTTGCGGGAGCCGCCGAGTCTGCCGCTGTCAGCGTCATCTTGCTACCACCCGTGGTTGTAACTGGATCGAAGCTCGCGGACACGCCTGCCGGAAGTCCGCTGGTCTCCAACGCGACGCGGCCGCTGAAACTGCCCCGAGGCATGGCAAAGACGGTTGTCGTTGCGCTCCTGCCCTGCGGTATGGATAGTGACGGCTCGGTCGATATCGTAAAATCCGGCGCGCCAGAGTTCGGCGAAGGCAGCACGTCGTAGAGCGGCTGCGCCGGTTTCACAACTGGATTCTCATCGGCAACCGAGATTGCAAGAATCCGGATGCTATCGTTATTCGGCAGTTCGAGCGTCTTCGCTCCAGCAGGCAAGTCAATGCTGTAACCAAAGAGATAGGAATACGAGTAAGCGACATTCGTTCCGGATGGATCGTGGTGGTGATCGCAATACCAGGCCAGATCTGCGCGCTTGATGAAGCCCGGTTTCAGTCCGATCATTTGTCCATAGTCGCCGTGCGCGGTGTTTCGCGAACTCCAGACCCGGTCGTCCCATTGGCCCACGAATCCGCTCCAGTCCTGGATATTCAGAACGGCGCTGTCGCTGCCGGCTTTGAACGACGCATCTTGATCGCCGTCCGCTGAAGCCGCAAGCAAATACACGCGGTTATAGTTTCCTTCCGGCAGCCGGATTGTTTGCCCTTTCGCAGCAACCGCGTTAGGTAATCCTGTTTTTGCAGACGCCAGCCGAAACGTCACGTCGTGGTAAGCGATCTGCGCCGGCAGCATCTCCGCAGGCAGAGCATCACCCTTGCCGTCAAAGCCGCTCGTTGTGCGGTCTCCGGCGTTCGTCGCCGTTGCCATGTCGTAGTTCAGGTCCACCGGCGTTGAGCGTACGGCGGCGACTTTTGTGGCGGGGGAACCGACCTTCAAAGCAAATGTGCGCGGCTGGTACGCGCCGAAAGATGTGACCAGGGAGCCACCCTCCACCGTAGCCGCTCCTAGCGGCTGCTCCTGTCCGTTCACCTCGCGCGCTCCGGTAATAGGCACAGCAAATGTGACGCGCACGTTGGGCTCAGGCTTGCCGTCGAGTTCCACCATGCGAAGAATGACCTCGTCGCTGGCTTCGGCTTTCTTCAAAGCCATGATGCGAATCCGCCCATTGCTGATCTTTACCAATGAGAAGCTCTTACCCAACGCTCCCGCGTGCCTGGGTGTCTCGAAGGCAATCAGTGGCGCGTTGAGCCGCTCGGCCTGCCAATCCGTCTGTGCATCGCGCCAATCATCTGCGTGTCCCGCGATTCCATAAATGAATTCGTGGTGCCCAATGTCCTGGGTGCCCTGGTCCTGGTATCCGCCATCGGTTCCCGGCGTGCGGATCAATGTCAGCCGGACCGTATGATCGTTCGGCTTGTCCGAGCCATTCTTGCAGTCGGTCAAAATGGTCGCGCCGAACCTACCGCTCATATCCGTCAGATCGATCCACTGGTGCGAGGGCACCTCGAACCTTCTTGGCTGCGCGGTCGGTCTTTCTATCGTTCCGACATCCCAGTTATAAGTCGCCATCTCGTTCGACGCCGTGAGCGGAAACGTCGCCTTCAGATTGGATCCACGCGTGTTCCAGTCGACAACGTCGCTAAACTCCACCCGTTTGCCTGCATCTCCGGCGGCCAAGCGGATTGTCTGCAAAAAGCGCGACCCTGCAGTTTCACGTGACACCTCGATCGCGACACGCTCCGGACCATTTTCCACGACGTGAATCTGGGCAGGCCCACTGACATACTCGCGCGGCGCTGCCTGCTCCTGATCCCAGTCCATATTCCATGCCGGCCACTGTTTGGGATTGTCGTGGGAAATAGCCAGGCGTGCAGGCGCCGCCAACAGTTCGCGGTTGAGCTTCTTGTCAAAGATGCTGGATACATCGCCGTTGTCATCGAGCTTCACGCGATAATATTCGTTCTCTAATTCGCGATCGCTCGCATGCAGCGACGTAGATGTTGAAGCAGCCCCCGGCTCTACGTTATATACGGCGTAGCCCACCGAGGGAACGCTGGCATCGAAGAGGACCTTGCCATTCTCAATCTGAGCCGGCAGCTCGCGGCCATCAGGTGCAATCACATGCGCGCTTTGCGGCATGCCTTCGGGGAAATGCACTGCGGCTTCCACCACATCCTCCCGCGCAATGTTGAGCGGATTGAAAATCACCAGCGGAACGCCGCGGCCTTCAGTATTCAGCGCAGCCCCAACGCCCTCCACCGCGCTCTTCAGCACGCCCGCAAACTGGTTCATTGCGATCACATCGTCATTCCACGCGAACTCATACGCCCGGGGCGTCGCCGTGCCGGCCGCAAGATCGTGGAAGTGTGCTGCCATGGCCAGAGTCCATGCACCGTTCAGCCGATCCATGGGATACGGTCGCGCGCCAAGCCACGCTGCGGTCACTGACGCTTTCTCCGCCGCGTCCCCCAGCAATTCTTCCTTTCTAATCCAGCGTTTCTGATATCCTTGCGAGGTCAGAGAGCCGGCCGAATGATTCGTCAGTTCCAGCTCACCGGTATAACGCGGCAGCTTTGCAGCCTGCTCCGGCGTAATGTCGAGGAACATCTGATCTGATGTCGCCGAGATCACATGCACCGGTCCATCCCCCACTTTCACCTCGGGCCACGCTTCATGCTGTTCACCGCGAAGGTAAAATCCATTCGCGGGTGGCATGCTGACCTCGCCCCCGGTCACAATGGCCTCGAGACGCTTCACCGACTCCTCTTCGGGCGCTCCGCCCACGTCTCCCGTGCCGTAGTAGTGGTAGTCAGTAAATAATCCCGTGGCCTTGCCGTTATTCAGAACCCGCGCGGCCCAATCGCCCTGGTATCGCTGGTGTTCAGTTTCCGATTGCGCTGTCTCGAGGGCATCCAGTTCGCTGCGCAGCGCAAAGTATTGCTGCAGATCGTTCTGGTCATAGGACTGATGGTCGTGCTGCGATTGCTCAAGGCGCTGTTGCATCTCGCCCATTCTCTTCTGCAAATCCGCCACCTCGGGATTCGGCGGCAGAGGCGGCAGAGGCTGACTCAAATCAG
>Ga0206798_1093_pt1 | contig 18658 bp, 10 predicted proteins | sample Alteio_BWOrgCont_66_FD_152893 | JGI IMG/M metagenome (GOLD analysis project Ga0206798, IMG submission 152893) | Enriched cells from forest soil in Barre Woods Harvard Forest LTER site, Petersham, Massachusetts, United States -... | ecosystem: Environmental > Terrestrial > Soil > Temperate forest >...
CAAACTCTCCGGTTTTCGGATCTTCTTTGATAAATGACATCAGATCTGTTTTGCCTGGATCTCCAGCTACGAATTGCATGTGTTTCATACTAGTTAGATTGACATCTTCAATATATTTTATCCCTGTAGTTTCTTCAAAGATCTTCTCTTCCATTCTGGTTGGTGGATCTATTATTTTTCCTCTTTTATCAGTTTGTGCAAACAGAATAGATACTCCTACTCCATCTGTCCTTATCATATTGCCAAATTTGAAACCTTTCTTCTTAAAAACTCGCTTGTTTGTGTGAAAAAAGATATGCCACAATTTATCTTTGTAATAATTAAGATTTTTCGCCACATAGGCTTTGTTTGCGATTGAAAAAAGCCAAATAAAAGCGGAAGTATCTATTGTAATGTACTCGGGAATAATATCTGTTCTTAACGGCACAACATTAAAAAGTTTGTATAACTTTGGCTCTTCATCTTGTTCACAATTTCTCAAAATTTTATCATTAATGTTATTTATAGCTCGATTGATTGCTATCATATTAAAAATATAATCAAAAGGATGTACTTTAACATCATAATAAACAGATTTTTTGGCAAATAATTTTTTTTCTGGAAGAAATTTCTTTTTAAATTTTATAATATCATCATAATATTCGGATTCGGAATAAATCGTTCCATCAGCAACATTTGTAACATCTTGCACTATTCGATGCCATGTATCATGTATTTCTGCAATTGATGATTTCTTATTGGCATCTGTTATTTTGTTGTCATTTTTGATTTTGTCAATTTGCTTGTCGAAACCATAATGTATTCTAATGTAATTGTGTAGATGTGACATAAAATGTTCTCTGATATTTGTGCTTATATTTTTAACAATATCTATTGCTTCATATTGTAAAATATATCTAAGAAAGTTCCTTGATGGAAGCGCATCTGCCAGAGTTGTGGAATATTTTTTCTCAAAAAAATCTTGAAGAGACTGTGTTAAAGTATTGTTCAACGGTTGTGCACCACCTGTTTCATTTTTAACTGAAACTATATTTATAATATTCAGAATTAATTGTTGATTTATTGCAGGAACCACAATATTTATTTCTGGATGATTTAATTTACGATCGTATAGATATAATAAATATGCTTTGAGAAATTGATATGTGTGTATCACTATTTGATTTGTTCTCTGAACGGCGTCCATGATTATATCTGTGAGTTCATCTCTATCAGCTACTTTTAGTATATTTTTTAGAGCATCTTTTTCGGTTACCATGTATGATCGTTCGAATTTGCGAAGCTTTTTTTTGGCTTTTTTTGTTGCATTCCTTCTTTTTGAGCGTTTACTTGACATTGAGCAGAATTTTAATAGTATGATATATCGGGATTTCCTTATATCATTTTTCTCACATCTTAAAAATTTTCGGATTTATTTTATATTTTTTTTATAAAAACAAGTTTAGTGATAATTTGTTAGAAATTGACATAACCTTGGGAATTTGAAAGCATATCTTATACCCACTTGTTAGAAACGAGCCCAAAATTTTGTTAGTATTTGATGGATAAGTTTCCCTAAGCAAAAACATCTTATCATTATATTATCAAATGGTACCAACCAAGCTCTTATTTTTTCAATTTTTATTTATGTCATAAAAAATATTGATTTTTTAACTGGTTGCTAGTATTAATTACTATCAAATAGTCAATTAACTTTTCCATATGAGAATTTTTATAGCCGGAGAAGTCGCTAGCGGGAAATCATCATTACTAAATGCGATAGCCGGCGGCATTATCAGTTCACCATACAATCAAAAGGGAAAAAGTAGTCCAATCATTTATGAATTTGATGAAATCGATAATGCATCTAGTTCTCTAAACAAAATAATTCCTATTTTAGAATTCGATTATCAAAATAATGAAGTAGCAACTAATATGAATTCTAAACTACCTATCAACGAAACTAACCAAATTATTTTTAAATCACATTTTGGTCTAGGAAAATTTATAGTTTATGACTATCATAATATTGATGATCCAAGTAAATCGATGAAAAATGACATTATTCACTGCGATGTAATGGTATTCGTTACTAGTGCCGATACTGCTTTTTTACATCGTCACGAAATCGACGCATTTACCAAAATTCAAAAACTGTGCCAAAATTATTCGGTTAATTTATGCATCGTCGCTAATAAATTTGACTCTGAATCAGATCTCAACCATAACCAAATTATCACTCAACTTCAATCCCGCAATTATGTTAAAAATATATTTAGAATATCTAGTCATAAGTTGTTAATAGAAAATATTTTAAAACATCAATTAACCATACCGATAGCCGATTTATTTCAGTCCGAGTTTCGAAAAATTCTTTTAAATGCCAATGTTGCCATGCCTAAAAATAATCAATTATCTTATTTAGATATTGATCCGAACCAGATTTACAATGGCGATTGGGATAATTTTATCGATTTTTTAATAAAGCAACAAAATAATTTATCAGAAATTAGACAACAATCACGCTCTAAAATGTTATCGTATTATCTATCAGAAATTAGTGGTAGTGATTATGATGATGATGATCCAATCGATCTGCAAGAATATGAAATATTTCCACAAATTATTCAAATATTTATTGAAAGTGATGACATAGAAAATTTAAATAAAATTTTCACCGATGTCTTGTTTAAAAATAACTTTGGATATATTGGATTCATATCTATATTCGTCGAATTAATTGATACATTTCATCGTGGCGACGATATCGATAATGAAAATCAACTAATAAACAAATTAGAAAATCAAATATTTGGATATTATTCAAACCAACGAGTTGTTCCACCACACATGTTTAATTTATTTTTGTACAGCGTCGCATCTACTAATTATGCTATCAATGTTGATTTGTTAGTTTATTTGTTAAAAGACATAAGATTATGGTCAAAATGTTCGACTAGATATTGGGATATCGCTGAAAATGAAAAATGTAACATTGGCAATCGAAAACATTCCGAATTCAAATCTGAACATGTGAGAAAAATTTTGACACATGACCATTTTACATATCGTGGCCAATCAGTCACTAGCGAAATTCATCAACTGGTCACGTTATCAATTATGTCTCCCGAAGAACTCGGAAAACTTGATCAAGAAAAGAAATTGCCATACAACATTATCAAAAAATATTTGGGAGATTTGGCATTGATTCGAACTAAAATGTACATCAATTACAAATATCAAACTACAATTCCATATTTATTTAATGACGACTTAATCGACGAAATCAATTCAAAAAATTCAGAATACTCGAATGCTAGAGATAATATGTTTACGATTTACAAATTGTTGCGTTGCAAATATCAATAAAAATTGATTTATTAATATATTGAATAATATTAATTAATAAATCAATAAACTAATTAGTCCAAATGAAGATTTTTTTAGTCGGAGATGTCGCAAGTGGAAAATCATCTTTATTAAATGCAATTGCTGGTGGTATTGTTAGTTCGCCATACAACCAAAAAGAAATAAATAGCCCGATCATTTATGAATTCGACAAAATTGATGATGCGATTTCGCCTTTGCATAAGATTACTCCAGTTCTAAATTTGGGCCACCAAAAAAATAAAAAAGTTACAATCATTAACGATCCAAAACCAATAACCGATGGAATAAATAAAATTATTTTTAAATCGCTATTTGGTTTGGGAAAATTTACGATTTACGATTTTTATGGTATTCACAACCCAAGTGATTCTTTATTAGATTCAATTGGAGATAATCTTTGGTATTGCGATTTGCTAGTATTCGTAACTAGCGCTGATAATGCTTTTTTACATCGTCAAGAAATGCAGACATTTATGCAAATTCGACATTTGTGCCAGTCACATGCAGTCCGACTGTGCATTGTTGTTAATAAATTTGATCTAGAATTCGATTTCAATCATAACCAAATTGTCAAACAAATTCCATCAACATTGTCACAAAATATATTTAGAATATCCAGCCACAAGTTATTAATCGAAAATATTTTAAAACATAAATTAACCGTGCCGGTTGCCGATCAATTTCTGTCAGAATTTTTGAAAATTCATTCAAATGCTGGAATAACAATGGTAAAAAATGAATTTTTATCTTATTCGGACATCAATCCAAACCAAACTTACAATGGTGACTGGGACGATTTTATTGGATTTTTACTGAAACAAAATAATAATTTATTAGAAAATAGAAAAGTAGCACACTCAAATATGTTAAAATATTATTGTGCTAGTAGTGGTAAACATAATTATGACATATTTTCGAAACTTATTATAATATTTATTGAGAATGATAATGTAGAAATTTTAATTCAACAAATTATTGATTCGTTATTTGATAAATCTTACCATCGCACCAATTATGTATCTTTATGCATTAAATTGGCCGATACATTTAAGAATAATAGTGATTTGATACATAGATTATCGCGCAAGTTCAATGACAAAACTCTAGAATATTATCGGAATTATCGATATTTTCCATCGTATATTTGTAGTTTATTTTTCTTTATTTTGTCATACAGCACTCAGAGCATTGATGTTGAATTGTTACTTGGATTTCTCAAACAAAAAAATTTATGGCGACCTTATGAAGAGATATATTGGGATATTCGCTGTAATGTAGAATATGATATTGGTAACAATTCTCATTCCAAATTTAGATCTCTTTTTGTTAACAATATTTTGGTATATAATAACTTTTCATATCAATCTCAACCAGTTACTAATGAAATTCATCAATTGGTCAACTTATCACTTATGTTTCCTGCAGAACTTGGTAAACTTGATCAAGAAAAGAAACTGCCATATATTATTATTAAAAAGTATTTGGGTGATTTGGCACTGATTCGAACCAAATTGTACATTAAAAATGGATGTTTAGGCACTGTACCCTATTTATTTAATGATGATATACATGATAATATCAACTCAAAAAATCTTGAATACACCAAAGCAAAAAATAATCTGCTAACGATTTATAAATTGTTACGTTTTAACGATGAATATTAATAAAAAATTGATTTTTTAACACATTAGTTAATTCATTAACAAATCAACTAATTAATTAGATCAAATGAACATTTTTTTGGTGGGACACGTTGCGACTGGAAAATCATCACTGTTAAATGCGATTGTTGGTGAAATAGTCAGCTCGCCGTATAATCAGCGTGAAATAATAACTCACACTATTTATGAATTTAGAGACTATATTGATTTGATATCCAAATCCAAATCAATATTCAAATCACATTTTCAGTTAGGGAATTTTTTTGTTTATGATTTTACTGGATTAAATAGTGTCGAATACGGCACCAGTATCATCAGAATGATTGATCAATACATCATCCACTGTCATTTAATGGTATTTGTGACTGATGCCGACTCTGCTTTTCTAAGTCAATCCGAATTAGAATCATACAAAAAAATATCCGAATTATGTGATGCGTGGTTTGTTCCAATGTGTATTGCCGTTAACAAATTTGATAATTTAGAAGATCCAAACCATAACTACATTACTAATCAAATTCGAACCAAAATTAATGATGATGCAATTAAAATTTTTAGGATATCAAGTCACAGATTATTACTCGAAAATATTTTTCAACATCAACTCAAAACGCCAATCAGTGATGAATTCAGATTCGAATTTTTTAAAATGTTCCGAAGTGCTAATGCCATTATTCCGAATCTCAAAAACACAGTAACTGATACCGACATCAATCAAAGTTATCTGGGTGATTGGGATAATTTCATTGATTTTTTAAGATTAACAAATACACATAAACTGACAATTTGTGACTTATTTCGAAATTATCTAAACAATATTTTTGAGATACCAAATGAACAAAATATTCGCATCAAAGAATACGATCAATATCAAAAATTTATCGATGTGTTCACTGCCAATCATAATGTTGACGAATTTATCGAAATTTTTACCGATTCATTTTTTAATAATATGACAAATGTAAGTATTAGTTTGTCGCTATGTATACATACCAGAACAAGTTTAAATGCAGTACATAATGACAAATTTGTAGAAAAATTTGCAAATCAATTATTAACAATGTATCAGAATGACGAAAATTTTCCGAATCAGATTTTTAACTTATTTATGTACATGTTTCGAATCAAGCGGCAATCGATCAAGTTAGAGTTAGTGCTATATTTATTGAAAGACAAGAGAATGTGGCTGGTCAGTTCGGCACTCTATTGTAATATTCGAGATAATCTAGTAATGGATTTAGTAAACAGAATTGACAGCAATCGTTTTACTGATATTATGAATCAAATAAATATTTTAAATCAAGAAAAACTAGTTACCGAAGAAATTATCCAACTAATTCGAATAGCTATAATGCCGTATCATGATCTAATGTTGTTATCGGATAATCTAATTCGATACGATTTAATTAACAAATATTTGGGAAAGAGAGGAGAAATTAGAACTAGGTTTTATATCAAAAAAAAATATTCGACTGTTAATGGTATTCCTTTTTTATTCGACGAAAACTCCGAAATACCTGAATATAATTTGATCAAAGACAATCTGTTCAAAATTTACACATTGTTACGATTTAGCGATCGTTATTGATTGACTAAATATTAGCCAACCGATAAAAAAATTGAAAAATAAACATCTTGATGATTAGTTTTTAATTATTAAGGATTATTACAAATCCTAATGAAAATCTTTTTAGTTGGAGATATTCTCAGTGGCAAATCGTCGCTACTAAATGCGTTTGCTGGAGGAATTGTTAGTTCAATCAACCAAGTAAAGGAAAATGTCAGCCCAACCGTCTACGAATTTGATCAATTAACCACACCAACAACATCTAATAAACGAATCACCGAACTATTAGAGTCCAAACAGTCTAATATTAACAAGAGCATCGTGACAGTCACCGATCCAAAACCAATCGTTGATTTAAATGGCGAGCAAATCACATTCAGATCAAATTTTGGTTTGGGAAAATGTTTTATGTATGACTTTTGTGGACTAAATGATGTTACTGATACGACAGATTCAGTCATAGAATCAATCAAATCTTTGATTAATCAATGTGATCTAATGCTATTCGTAACTAATGCCGAAACTGCTTTTTTGAATCGGCACGAATTAGAAACATTCAACAAAATCTCCAAGTTGTGCCAAAATTCAGATATTAAGACATCAGTTCGAATGTGCATCATTGTCAGTAAATTAGATACAGTGAGTGACATTAATTTTGACTCAGTCATTGATCGAATTAAATCGACAATTGATTTCGAGATAGATATTTTCCGCACATCCGGTCACCGATTATTGATTGAAAATATTGTTCAAAACAAATTATCAATTTCGATTCCCAATTCGATGTACAAAGATTTTCCCCGGATCATCCGATCGGCTCCGGCATTCATAATCGAAAATACACATGGCCAAATTGCACATAGTGATTTTGAATTTTTTGAAGATCCGGACACTCCAATTCCAACTTGGAAATACGCTGGCGATTGGGATAATTTTACCAATTACTTGAAAGAACGCATTGCTACCAATGATGAATATCAATCAAATGTACTAACCAAAGTATTAAACGAATATTTATCTGAAATTGCTGGTAAGACTAATATAAAAACAGGTACCGGAGAAAAAACATGTTTTTCTTCGGCATATACCCAAAAATGTTCACACTTTCCGAAAATCGTTGAATTATTTCGACACCGTGATATGGGTAACAAACTAATTGAATTATGTACAGATTTTTTTACTCTGAATGTACAAAATCGCGATGTCTGTATGTCTTTCATAATGAGTTTATTTGATTCCAAGATTGATGTTGTTTTCAAAGAACGCTTATTAGAGTGGCTCGAAGAAAGAATTGATATATTAATGGGACCGAATCACGAAATACCCGAGTATTATTTTCATATGTTTCGGTATGGCTTGTCCAAATGTGACGCATTTATTGTATGTCCAGATTTGATGATTGAAATGTTGAAAAATCCACGCGTGTGGACAACCGACGAGATATATTATTGGAGCATCAATCGAACTGCAAATCGCATGCATAATAGTGCTATTGACGACAATCCAACAAGATTCATTAACAGTATTATGAATCATCATCGATTCGATTATTTTTCCAATTATTACGAAAAAAATACTACTGGTCGTGACATTCATACATTGATTCAGTTATCTATGATGAAACCCAAACATTTGTCTTTGTTAGATGTCGATAATAAGTTACCATACGACTTGATCAAAAAATACTTGGGCGAAGATGCTACTTTGAGAACCCGAATTTACATGCGAACAGAACCACCAGCTACATCGATCGTTCCATATTTATTCAATGAAGATCCAACGTATGACGTCAACAAAAAAATAGTAGAATATCGTGAAGTTCTCAAAAAATTGTCCGAGATAAAATAAACATTTTTTAACTAAGTTTTAATTAAGATTCAATGAATTTCGATTAAAAATGTAGATTTTGTGATTTAAGATCCAATCATAATTAAAAAAAAAAATTGAAATAAAATAGTTTTTTAATGACATTAATTATGATTTGAATATTAATTTAACAACAAATCAATATGAATGTCTTTTTGGTCGGAGAAGTATCATCTGGAAAATCATCATTTCTAAATGCGCTAACTGGAGGTATTGTTAGCAGGGTTTCGATGTTGAGAGAAACAATCGACACCAAAATTTATGAATTTGATGACTCTGATTCAAATGCCATGACTTATTTTGATCAAAATATTACAACGCTTGAAAAAAAACATTTCGAAACATTATGTGACGAAACAAATCCACAATCTGTAGTTAACCATAACGACCAACGAATCGTATTTAAATCTCCATATAATCTGGGGAAATTTTCCATTTATGATTTTCCTGGACTAAATGATTCTGTTGACGAATCTGACGTATTTTTTGAACTGTTTAAGAGTCAAATTGACATTTGCGATTGTTTGGTTTATGTAACAAAGGCAGAAACAGCTTTTTTAACAAAGAGTGAATTAGATTTATTCAACAAAATAATTGACCAATGTGCAAATCAATATAACCAACGGGGGAAACATATTCAAATATGTATCATTGTCAACAAATTTGATAACGTAAATGACACCGATTTAAATTCGATTACGAATTTAATTGAGACAAAAATTCCCGGATACAACATTTTTCGAGTTTCAAGTCACCGATTATTGCTGGAAAATATTATCGCGCATAAATTAAGTGTACCAGTTCCCCAATTTTTACACCAAGAAGTTAAAAAAATTTTCCAAAATGCGAATGCAATTATGACTAAAGATCAAAGAAACTCGATCATTAACAATTGCCGCATTGATTATCGTCACATTATCTTTAATGAAGAAATTGATGAGCTAAATGAAGAGACATTGGCACATTTTGGTGATTGGGACAATTTTATTGATTTTTTGAAGAGAGAAATTATTGAATTGCCAACTAATCAATTAGAATCCAGAATAAAATGGCTAAATTTATATTTGAATGATATGGCTAACTTAAAAACTAAAAAAATCAAACAATGTGTTACATTTGCAGCGATCGTTGATCAATTTGTAGATATTCTAGATATATTTATTTCAATAATTGTAAATTTTCTTGTTGACAATATCAAAAATCGGCATATCTTATGCATGTCAATTATAATTTATCTGTTCGAACCAAAGTTAGCTATTGATGACGAATACAAAATGAAATTAATGGATGTGATCGAGAATGAATTGTATCAATCCATTCGGGATAAAAGATTGAAATCAAAATATTTACATTTATTTTTTTATGGACTGCGACATTCGCCTAAATATCCAATTAGGTATGAATTGTTGTTAGCATGTTTAAGCAATACAAAAATTTGGACAAAATGTTGGACAAACTACTTTGATATTGCAAATAATTGTGTTTACAGTTTATCTAATAAAGAACATCCAAAATTCAAAACCGAATATGTTAACAAAATCATGATGCATCGCCACTTTACATTTGCCAATCAAGATATTTTTAGAAATGATATACATCGATTGATAAAATTAGCAGTCATGGAACCGAAACATCTAATAATGTTAGATAATACTGAACGAATGCCGTATGATTTGATCAAAAAGTATTTGGATGATATTGGTTGTTTGCGTACGAAATTCTACATACGAAATGCTGTCGAAGAAAGAGTTCCTTATTTGTTCAATAATAATCCGGAGTATATGATTAATATTGAGATTGCCGAATATTTAGAGATTGAAACTGATTTGTTCACTGATACTGATACTAATTGATTTATTAAAAAAAATTGAAATAAAAATATTCTTTTTTTTAATAAATTAGTAAAATGTTCATAAATCAATGAATATTTTTCTAATCGGCGAGGTCTCTTCAGGCAAATCTTCTCTCTTAAATGCGATAGCCGGAGGAATTATTAGTAATATATCGATGCAACGAGAAACAGTTCATACTGAAATTTATGAATTCGACAACAATAATAATATTTTGGAATCTTTAGAAAAAATATCTCCACTATTGGAAGAAAAACATTTGACCAACAAAATAATTACTAATATTTCCATTGATGAACCTAATATTATTTCTGATCGTGATGGAAATCAAATTATATTTGGATCACCATTTAATTTAGGGAAATTTATTATTTATGATTTTCCTGGATTAAATGATCCAATGGATCATGATGAAATTGTTTTTAAATGTATCGAAAATCAAATCGATAAATGCGATTGTCTGATATATATAACGAAGGCTGAAACTGCATTTATACATCAATTCGAATTAACAATACTAAACAAGATAATAAATATGTGCGATAAAGTTCATGATAAAACAGGGAAATTTATTAAGAAATGTATAGTTGTGAATAAATTCGATAATGTGTATGATGCTGATATGAATCAGATAGCTAATCAAATCCGATCAAAAATTAAAGATGAAAATATTGAAATTTTCAGGGTATCAAGTCATCGTATGTTCATGGAAAATATTATAGCACATAAATCAAATATTCCGATTCCCAAATTTCTTCGCACAGAAGTTAAAAAAATTTTTCAAAATGCCAGTGCAATTATTACGAGGAAACAAGTATCATCAATCACAAATGATTGTGTAATAAATTCGGAATATATATGTTTTAATGAAGAAATTGTCATGTCAGATGAAATATCGGATGAAATATCAGACGAAATATCTGCACGACATTGTGAATATCCTGGTGATTGGGATAATTTTATTGAATTTATCCGAAAACAAAATATGGAAATGTCAATGAATCAAGAAAAATGTAGGATAGAATGGTTAACCAAGTATTTAAATGATATTTATATCATGTATAAAGACAATCAAGAATATCGGGACAAATATATATTGTTCAAGGAAATAATCGATTCGTTTGTTAAACAAAACGAAATGGATTTGTTTGTGAAAACATTTATTGATTTTTATTCTAAAAAAGTAAAAAATATATGTACTGCTAACACAAGCATATATGCCACAGTATTTATATATATGTTAGAACCAAAATTCCTGATAGATGATAAATACAAAATATTGTTGATGAAATACATTGAAAATCAATTATGTTTGTCATATATTTCAAAAGACGATAGTATTGATCAAAATGATTCAGTACCAGGTAGTTCAATAATGGAATATCTAACTTATTTAGATTCCAATCAAAATATAAATAATAAAGACAAAATCACTGTAGCAGAAAAGCATTTTAGTGATACAGATGACACTGATGATACAAATATTAAAGATGACATTAATAAAAGAAGCAGACGTTATACAATTCGCGGAATTAATAATGGTCCGAATGGATCTACCAAACGTATTCCTCGAAAAAATATTTCGAGAATTAATGCAGAAAATTTTCCAAATACAAAAGTAGTACCACCAATCAAAGATGAAATTAGCGAATGGTTCGAAAAAAATAAAAATTCAAATGTCAAATTATTGTCACACACTGATAATCGGATCATAATTACAATATTGTATGTTAAAATTCACACGATTGAAATAACATATCCAAAAGGATATCCCGAACAAAAAAAAGGTTTTACATGTTGCGAAATAAACATCAATGGTAAGCCTCCATTACCAATTATCATGAAAATCAATGAACAATTCAAAGATAAATCCCTATTATTTACCAAAGTAATTACTCACATAGCAACTACTTTTTCCAATCTCAAAAGCGAAAGAATTAAGAAAGAATCAAATGTAGTTTTTGAATCAGACATCGATGAAACTGAAGAGAGTGATAATTGGTTTTTTTGTACAATCAGCAATATGAGCAGATCGGTTCCATCCGTTCCATCTAATCCATCTATTCCATCTATTCTATCAAGTCCATCTGTTCCATCTAATCCATTTAATCCATCTGTTCCATCCAATTCATCAATTCCATTAATTCCGACTGATTTTGAAGACAATGATACCAACTCGGATAAGAATATCAATATTTCGATTAATTCATTTGTTAAGTCACAAAATCATGTAATGATCAAACAATCTGAACCAGAACAAAACGTATCAATAACTTCAGAACCATTGAACGAATCTATTTCTGAGAAATATATAAATGGAGAATATAATGATGTATCCACAAGTATGCAATTCGAATATTCAAAAACGATTTTGAGATTTTTAAAAACGAGATTCCTAAACGAGCAGTATTTCCATTTATTTTTCTATGCATTAAAAAAAATTAAGAATTATGTCGTTAATCATGATCTCATAATTCATTTATTACATGATACTAGAATCTGGGATGAAGTCTCGATTTCCATTTTCAACATGAATGATAAAATGCGAGTGAGAATTTTTAATATACATAATTCGGATGATTTGCCTGAATATGTCAAAAGAATTATGTCACATAAAAATCTTAATAAAGATATTCATACTTTAATTAAATTATCGCAATTAGATCCGTACTATTTATTATTGCTAGATAGTAATAATAAATTACCATATGATTTAATCAAAAAATATTTGGGAGATAGTGGTTGTTTGCGAACAAAGATTTATATGCAGAATAATTTTGAAAAAACAAATATTCCCTATCTTTTTAATATTGATTCGGAATATATAGTCAATGAAACAATGTCGAAATATCTACAAATAGAAAATGATTTGTTTAATTATCAGACAAATACGATACTAATGACGTATAGAGAATTTGTTTCTAAAAACATTAAGGCAGTAAGGAAAGAAAAACCAGATCTTGGACAAATTCAATACATGAAAATGGTTGCTGAAAGATGGAATAATTACAAAAAAGATCATGGTATGAAAAACTGATTAAGAATCAACTATTCATCGAATTAAAATTAACGAAAAGAATCCAAATAAATTATATTGTAATTGATTAATATTTTTTAACGATTAATTAATAAAAAATTGAAATAAAAAATATCGTTTTAAAAAATCGATATCTTTATCATTAATTAATGAACATTTTTCTAATCGGCGAGGTCTCTTCAGGCAAATCTTCTCTTTTGAATGCGCTTGCAGGAGGAATTATTAGTAACGCTTCAATGCAACGTGAAACAATCAATCCAGAAATTTATGAATTTGATGTTATCGATAAAGCATATCCATCTTTTAAGAAAATGGCTACTATTCTAGAATCCAAACATGTTACTAATAAAAAATTTGATGATAAAACTGCGATTCTTAATGAACCCAAATTTGTATGTGATATTACTGGCCAAAAAATTATTTTTAAATCTCAATTTGAGATGGGAAAATTTTACATTTATGATTTTCCGGGTGTGAATGATGCAAAGAATGATTCTAATGATGTGTTCTTTGAACAAGTAAAAACACAAATAACTAATTGCAACTGTCTGGTATATGTAACAAAAGCAGAAACCGCTTTTTTGAATCAATCAGAATTAACGTTGTTCAAAAAAATAGTAGAACTATGTGATATTTGTCGTGAAAAACGCGGGAAATATACCCAGATTTGTATTGTAATAAATAAATTTGATAATCCGTACGACATTGACATGGATCAAATTGCAAATCAAGTCAAAAGTAAAATTAATAATGACAAAATTGAAATTTACAGAATGTCAAGTCATCGTTTATTTTTAGAAAGCATCGTTAAAAATAATTTGAATGTTCCAATTCCAGAATTTCTTCATCAAGAAATCAAAAAAATTTTTCAAAACGCCACTGCTGTCATAACCAAAGAACAAGCGGTCTCCATTAAAAAACATGGTAAAATTTCTCATAAATATATCAAATTTAATGAAGAAATCGAATCAAACAAATTGGAATTATTAGATCAAGATATTGATTCGAACTCGGATTCTGACTCGGATTTTAAAGATAATTCTCCGAATCCGGAAAAGACAGTGCCCAAGCCAGAATATAGAGAATGGAAGTACGAGGGTGATTGGAACAATTTTATTAATTTCATCAAAGAAGAAAAACATAATTTGCCAGAAAATCGATTCAAAACAAGAAACAAATGGCTACAGTCATATTTAGATAAAGTTTCCAACATAACTTGTGAAAGATCTACTCCAGAATTTATAAACACATGTTCTCATTTTATCGATATAGTTGATGTATTTCAAAAATCCGGCAAGATGGATTCTTTTATGACACATTTTGTAACTTTTTTTGATTCAATAATAACAAGACCATATATTTGTTCGACACTTACGATGCACATATTTTCTCTAGAATCATTATTGGAAAAACAACATAGATCAAAATTATTATCTCATATTGAAAATAAAATATCCATTTTAAAAGGACAAGAAATACCCGATCATTACATTCATTTATTATTTTATGGGTTGTTTGATACCTATCGATTGAATTCCGATGTATTAGTTCAAATTTTAAAAGAAAAACTAGTTTGGAATACGTCTAATATGAATTATTGGAATATTACCCTCAATAATCAAAATCAAATTTGTAATAATTCTAATCCCAAATTTAAAACATTTTTAATAGAAAAAATTATGCAACATAAACATTTTATTCATAGATTTCAACCGACCGATGGAAAAGATATTCATATGCTAATCAAATTATCACTAATGAAAATAGATAATCTAATTTTACTTGATCATGAAAAAGAATTATCATACGATTTAATCAAAAAATATTTAGGACAAGTTGGATGTCTCAGAACCAAAATCTATCTTAGAAAATCTTCTGATCGAGATAACATCCCATATTTATTCAACGACGATCCCAAATACAGTATCAATACCGAAATCCTAGAATATATCCAGGCCCGAAATGATCTTTTTACTGATTAATCGTTCACAAATTAATTTGTCAAAAAAATATTTCCAAACTATAGGATAATGACGATCTGGGGAATAATTCTTTTGTTGCTCGTGGCTTGGTTATTGTTTGCGGTATTGAAAGTAACACCATGGTTGGTCATATTAATTATCGCGATAATCATTTTACTCGATATACTAGGCGGAGGTGCGTATTAAAAAAATTGAAAATTTAATTAAATATTCAATTTTCAAATCAACAATCAAAAACAAATAATTAATATTCTAAAATTCGTTCAAAATATTAACTATTCATTAAAAATATCTTAAATTAATATAATCGTATGACGTTCGGAGATTTGTTACTAATTATATTGGCCGCGGTCATTCTTTACGTTGTTCTCGAAGTGAGCATTGCCGTGTTGATTATTGCCATAATCATCGTAGTAATTTGGTACTTAGTCACGCTACCAGCAAAATTAATCAATGAAAATCGTCAAGTTGATTATTTCACCACGTATGCTAATCCTCATTTAGCAAATAATATCTGGCCCGGATTTCCAGAAGATTCTCATATGGGATACGGAAATTATTGGTACTTGAATCAAAGACCGATGCCTAACAGATCTTGCCAAGTTCCAAATAGTATTAGCGAATACTGTGTAAACCAGCGCTTGGGCCAAGGTGAGCCACTGATAAACTCCATCAGAAATTGCTCACTACCAATGAAACAAGGACCTCAATGCATCGCCGATAATGAATACTTTGAGAGACTCTATTCATAAAAAAAAATTGAAAATCAAACTGCTTGATAAGACCATTATTCGAAACCAATCATAGACTACTACCCAGTCATGGCACTCTATGATTTGAACACTAATCCTAATTTGAAGGAAGCACTAGATAGGTCTTCCCATCAATGTAGACATTATATTATGTATGGTCCAGTGTCTTGTGATATGAAATATGTCATTGATCAACTCGAAAAAGTGATGGACCTCGAAATTGTGATAGACAAAATGATAGATGAGCTTGAATATCGGGTTCTTAATCCTCATTTAGAGGTATTGAAATGGGTTAGAGAAAATCCATGTGCGTTGGAGTTCGATTCGTGCACTCCAATCAACGACCTATCCGTTCTGATGCAATCAAACACTATAAACTCTAAACGCAGAGAAAAAAGCAAAGCTTTGCATTTTCAAAAAAACATTGCCAGAATTCCCAAACACCAAAAGCATCACCAACCATCACATCAAAAACATCGAGCTCTCCAAAAATGAAAGTAAAATAATATTCAATCGATTTTGTCTTACTCTCAAAAAAAAATTGAAAAAAATACTCATTGAATAGTGCTTTTAATTTCTGTACTAATTAGTCTACTTTTCAATGTCATTAAGTACTTTACAATTAGATATCAACACTCTGGCTACTGCAGGATTCAGTATATTTTTTGGAACGGTTTTTCTTGAGCACATTGCCAGGCAGAATTTCTGGCGTTGTCGGCCTTCAGACGCATTGCAATTTGTTGCTGACAAATCATCTCTTTCATTCAGATTTGTCGGCGAAAAGTTTGCCCAGCTCAGCAGTTTCTTAACTAAAATCGAGTACAAACAGTTTTTGGTAACAATCCGAGATCTTTTCAATCCAATCATCCAACTGATCGGATCACCAGTTAGTATGTTAACCGGTTATGCTAGAACAATGGATGGTTATTCTAGATCTTGGCTTGTACCCACTGGGTCTGTGGTGATTGTCGGTTTGATTAGTTACATGACACATCGTTTTTGTCCCTGGTATCTATATTCGATGGTGAAAATATATGAAACCAACACAAAATTTGTGTGTTATTTTGGTTTGGGTTCAGTTGTGGCTACAATTTGTTATTGTTGGAACAAGTATCAACAATCAAACAAACCGGCTGAAGATACTAACGTAACTGAAGAAACATCGACGTAAGAAATTCTTATTTGATATTATCAAATAAAAATTGAAAATTAAACTACTTGCCCGGTCCATTAAAAATCTTAATCTTCAAATACACTAGTGTCATGGTACAAAACGAATTACACAAAACTAACAATATTGTTCTCAATGGCATCGAACAGTATGTCAAATACTCCACTAACAGATTATATTTGGTCTTCGAACGAATTCGAAAACAAAAAAACAGCATATCTACAAAACCGTTACCGAAAAAAATAGTTATCGCACCAAAACGTTTGACTTTTCTTCGGCAATCAAAAAAGTTTCCAAAAAAAATTGTTATCAAACAAAAATATCGGGCACAAGTTTATCAATCAAAAAAACCCCACTTGAAAATGTAATTAGATATTAAATTGTTAATCGATCAAATGTAAAATTTTACATTTAATCAATTGCGCACGAAATTGGCCCTCAAAAATCATCAATCGAAAGTATAATTATAATTATCCTTTTTATTCAACAGTCACAACTTTGGCCAAATTTCTCGGATAATCAGGATTAATTCCTTTAGCTACCGATAATTCGTACGCCAATATTTGCAATGGAATCACCGATAAAATTGGAAATAGTTTAGATTCGGTTTCAAAATAAAAAACATAATCATCATCATTTTTTGTTGGTTTATTCGTGATCCAAATTACCTTGGCTTTCCTTGATCTGATTTCGTTAGCTGCATTATCAATCCGATGGTAATGTTCGTCGTTGTTGGCTAATAAGATCACTGGCATATTTTCGGTGAGTAACGCGAACGGTCCGTGTTTTAATGAACTAGATCCGAATCCCTCACTATGGATGTATGAAATTTCCTTCAACTTAAGCGCTCCCTCCTTTGCAATCCATTCGCCCTGATGTTTACCTAAAACAAAACAATCAGATTTGTCAATGAAATATTCAAGCATTAGTGGAATTTCTTTTTCGGATTGTTTGATAATTCGGTCAATTTCTGTTGGTAATAATTGTAAATCAATGCCATAATTACACAAATCTGAAACCAGCAACAAAAGCATTATAATCTGGTTCATAAATGATTTTGTGCTAGCAACCGCATTTTCTCTACCGGCCTTTAAATAAAGAGTTACATCAACCTCTCTCGAAATCAATGAATTTTCAACATTAATAATTCCGACAGTTTTTAAACCGAATCGTTTTCCGATGACCAAACATCGATACAGATCTTTAGTTTCTCCCGACTGTGACAATAAAATCAATACAGTTTTTCTATTAAATGGAATATCATACTCTTCAAAATCAGCACCATCAATAACTTCGGTAGTTATTTTTGATCTGAATTCCTTAAAAAATCTGGCGCCGATTTGTGCAGCATAGTAAGATGTTCCACATGCCAAAAAGATAATATGTTCGACATCACGAATAAT
>Ga0206798_1094_pt1 | contig 18504 bp, 13 predicted proteins | sample Alteio_BWOrgCont_66_FD_152893 | JGI IMG/M metagenome (GOLD analysis project Ga0206798, IMG submission 152893) | Enriched cells from forest soil in Barre Woods Harvard Forest LTER site, Petersham, Massachusetts, United States -... | ecosystem: Environmental > Terrestrial > Soil > Temperate forest >...
TTCCAATGACTGCACTGGCAATAGCTTGGAATGTATCAATTAAATTGATTGCTCGTCTATTATACGCAGAACTCAAATCTAACAAATTCGAATGTTTGGCCAAAACAGCTCTCAACTTTGCTTCATCATCAATTTGCCTTGGATCGATATGGCCTTGGGACAAGCCGTAAACTCGGCTCAATTCCAAAAGACTAATCATTTCTTTCCTGAGTTCTTCCTCGGTAGTCTTAAAAGTATTCAAGCTCTTGTCAATTTTGTTCTTGGTATTGTTAGAAAGTCTAACATCCTTTCCACAGTTACCATCTTTGGCTCCGAGAGTTAGGCAAAGATGATCATAAATGTTCTTGAACATATCATATCCGTAATGACTGTTGATTTCTTTCCAAGTTTGTTCAGTGTATGTACCACCGACTTGGGAAACAAAGACATTTAGTGGCGATAATGAATTAACAAATCCTGGTCTAGCCAATGGCATTTCTATGCCAAATGGCGTCGATGCGACCGAAGAAATGAAGGTTTGGCCTTGGGCACCAGCCAAATCGTTCATAATGCTGCTCTTTAGGCGTTCTAGTCCACAACTTTGGGCTTTCAAACTCGTAACTTTGGGATGGGGTGCGCGCCAGCTATATAAATCGTAACTCTTGTCAGGACCAGGATAGTTTGGTTTCCAACCAAATTCTGGATTGAGATCTTCTTCGGGATTGATGACTTGGGGATTGGCATTAACCCAATTGACCAACACTTCTAAATATAGCAAAAAGTGTTTTCCAGTACGATCTTTAACCATTTGAAGAATTTTGTCGGCAGTGTCTTCTCCTAGTTGCTCCCGGAGAGATCCACATCCTGCGGCACCGCGTTTGGCACAAACATCACTGGACGATTTTAATTCTGCTAACCAATCGTATACACTTTGGATTTTGTATCGAGTGAAATTTCTGAATGGCCCAACCGGTTCGTCCGTAGTATATGATCCGAATTTAAACTTGCGAAGAATATAGTATGCAACCATTGGATTCATTTTCATAATTGCCTCTGTAACAGTGTTAGCGTTAAAATTAGTGAAATTGAATTTCATTTCTAATAAATGGCGACAGTCCGGTCCAACCGTATCAGATGTTTCTTTGGTACATGTTTCGAAAAATCTGAGACATTCATCAGTACTTTCGAAAAAAGAGCAATTGTCGTGTGCAGGATAAGATTGAACTTTTTCTCCATTTTCAAATCTGACAAAATTGCCATCTATTCGTTGCCATTGTGAAGCAACTTGAGAAACTGCCCGGGCAATTTCCTTCTCATTTTCTTCAAAAATGGGTTGAAGTTCTGCTTCTGCACCAAACTTAAATAAATCTCCAAATGCTATATCATAATCAATACCGAATCGACCAGTTCGAATTGCTTCACGGACAACTGCTAGTACATCAATCTCCCCAAATGGTGCTAGCACAATGGTCGTATCCCTTGCAAACTTATCAATAAAAATGGCACGGGCCAAATCTTCAAATATCGATGCACCAAAACTAGATCGTCGAATTCGAACAGGTTGCATGGCTTTCCACCAAATTGCAGTCACATACGACGGCACGGATCGAATCTTTTGGAGAATAACGATATCTCCATATCTGCCTCCACCACCTCTTTGTTTACGTCTTCCTCCTACCAAACGTTCGTAACCACCAATTTTCTTCACATTTAATCGGTATTTATCCCATTCACTTTCATTAGATTCGAGGGCTTCCTTAAGTGGCACCATATCCCAAGATGATGATTTTCCAACCTTCGTAGTATCTTTTTTGGTGATTGTATCTGTTCGAATCAGGTTGAAAAAAGTATCATAAAAATCAATATGTTCTGTAATTTTATCTTTATAGAATTTCATAATTTCTGGTTCGGATAATTTGGGCTTATTCGCTGGTGTAGTTATGGTTGTGGTTGTGGTTGTGGTTGTTTGTGGAGTACCGGGTTCGTATTTTCCTTGTGTATTTTTAACTAACACTTTGACAACTGCTTGGGTAAATCCAGATGCGAACTCGTCAGCCAATTTATGACTCAATGTCTTCGACAGGTCGTCATTCGATGGAATCTTCGCCAGTCTTGCTGATACTTTTTCATAATTATCCAAAGCTTCTTGAATAGCTTTTTGTAGAGCCGGTTTCTCTGTATTAAGAGCGGCGACTGTTGCTATTTTGTTGAATAACATATATGTAAAAATAGCAATTAGCGCAACTCGAGTAGTATTTTTTATTGGACCGCCTGCAACTATTAGATTGTGGAATAGTGTTCTGACCGCTGCGTCATTTGTGACAAATTTGGCGTTTGCTGCTTGGTTTCCCTGTTTCGCATAAGTAGGTAAAACACACTTATCATTGTCTGTATCACCCGCAATCTCAATTCGCTTATATAACCAAGGAAGTGACGCTCTTGCGGTACCAGTTCCCGGCATCGATGGGAATTTCAGTCCTGGACCAGATGGTGCTATAACGACTGGGCCTCCAGGACCTCCGACTGGAGCCACACTGATTCCCAAGGCCAAATCACAAGCAAGCTTATCGTCTACGATAGTCGTATCAAGAACCACCGCATTCAGCAAGGCATTTGTCACGATTTCATCATAATCCGCATGTAAGAAGGCAATCGCATTATCTACATTTGCTGCTTTTGTATATGAATTTTTAATCGCAGCAAATGCTGTGTGAATTGCAGTGGCCTCGATAGCTGTCGTGCCGAGCTTTTTTTCAATAAAATCTTTTACCTCAGCATTCTTTGTAAAATCCACTGTTGTAATATCGCTCAATGGAATTGGAGCATGTGGAGTTTTACCCACACCGGCGAAATCCGTAATGATTTGTTGAGCAATCACTGATAGTCCATTTACAACACCCTCATACACAATACTTTTTGCGGCATCTTCAAAAACTATCGGACTATCAAATTTTTTATAAGTTATGATCTCAGTTACCAATGTTGTAACACGGTTAGCAAACCATAAACGATCTCCCAAAACAAATTTAACGACCTCATATCCAGTAACGCCAGTATTCTCTAAATCCAATAATGAAATAAAATGGTACAAGTATTGAATCAAAACATTAATTTCTCTGGTGGCGCCGTGGTTCGGATAAATATTCACATTAAATGGCAATAAATTAAATCCGGGTATCAAATGTTTAACGTGTAAATCATTTGTTCCACGATACGGAAGTTGGTCAAAAGTAAGAGTATCAGTAACAAATGGATATGATGCGATACCTGTAGTCGTAATCATTTTCTCGACCATAGCCGTCATTTGGGTACCAAATGCGTATGCGGCGTCGGCTTTCCCAATGTCCGGATTTTCTATCGCACGCATTGCACCAATTGTTGCAATTAACTGGTCTGTAAAATATGGACTAATATCCGTATCTTGTGCTGTATCTTGTGCTGTACCTTGTGCTGCGCGTGGCCTTTTGTCAGAACTAAGTTTTTTAACCAAGAAATCTTGATAACCATCGCCATGATCTAACATCCTTACGAAATCAATGAATTTTTCTCCGAGAACATCACTAATTCTATAGTCAGCCAAGGCGCTTCCTCCCTTCATTCCTGATCTGCGCATGTCTAGAATATACTTATAAAAAAGAAAAAATTATTAAACTTTAAATTGTAAATTGTAAATTGTAAAAATCGTTTTCTATATGTTATACAGAATGGTGCAAAATTATCTCTTTTTATGATATAGACAAATGTCAGGAAAATTGACCTGGGAACAAATTCTGTTAATATTCGTCGGAATCGTTATTGTTGTTTGGTTCGTTAGGTGGCTCGTTTGTCGAAACAAATCAGCAACTTCGCAATCTTCGCAATCTTCGCAAACTTCACAATCTTCAACTGTTCACCCCACCCAACGGCAACTTCCAGCACGGGCCATTATACAAAATCAACCAAACCAACCGAATCAACCAATCCAATCTGAATCCAAATTTAATACTCCATTTACCCTCTACTACTTTTACAATCCAGGTTGCGGATACTGCATTCAATTCGAATCGACTTGGACGGCCCTAAAACAAAAATTATCTGGCATTCATGAATTATCGATGATCGCAGTCAATGCCAGCATTTCACAAAATGATAATTTAGTATTTTACTACAATATTCGGGGCTATCCAACAATCATTCTATCAACTCCCAGCAAAAATGTTGAATACACCGGCTCGCGCGAACTCAACGATTTAGTTGAATTTGTCGCATCACATATCAAAGAAGAAACTTCATAATTGCACATTAAAAAAGAAATTGTAATTTATTTAAAATAAATTTCAAGTTCTGTTATGTTTCGCAATGACATTGTTCATGTATTGGTCGGCCATTGTTCTGTAGATATTCAACCAATATATTGGAATCATTTTGGTAACATTGGCATCAAGAAAATTTTTAAATTCTTGTCTAAATTCTAACTCATCAAAGTAATCTTCAAAAAATAGTTCGAACCGTCTGCTGTGGTAATATGCTCCAAACCATCCGAGTGCCACCGCACCAACCGTATCAGAATCTCCCGGGTGAATCGCCGAATAAATAATTATTTTTTCGAATGATCCCTGACTTTCTAAAAGGGCATCGTATGCCATAATAATACAATCGTCGGCACATCCACCGGGCCAATCACAATTTTTGCTAAAGTTTTCTGACAAATACTTGTATCGCAACACCGGATTTTTCATATGTTTGATACTTAGATCGGCCTTGTCCCCATAAAATCTGAATCTGACATACTCTTCAAACTGTCCGACGAATAATGGCTTGTCTCTTTGATAAAATGGATAATCATTCGGACGCGTCTCCTTAACATAATCATCAATAAACGTAGTTCTGAGTAATTTTAATAATTTGTGTGGCCATGTCTCAATATTCTTTTTTTCGAGAGCTAATGCTGTGAAAAGGGCAGCGGCAACACTTCCCAAAATAGATATTGCCGAATTGTGTGTAATTCTGCTACATTCAACGGCCAATTTGATTAGTTGGCGGCGACCAATAAAATGTCCTGGGAAAAAAATACCGATACATCCGGCGCGCATCACCGCTCCATTTCCCTTCGCATTAGAATTGTATGGTAACTTGTCCCACTCGATACTTTGTTGCATCTCGAGCGAATTAATTGTTGTATTGCCTGGGTCACGATTTTTTATCAAAGGAATCGTTGCAATATACGCCGTCCGAAGCCTTAAACCAAATTCTTTAATATCAATTTCATTTTCTTCAATTAATTCCGCCAATACATTCATTGTGGCCATGTACAAAATTGTATCATCGGAAGCGCGCCAATTCTTAATACTCATATCCAAAATTCCTCCCATAGAAATAAATTCCGAGATCATTTCTATTGTGTATTCAGGTTTGGCATTTATGTTCCCATAGTTAAATTCCCATTTGCCGTTGTTATATCCGACCGTATCACCGATCGAATGATAAAATGGCACTACCAATGCCTTCGTTGCCCAACTAACGAATTCTGGATAATCAGATTTCAATGATGTAATTTTAGTATTGTTTTCATAAAATATTTTACTGTCAGACATTTCTGGCAAAGTACTATCTTTAAATTTTTCTATCATTTCGGATCTTGTCGATACTACTATAAATTTTATTGCTTCATCTGCTTCTTCCTTAGAAAATCCTATATCAATCAAGTGTGCCAATATTTTTGTGGTAATCAGTACTTGATATTTTTTGGTAATATGCAAAAGTCGATCTTTTGTTTCGCCCGAGCTATTCAAGCTATTATTATTTGACTTACTACTCGACGAACTGTCCAAATTTGTGTCATTCTTTGGATAACGATTATTTTTTTTTCCTGACATTATGAATGCAGTTAATTATAAGTTATAGATTTATTTTGAGTTTAATTATTTAAAAAAATATTGATATTTAATGAATATTATGGAATACAAACAAAAAACGGGACGACCAAATTTATATGAAATGTTGGGATTAACCATTGATGTTTGTCAAGATCCAAATTGTAATGAAATCATTGAGAAAGCCTATCTTAAAAAAGCCAAAGTTATTAATCCCGGGAAGTATCCTGGTCGAAAAGATGTTGAAGAACTATTTGAACTAATCACGAATATTTATGAGATACTTCGGGATGAAAAGCAACGGGTCGCCTACAACCACACACTTACTCTTAATAAGTCGAGTTCTGGAGACTTTTTAAAATTAAAAAAAGGTGCCAGTGATTATTCAGAAACAGTTGGTCAGTATGTTCCTGCAAATGATCAACAAAAATTATCATTTAAGGGGCAAATGACTGCACTAAATTCTAAACATGGGTATGATTCATCGCAAACTGATGCTATTGGTAAGGGAGAAGCCAAACGTCGCCTCCATGACTTAACCAGAGTCAGATCGGGTCAGGATCGCGAATACATGCCAGAGAAACTTTTTAACGGAACTGAGTTTGATTCCGCAAAGTTTAATGCCGCATTCGATCGTACCCATAATAGAAGTAGTGATTCAATTGTACCATCGAATGGAGTTCCGTCCGCATGGAACGATTTGGGTTCGACGGCAAATTTTAGTTCTTTTGATGACCTAGACAATATTTACGTTGAAGACAGTAGTCGATTTGATACATCTAGACAAATTTACGGCAGCATAGATTTTGCGGAGCCTCTAACTAAATTTACTAAAGAAGACATGTTAAATATTCAGGGAGCAGACTACGTACGGGGACATTCTGATCTAGACAATAACTATTATCGCGACATGAAAACAAAATTACGAGAAAGAAAATCAGATGCCGGATCCTTTGAAAGTATGTCTTATGGTGATTTTAGGAGAGATGATACAGCTGGTTATGGTATTTTTGACCAACTAGGTCTCAAATTTGACGATACACTGGCTCTAGACGTTGACGATGACATTTCGGCAAAATTCGAAAGACTCATGGCGGAACGACAAAAAGATATTCTACCGATCACACAAGAAATACCCAAATCCAAAAATAACAATAACAACAATAACAATAATAACACCAGCCGATAATCTTAAAATAATCGTTAGATAATAAATTAATAAATTATTATCTAACAAATTTTTTTTCTAGCATATTTTCAAATTGTTTAGCAGCTTCACACCCACATTCCAAAAGTTTATTTTTGAGTTCTGAAGTAATATTAAAATTAAATGTAGAAACATTTTCTGGGCATTTTGTAATATACACAGTAGAATTAGCATATTTGTCAATTGTTTTATAATAATGCTCATGCATGAATAAATTAAGAACAGCAGCAATATATTCTTCCAAACAGTTATAATTTGTATCATAGTCGTAACTAACTAAAATACCGATTGTATTATCAAGTTCTGATTCGTGCAGGTTCATTGCATAGTTATTTAGAATACCACCATCGATATATATTTGATTATTGATTGTGACTGGAGTAAAAAAACCGGGCATACTAAATGATGCACGTAGTGCGACCGCTACTGACAAAAATGGAGTATTAATATGATCAAAATATGAAACTATTTTGGTGGTTAGACAAGATGCAACTATTGTCAAATGTATTTGGGTCAAATCATATAATTGTTTAAAATTAATATGCCGATTATTTGTTTTTTCTACGATCCGATCTTCAAAAAAGTTTCGAATAATCTGGCCATCATCTACTCCGAACTTTTTAAGTAAAAGTGGTAATTCTGGTCGCACCTGTTTTGCCATATCAAGTGAATAAATAATGTCTTTGATCTCATTCGCATTGTATCCCAAAACTATTAAGATACCGCACATAGCACCGGCCGATGTCCCGGTTACCGATTTTAATTTCGAAAAATTAATCAATTCTCTATCAACCAATTCCTTCAAAGCACCCACAATAGAAATTCCCCTAACGCTACCACCACTCAAAACTAAATTTGTATAAACTGGGAAGGGTTTTCGGATATTAGTTTCAACATCATTTCCAATATCATTTCTAATATCAACATCAGTTCCAACGCCAACATCAACATTAACATCAACATCAATATCAACATCAGTATTTTCCATCATTTTTGTCTCTGAACAGTCCGATTTAAAAATATCCGAATTAAAATTATCAGTGTTTAAAGTGTCACTCATTATCACTACGAAATAAATTTATATTTAATACCCAAACATATAATATATAATATGGCAATCAGAAACGACGACTTATATAAAAAACATGATCAATTGATCAGTCTTAAACGTCAAACTTATGAAAAATTGTATACCAGATGCAAAAACCGAATTAAGTTAACTTCCGATGCCGGAGAACTAGTTTGTTTGTTTGAAGTACCGAATTTTATGTTTGGTAGTGGATATCCTATAATTAATATATCGGCCTGTGCCAATTATATTATTAATAAATTAACATTGGCAAATCAACATATTAAAGCGATTTTTATCGAACCAAATTTAATTTTTATTGATTGGAGACGTGATGAAGATTACAAAAAGGAATATTCTCTTAACAATTTTTCTCAAAACCCTTCGCGTCGCACAAGTAAAACTTTAAAATATGACAATAAATAATTAATGAATTAATTATTTATTAATAGTTCGAATAATAAGATAAATAATAAAGAGTGCAATGATAATGCCAATCACGATTATAGTTGTTTCTTTCCATGTTCCATTATTTGGAACTTGGTTTGGATGTGAATGTGAATGTGAATGTAAATATGAATCGTGTGCATAGTGTGTATTTGGTGTTAATGAAATATTTTGTATTTGTTTTAACTTATTATCTAAAATGACTTGGTCAATTTTTTTATTAACTTTTGAAGCAATTAGATCTTTGAGTCTGTTATAGCATCGGTCACAATTTTCTAAGTGTTTAATACTATATCGACATTTAGACTTATTCTGTTCATTTTCGATAAATGTATATTCACTGTCAGAATCTTCAAAACGATCAAAACATCTTTTTTTTCCCATATATTTGTCAAAATGTACTGGAGCATATGTATCAGCTCTGGCATCAAACGGTTTTAGCGATTTTAAGCGTTTATTCATATCTTTTTTTCGATTAGTTGGTTCAGTTTCGGTTCCGATCGTGTATTCTGACGCCAAACTAAGACTACGAGCATCACTGATATCACTGACATCATTAACATTATTGAATCCGGGTCCGGTCATCATACCATTTATTTGGTTGCTCCACCCTCCTTCTTCAGGTAGAAAGTTATTCATATTATTGTTTGACTGATTAATTTTTTTTGATAACTTCGTTGTTATTTCCCTAACCGGATCATGTCCCCATGCCTCGGATATATTTGAATACATTATTATAGTTACATTTATGTCAGATTTTTTTGGGTTGGAAATCAAAATGAGAATGAGACTAATGGAACTAATAGAACTAATAGAACTAATGGGATTCGCGCGTCATATATAAGATATAACTTTCTACAGTTATATCATATATTAATATCGATGCCAGAAAGACATCATAAAAGGAAACTTATCGAAGATAAGAATACGGACTATTTGTACGAATATTTCGTAAATGAGGAAAAATTTAATAACCAATTGAGAAAAGAATTTGATGAAGAATTAGAACAAAAGATCGAGAGACAAATGAGTAGACCAAAAACTGAATCAAGATCCGTTTCCAAATACGATAAATCAGACAAACATGGTAAATCAGATAAACCAAATAAACATGACAACCACGATAATCGCGACAAATATATATCTACATCAGAACAAAAGGAATTACCCTCGAATTCAAATTCTATTTTGAGTTCAAATTCTAGATCGAATTCTGCCGATAATTCAGAAACTAGTGAAACAAGTGAATCATCGGCAAGTGATTTTGTTAAAAGTCCATATAAACAAAAAATTAGTGGCGGTCATCCAACAAGTGCGTCACGTCCAATAAATTCAGTAAAAAGACCGACGTTGGGACCTAATTTGGTAGAAGATATTGAAAAATATGTTGAGACTGCCGAAGAAAAACGCGCAAGAGCTAGAGAGGCGTACAGCAAATTGGAAGATCTTGTCGATAGATATAATGTTAGACTAAGCCGGCACTATTCGATTGATGATGATCCTGACGAATTGGAAGCCGAATATACGATGCAAAAAGAACGGCGTAATAAGACGAATCAGGTAAAGTTTTACAAGCAGATTTTGTTGAACATAGTGTGTGGTGCAGAATTTCTAAATGAAAAGTACAATCCCTTTGAATTTAAACTAAAAGATTGGTCCAAACAAATTGCTTCTGATATGGATGATTATACAGAAGTTTTGGAAGAAATATATGAAAAATACAAAGACTCTGGAGGCAAAATGGCGCCGGAAATTAGATTATTATTTATGATAATTATGAGTGGTGTAACATTCCATTTGAGTCAGGCCCTATTTGGTGCAAGTGGTTTGGGTTCTACTCTTGCAAAGAATCCGAATATTCTTAATCAAATACTTGGACCTCTAATGAAAGGTGGATTTTCCGGTCTGTCAAGTGCTGCAAACCAAGAGCCAGCAGAAACTCAGCCTACAAATACAGCAAATATACTGGCCAGTATTCGCAAACATCGTCAAAACAAATCTGAACCTCTTACCACAGAAACTGTTACCGTTACGGATACCACTGATAACAATGACAACAATAATCGACTCGAAAGAGAACGCAAACTTTTGGCCGAACAAAAACTCATCTTTGAAGAACAAATGCGAAGACAAAATGAATTTTATACATCGCAACTAGAGCAGTTACGGAATCAAACACAATCAAGAAATCATCTAAATCCAAATTTAAATCCAAATCTGAATCCAAATCCAAATCTAAATCCAAATCTAAATCTAAATCCAAATCCAAATCTAAATTCAAATCTAAATTCAAATCCCCCCGTAGTCCAAATTCTCTCTGATGGAAAGAGAAGACCCAGATTCCAAGAAAATCGATCCAATAAAAATTTCAATCGAAAATTAGATGATGAATTAAGTGACACTAGTTTATTTGATGATGATAACGAAGACAATCAAGATAACTACGAAAATAATGTCCGCAAAAAAGTAATAAACCAAAATTTGGACGAACTAATTGAAACCTTAGAAGAATCAATTGATGTTGATATTGATAGCATTATTGATGATGCCGTAGGAAAACCCAAAAGAACAGTCGCTAGTACGAAAAAACCTGCCAAAACAATTAAAAGTGATACCAGAAGTGCGACAAGAAAACGAGCCAGTGATACTGCATCAGATATTAGATCCACTAGCAAAAAAAATAATGTAATTCGCTTGTAATTCTTTTTATATTTATGATTTTTAATAAATATTAAAGCGCATCTAATTGAAATCTTTAAGTTTATAAATGTACATGATTTAAAGATTTCAATCATTTTAATTAATAATTGGTTAATGGGGAAAAAAATTGAAGAACTCAATATCCATAATAATAAAATAAATAAATCTACAAAAGCAATGTCAAAAAAATCTGTTAAGAAAACCTTATCAAAAAAAGGCGAGACTGATACATCGGCTCTGACCACAAAAAATCAACCAGCTCAACCAATTCCAACACCAAAAAGGAGAGGGAGGCGCCCAAAAAAAATTTTAGAGAACATTGATAATATTGATGGTATTGGCGGTGTCATAGATTCAATTAAGAAAACAAATAATATGACAAACCAAACAAAAAATGATTCTGCGGTAATTCTTCGATTAAATATTGATCCATCTAAATTAATAATTCCAAAAAAAATTACTGCTAATACGAATAAGTCCAATACAAATAAATCAAGTGCAAATAAATCTGGTACTAGTAAATCTGGTTCAACCAAATCAACAACTATTAGTAAGGCTGTTACTAATGCTAATGCTAATGCTAATGCTAATACTAATGCTAATGCGACGACCGAATGTTTAAACAGCAGCGACGAATCATCAGAAACAATGTTTGTTAACGATATACCCAAAGATAATACTTGTCAAAAATGTATCAAGAATGAATTAACGATTGCTTCCCTAAGTTCAAAATTAGAAAAATACGAGCAAAAAGATAAATCCGATAAAACGAGTAAAATTCATTGTAACAAACTTAATTTCATTTCAGTTGTAAATGGAAAAAAAATTGTTTTAAAAAAAACAGATATATGGTGTTGGTGGGACTCACATCCATTTGGTGGATTACCATTCCCGTTGCCCGAATCATATCACGATGGAACCTATTATATTTTGGGATGTTTTTGTAGCATAAATTGTGCATTAGCGTACAATTTGTATTTTTTGAAGGATTCAAAAATATATCAACGCAAGTCTTTGGCGTATCAATTATATAGGGAAATGTATGGAATTTCATCCACAGAAGAATTAGATATTCGCGAAGCCATGCCACAAAAGAGTTTGGATGTATATGGGGGAGATATGACAATCAAGGCTTTTAGAAGAAGTTTAATCGCAATTAACAAAGAATACATTGAATTCGTGCCTCCAATGCGCCCAATTAACTTCATGATCGAAGAACGTACGATTGAAACTTCCGACGCGACAGATCCGGACAAAAAATATGCTATCAAAAGATCCAAACCACTAATCAAGAAAAATCGCTCGATTATCACTTCGATGCGTAAATAAATGAATCTGACCAAATCTAATTAAATTTAATATATCAAAATTTTGCTATATCAAATTAGTATTTACAGCGTAATAACAGTAGTTTTTTTAGATGATTTTTTTGATTTATTTTCTGATTTCTTATTTGATTTTTTAGATGATCGTTTAGATGGTCTCTTGGAAGTCTTACTTCCTACTGTTGTCGTTTTGGCCGATTTGTTCCGAATAAATTCTAGATAATATCGGCCTTGCAAATATGCATCACATAGATCATCCTGTTTTTTATACAAATCTAAGTATTCTAGCGAATCAGGATCATCGGCAATCAACTGCTTGGTATACTGAATACTTAGGGCTTTCGTTAATTTATATTTTTTATCTTGGCCTCTTTTTAGAACTTCTATTGTATTATCATTATTAACTTTTAGTTTGTTGCTAGGGCACATCATGCGTACTAAATTAATTTTTAATACATTATCTACCCGTCCTCTAATCATAAAATAGTCAAACAATGTATTAGAAATTGATTTCATCTTGGGATTTTTGATTGATGGCTGATTTTCTATAATGACTTCTTCGATACCAAGTTTTAAAAAATGGTCAGAAAATCTGTCTAATTTTTTAACTAAAGTTAGTTGTAATTCTGAAGTAGGATATTTTCTGACAATGGTATTTTTGATTAGTTGGGGAGAATATTCTTTGAGTTTTTGTTTGAGCACAATCTTGTAATGTGATGTGCACAAATATTTATTTTGATCTTCGCAATGAAATTTGGCATTTGCATCACATCTTGATCCGTTTAGTTTTAGATACGAACATCGATGCTTACTTATTATTGATTTAAAAAGTGCTCGAGTATCGGCATCAGTCCAGTATTCGTTACGTTGATCCAAATGTGTTCGGCAAAATCCAATTAAATTAGATTTTTTTTCTTTCGAATCATCTAAATTATTCAAGTCATTATTATCATTGTCATTATCATTATCATTATCATTATCATTATCATCTCTAATTTTCAAAGAATACAAAGCTTTTCTGTCACAACATTTACCATTTTTTAATTGGCCACAACATTTGAGTTTGATTCTGACATCTTCAATCAAATTAATTTCTCCCCAATCCAAAATCTCGATAGATTCATCTACATTATATTTTAGCACACAATATGCCAAATGAATTACTCCGACATCCCATGATATGATGATCATTTTATATATAACAAACATATTTGCGTAATAGTTTCGAACTTATCCATTTTCTGTAAACATACTATTTTCACTATACATATATCCTCCATGCGATTTTTCGACCGGATATTCATTTTGTTTTTCAATTACAATCATAGGTTTAGATTTGGAGCTAGAGTTAGGTTTAGATTTAGATTTGGTTTTAGATTTTAAACTTAATGTTTTTGAAATTGTGTCATTCTGTTGTTTTTTAACTCTGTTAGTATTTGATTTATTTTTTAACGTTTCAGATGACAAACCAAATGAAATGCTAGATTCTGATTCTGAAGAAATATCCGAAATACTATCATCATCATCTCCATCTCCATCATCTCCTCCATTATTATCATTCGCACTATTAATATTTCGATTTATCGAAGTTACTCGATCTTGTTTTGAACTCGAAGTTCGATCCGAAGATTGGGTTGAAGTTCGATTCGAAGTTCGATTCGAAGTTCGATCTGAAGATTGGGTTGAAGATGAAGATGAAGACGACGACGAAGACGGTGATCGATTTTTGGGGTTGCCACCATTCATTCTGATCATCCGATTTGTTCTTTCGATGACTTCATCCAAATTAGCATTTTGAGTTTGTCCACCAATTTGAATTTGGCTGTGCAATTGCCTAGTTTTTGCCATGACATTTTCGAGTTTTTCCGTAAAAGCAAAATTATCTGATTTTGTTTTAAATCCATTTGCAACCAAAATATTAGACGGTGGCATATTTTCGTTAGCAAATCCTCCGAATTGTTTTGATTTTGGCCGAATCGAATCTGGATCGAATTCGATAGCTGTTCTGATGCTTGTTTTACTACTAGTTTTACCATCGCTCGCACCTCCTTTCATCATATAATCAGAATCAATTTGTTTATTTATGTAATCACTCACCGTATATATCTCAGCATTAGTATCAGTATCCGCATAAGTCTCAGTCTCAGTATCTGTCTCGGTATTTGATAACATATTTGCCGAATCAGATAATGTGATCAGATCCATATTTATTATATTAATTAAGATATTTAAACACACTTCGCATATAAAACATTAAGTTATCCAATGTTGACTCACACATAAAAAAATTGAAATCTAAAATGCCAAATTTAAAAAAGAATGATATAAAGAAATGAATTATAATATAAAAAAAATGACTAGAACGGCAGCCGGATCTAAAACATCGAAAACATCAAAAACATTAAAAAAATCAATAAAAAAATCAGAATCAACTGCCAAAATTCGTGGGATTATCGATGTCAATAATTTTGTTGATTATATCAATATTAATGAAGATCGGGATCATTTGAATTATTCGGCGAATGAATCGAAATGCGATTCGCGGCAGACAGAAACTGAACCCAAAAAATTAAAAAGATTAACTAAGAAGCAGAATAAAATTCCAGTCATGAATACTATTTTGGAAGAGCCCGATACGAGTGTTAGGGAAAAAAACGAACCATTATTGCCTCTCAAATGCGATGTAATCAATAAAAATATTTTAAACAATTTTGTTGAAGCCAAAAAATTTCTGACTGAACACAACATAACAATTTCCACCATTACATTAAATTGTAAACTACATACAATGATTGATGTGGATACATTTGCAAAAAATGTTATTTTGCGCGAAGATGAAATTGTTAGTGTCAAATTTGGTAATCGCAAAGACCCTGCCACAAATCGAACAATCGTTATTATTAAAGCCAAAAAGAAACCTAGTGCTAAAAATTTTTACAATCAAGTTACAATTCTGATGAAGCCAATGAACAATCCGAGTCGTAATTACATCAACATCAAAGTGTTTAAGAATGGATCGCTACAAATGACCGGATGTAAAGACATGGATGATTTCAACAATGTCACAACAACCTTAATTGATGTCCTTAAGAAAGGTCGCGATATCAAAAGTAAATCGGGGAAAACCACACACATTGACTTTGTTACAGAGCCAGAAAAAATTGGAATCTTTGATGTCAAAATTAGAATGATTAATTCCAACTTTAAGCTTGATTATAAGGTCGACAGAAAAAAGCTGGCACGTCTTCTCAGAAATAAACATGGGACCAAATCCAAAGACAAAGAATTTGGTTACATCGAGTGCAAATATGAACCGTCTGGTGGACATTCTTGTGTTAATATCAAATACGAATATGACGAGAACAATCGCCCCAGCATCTTTGTTTTTCAAACAGGTTCGGTCATCATTACCGGTGCCAAGAATCTGAATCACATCATTGATGCTTACAAATTCATTCATCGCGTTCTCGATCGCTACTACGATGCGATTAAAATCATCGATTTAGACCAAAAACTGGTTCAGGCCGAGCTCCTAAAATTCTACAAGAGCCATCCGACCCAGCTGGCAATGCTAGAAGCATAATGCCCAAGGCACAATGCCCAAGATCAAAGGCTCTAATTACTAATAAAAATTGAATTAATAAATACTTTATTAATTGAATTAACATATTTGACATCTTATAAATCTATCATTAACTATGGAGCATCTTCCTACAGAACTCGTTCCAAATATTTTAATTAATTTAGAAGCAGACGAATTAATTGTTTCTCAACACGTTTGTAAAAAATGGATGTATGTGATTCAACAAATAAAATTTACAGTAATCAAGAAAGATCAATATTTGGACATTGTGGCATCAAAGGGATATTTAAAAGTACTTGAGTGGGCATACCAAAAAGGGTGTCGTTGGCAACCAACAACATATTCGAATGCGGCGGAGGGAGGCCATTTAGATTTGATTAAATGGGCCAAATCATTCGGTTTTACTTGGATTAATGATATTTGTCATGGAGCCGCGCTTGGAGGTCATATAGAAATAATTAAATGGGGACAATTGAATGGTGTAAAGTGCAACGTAACAACATGTGCTAATGCGGCATTAAATGGTCATTTGGAAACTCTCCAGTGGCTCCGTCAAAATAGTTGTCCATGGGACGAATCAACATGTGCTAATGCTGCTCTCCACGGCCATCTCGATGTGCTAATTTGGGCATATTCAAATGGTTGTCCAATCAGTCCAAAAATATGTGCTAATGCTGCCCTGAATAATCATTTTAATATACTAGTGTGGGCACTCAAGAACAATTTCCCATTAAATGCATCAACATGTGAGAATGCGGTCCTAAATGGTCACTTAGATATTCTTATTTGGGCGCGACAAAATGGTTGCCCATGGAACAATCAAACATTTTATTTGGCGGCCCAAAATGGCCACTTGAATATTCTAAAGTGGATGTTCAAAAATGGTCAGCCAGTTGATAATAGTGTGAGCTGTTATGCATTACGGAATGACCAAAATGATATTATCAAATGGTTATGCAAAAAAAATCATCGATTATATGATACAATATGTCATGACGCAGCTGTAAGAGGAAATTTTGATATTCTAAAATTAGCACATCAACATGGTTACAATTGGTATGACCGTACTCCTGGTGATGTATGCAAAAATGGACACTTTGAAATTTTAAAATGGCTATTTCAAAACGGTTGCGTGTTGGATGAATCCGTATGTGAATTCGCTGCTTCGGGTGGACGCTTAGATATTCTTATTTGGGCGCGAAAGAATGGCTGTCCATGGGATGAAGATGTATGTGAATTAGCTGCTCGTCATGGACACTTGGATATTATTGTTTGGGCGCACGAAAATGGCTGTCCGTGGAATGAATGGACATGTTACCAAGCCATTTCCCATCATCATCAGCATATTTTTGAATATGCTAAATCGAATGGTTGCCCAGTCAAGAAACAGACGCGTCTTAATGCATGTAAAATAAGATGTGAATGGGATTTTTGAAAATGAACCAATTAAAAAAAAAATTGAAATATTTAATCTTTTGGTGGGCTTATTAATCACTTTTCCATTAATACTTGATTAAAATACTAATGGAAACATTTCTTGAAGAAATTCGTAATTGGATATTTTTATTATGCTGATACTAATAATTTTTTTTCAAATGGTCATTTCGACATGTTTCTATGATTAATTAAAAAATCATTATCTGTCAAACGGTAATATTAATTTGCGTGTCGTCATTGCTAATCATTTGAAAGTATTGAAATGGAACAGAGAAAATGGATGTAAGAGCCAAAATCTCTGTCATTGTTTCCCGAAATACAGGTCGGAACAATATCAAAGTTTTTGATTTTTACAACCATTTTCTCTGTCCCATTTCAATACTTTCAAATGATCGGCATCGCAAACTAGTATTACTGTTTGACTAATAGTATTTTTTAATTAATTACATAAACACATTGAAATGATCATTCGAAATAGCCATCGAGTTAGAAAATTTAAAGCCACTAAATGTCTAATGTCTAATGACTAATGACTATCAAATATTTTTTTGGAAATTAATGTTCCATAAATAAAAAATTGAATGATTAAATATTTAATTATTCAATTTATAAAATTAGTATCTATCAATGGAAGAATCAATACATTTATTCGAATATATTCCGATGGAAATTATTGTCACAATAATGTCTTTAGTTGGAGATATTGGGCATGTTATTATGGCGAATGTTTGTCGAACTTGGAAAATAATTGTTAATAAATCATTTTGTGATTGTATTATTCCAAAAAATAAATTTATAAAAAATGCCGCAAAAATGGGATATTTGAATATTATTAAATGGGCCAAAGACAATAATTGTGCGTGGAATAGTTCGACTTGCTCTAATGCTGCTCGAGGAGGTCATTT
>Ga0206798_1003_pt1 | contig 18455 bp, 22 predicted proteins | sample Alteio_BWOrgCont_66_FD_152893 | JGI IMG/M metagenome (GOLD analysis project Ga0206798, IMG submission 152893) | Enriched cells from forest soil in Barre Woods Harvard Forest LTER site, Petersham, Massachusetts, United States -... | ecosystem: Environmental > Terrestrial > Soil > Temperate forest >...
TGGGCGGGGCGAGGGAGAAAGACCAATTATGAAAACGCCGCGTGAAATTTTATTGGAACGACATCAAGCCGTCGCGCCGAAATTAAAGGCCATCCGCCGCGAAGTCATTTTCGCTGAATGCCGGGAGGGACGGCGTGTCGCCGTCCCCAAATTCAGGGACGCCGGCATGGCGTCCTTCCCAAGATTGCTCTGGCGCGAACTGGTTTTTCCCAGCCGCCGCATTTGGGCGGGTTTGGCCACGGTGTGGCTGTTGATTCTTGCCGTCAATTTTTCACTGCGCGACCACTCGCAAACCGGCGCCCTGAAAATCCCATCGCCGGAAACCATCATGTCCTTTCAGCAAGAGGAACGGCTGCTGGCGGAATTGACCGGCCCGGACGAATTGCACGCCGTCGAGCCGCCCAGGAAATTTTCACCCGGCCCGCGCAGCGAGCGTATTGAGATTTTGACGACGTAAAATCCGGGAAGGACGCCGTGTCGGCGTCCTGAATCAAATCTGAAAAATGGGACGGCGGCACGCCGTCCCTCCCAAAATAAAATTATGAATGAAACACCCCAAACCAAATCGGGCTGGCGAATCTTGCGTCGCCTTTTAATTGGTGCAACAGTTTTCGTCACGCTGATCGCGCTTTTAGTCACCGAAGAAGACTGGCGTGGCAAACGCGCGTGGGAAAATTACCAGCGCGAGTGGATGGCGAAGGGCGAGAAATTTGACTGGCAATCCTTTGTCCCGCCGTCTGTGCCTGATGACCAGAATTTTTTTACTGCGCCCATTTTTAACAATATGCAAAACGGCAAAATCGTGATGCTGCCCTACGGCAGCGACGACGGGCCGGATTCTCCTGTGGACGCGCGTCGGAGCGGTTATGCGATTTATCGGAGGCAGTTGACCGATTTGCGAGCATGGCAGGATTATTATCGCAAGCCGACGAACCTCCGCGCAGTCAGCGGATTGATCATGACTAACGGTACGCTGTCAGAACATATAACCAATTATGTCAACCATGCGACTGATGAATTTCCCATCGCGCCAGAACCGCAAACGCCGGCAAAAGATGTCTTGTTCGCCTTGAGCAAATTTGATTCTGCGGTTGAAGAGTTGCGCGAGGCAAGCCAGCGGCCTTATGCCAATGTTCCCTTAAATTATGCAGATGGATTCAATTCAGCGGGCACGTTATTGCCCGTTTTGGCGGAACTTAAAAGATGCAGCCAACTATTGCAGTTGCGCGCCACCGCCGAACTGGCCGATGGGCAAAACGCAAAAGCATTGGCTGACGCGAAACTGTTTTTATACCTGGCCAATTCCCTGCGCAGTTCACCGTTTTTAATTTCCCATCTCGTGCGCCTGGCGATTGTGAACATGGCACTGCAACCGATTTGGGAAGGTTTGGCCGAACATCAATGGTCGGATGAACAACTAGTTGCGCTCGACGCGGAATTGGGGAAAATGGATTTTCTGACGGATTATGAATCTGTCATGCGTGGTGAACGGGCATTTGCGATTGGAGAATTTGAAAACCAACGGCGCACTCGCAAAATGATGATGTTACGAGACGAAGGTGGTTTATCAAAAATGGTGACGGTGAGTTTGCGTTTCATGCCCGGCGCGTATTTTTATCAGAACGAACTCGCCTTCGCCCAAGAGAGCCAGCGATGGCTTTTGCCACTCGTTGATACAAATTCACGCATTATCTCACCATCGGCCATACAACAGGCTGATGAGTCCGTGCGCGCAGAACTAAAACATTATTCGCCGTACACCGTCCAGGCGCGGATGACATTTCCTGCGCTCGACAAAGCAGTATTGAAATTTGCCCTTACCCAATCCAGCATTGATTTAGCCCGCGTTGCCTGCGCGCTGGAACGTTATCATCTTGCGCACGGCGAATATCCTGAATTGCTTGATGTGCTCACGCCGCAGTTCATCGCCGCACTGCCACACGACATCATCAACGGCCAGCCGTTGCATTATCAGCGCACTGCGGATGGGCAATTTGTCCTCTATTCCGTGGGCTGGAATGAAACGGATGACGGCGGAAAAGTCGCTCTTACTAAAGCTGGTTCAGTGGACCGGGAAAAAGGTGATTGGGTCTGGCAATATTCACAAAAGTAAAACTGTAGAATTTTTAGCCACCGATCGACTCCGCCGGGCACAGATAATAAATGGAGCGGGCGAAGGGAATCGAACCCTCGTTACCACCGTCGTGGTTTTGAGTGGTTAAGAGTGGCCTACTTCATTGGGCAATTCAATTGAAGGGCAGGATGTTTCCTGCACTACTTGCACTCAAACAAAATGAATGCAATATGGCCTATCTTTACCGCAAAAACCGCTCGCCTTATTGGTATATCCAATACCTGGATTCGGAAAGCAAAAAACACGACAAATCCACCGGCCTTCGCGCCGACGATCCCAACGACACCGCCAAGGCAAAAGCAATGCGGGCCGAATTGGAGGCAAACGAACACAGAAAAATTCCGCTGATCAATGGTGCGGCCTGGGACAATTGGGTTCTGAAATACTTTGAACGCCACTGCCAAAGCCCGCGCACGTTGCAACGCTATACCGGCAATTGGAAGTGGCTCGCGCTCTGGCTGCAATTGAGGCGGTTGCACTCGCCGCGCGCCATAACTTATCGCAACGCGCTGGATTACCTCGACTGGCGCACGACCTTCAAAAAGAAAACGGGCAAAATCGTCGGACGCAATACGGCCATCATGGAAATGAAATTATTGGCGATGATCATGGGCGAAGCCGTCCGGCTCGGCTTTGCGGACGCCAACCCGCTGGTGAGCCTGAAACTGAAACGCGACAAAGCAAGGAAAAAGCCGGAACTGACCGACAACGAAATCATTTTGATTCAAGAGGGATTAAAGGAAGAGCCGGAGTGGATGCAGGTATCATTTGAAATTGCCCTTCACACCGGCTGCCGGCTGCGCGAAACACAGATTCCACTTTCTTGCTTGGCCTTTGAGGAAACCAAAATCACATTTCCGAGTCCAAAGGGTGGAGAGGGGAAGGCGTTCTCAATCCCGATGCCAACAGTGTTGATGCCGTTACTGGTAAAATTGAAGGCCGAAAGAAAATCAAGCACTCTGGATTTTCCTTTTCAACCATCGCGCCGCTGGCAGCAGTTTTTCATCAAACTCAAGCTGACCCACCTGTGCTTTCATTGTCTGCGCGTCACCTATATCAACCGGTTGCGTCGGGCGGGCGTGCCGCGCGAGGCGGCAATGCGCCTGGTCAACCACGCGTCAGCTTTGGTGCATGAGGTTTATCAGCGCGAAAAAGTGGACGACGTGATGCAATGGCGTGATGCGGTGAAGTTCCCGATTTCAAAAAATTCGCTTGTATTGGCCGCATAAGCGTGAAAGTTAAGAGCCGGTGGCCATTGGTAGCCAGATTCATGCACTAGATGCAGTATGAAATCTACGAACAAATCACCCGCGCCGCTTCCGCATCCAGCCAGTCCGTCAATTCCTTGCGCGGGTTTTCAGTTGTTCGCGCGTCAGCGTGGATTGCTGTATATTTTTTGGCTGCCTTTCACTATAGCTGATTTCCTCGCTCATGTCCTCCAGCAGTTTGGTGGCGCGCAGAGGATCGTCATTCGGCCAGTCTGAAAATTCATATTCTCGCGGCCTTCATTCACGTCGCGGCTATCGGACGCTTACCACGATTGTATTTTCCGCTTAAAGCTTCAAACAGCTGGAGTTGTCCAATGTCAATTGTTGGTGTTGCTCAAGATGTAGAACTGCTGCCCGGCACCAGGGCTTACCACGTTGGTGCCGATGAAAGTGAACGCGCCGTTGACGCCGTTAGTGTTCACTACATTGGTCGCCACCGCCGTCCACTGGCTGAACGGCTTCGTCAAATTCGTGCTGGCCAGCAGATAATACGTGCCACCCGACAGCCCGTTCATCCCGCTAATCACCGCGTTCCCGTTCACCAGACTGAATTGGGTGATGGACACAGTATTCGTCGGCACCAAGACCACCGTGGGAGAAAACTCGACGCTGTGCAACGAGTTGTCCTCAATCGCAAACTGCGTGGCATTTACGCCGTAGGCAACCGATTGCCCCGCCGCTCCTGACATGAATTGTGCCGGGGTGGAGGTGCTGTCAAAAGTGAAAGTCCCCGAACCGCCCGAGGCTATGGTTGTTTCCGATGAAGAGCCTCCATACTTAACGGAGTTGCCATCCACCAGGACAGCCCAGCCAAGGTTGTTCGCGGCGGCGGTTGGGCTTACAATATCAAAAACTGGTGATGAACTAAGGGCCCAACCCAACCAAAGTCCCTCAACGGCCTCGGAACCTGTATTATGCAGCGTCAAGGTATAGTCAAAAACACCGCCCCCTGCCGCCACATAAGTCAGAGAGCCGGTGACGGCCACATCTTGTGCTTGGGTGGAAATTGCGGTTAAAGCCAATCCTGCCGCGACGGCTAGAGAAAAATAGTTTGAGATCAAAGTTTGTTTCATAATTTTATACAACGACACGTTCACAGCAAAATTCATAGGTGCTCACCAACAAATTGTTTACTACCCGTTCAAGAGACCTTTCACTGGCAGACCAAAGAACATATATGGAGCGGTTTGCCGAATGAGTGTGGCTATTAATCATCAATTATTTTCCGGTCATTGATTTCAGCCGCGCCGCTTCTGCATCCAGCCAGTCCGTCAATTCCTTGCGCTGACTTTCAGTCAGCCGCGCGTCGGCGTGGATTTTGGTATATTTCGGGAGCGGCATTTCGCCGGAGCCGACTTCATCACTCATGTCCTCCAGTCGTCTCGTAGCGCGCACTGGATTATCATTCGGCCAGTCAGACAGATTCAAATTTTCACGCCCTTCCTTCACGTCGCCTGCGATGAGCCACGACATCGGGGCGATGTGCGAATACCACGGCCAGCGTGTTTCGCTGGAATGACAATCGTAACACGCCGCGTGCAGCATCGCGGCGACCTGCGGCGGCGGTGCGCTGCTGGCCATCAAATCGTGAATGACCGGCGGATTCGTGCGCGGCGGATTCGTGAGTTGCAACAAGGCAAAGCCCGCGACAAGCGCGATAAAAATCCATTTGAATTTTCTTTTCAAAAGATTATTGGCTCGTTCATTTCAAAGACTGGACATACGCGACCAGCGCGGCTATCTCCGCTGGCTGAAGTTTTCCAGCGAACGCCGTCATTTCGCCCGCTTTGCCTTTGCGAATGCGATTGGCAATCCAATCGTCGGTAAAACCCAAATCGTGCAAGTCTGGACCGTCGTCGCCATGTGCAGTGGCACCATGACAATGCGCGCAGTTTCTTAAAAACAGGGTGCGCGCATTAATCACAACGGTATTTGCTGGCGGCGCGTTGGTCGCCGGTTGAGACGAGTCCGCGCCGTGGACATTTGCAGGTGCGGCATTCGTTGCCGGTTGGGATGAGTCCGCATCGTGAACGTTCGTGTTGTAGTTTCGAGCCCAAGAAGTCAACACGAACGCCACGAGCGCGATTACAGCTAGGAACTTTGCAGTCATGGTTGCGAATCAGCTTAAAGTCGAATCCACCACAGCCAGCGAACTTTTGCCTTCGACATAATTCACGTCTGTGATGCCGAGATAGTCGTTCAATTTGCCGGGTTCCACTTTCATCGGGCCGGGCTTTGGTGCCTTGCCGGGTTCGGGTTGGGGAAATGCCGTGGACATTGCCGTGTGAAATGTCATGCGGCCTTCCACTTTTTTCACCACCTGATGGATATGGCCGTTGAGGACGGTGACCGAGCCAAAGCGTTTCAGATAAGTCAACGCCTGCGCGCCGTCATCCGTGCCCCAGCCCCATTCGGGATAAACCATCCAGAGCGGAATGTGCGCGAAGATGACGATGGGCGTCTCGCTGGAACGATCTTTCAAATCGGCCTGCAGCCAGGCCAATTGATCCGCACCGAGCGCGCCGAGTCCATTTTGCTGGATGTCCACCACGTTCACGAGGCCGATGAAGTGAACGCCATTGTGGTCAAAGCTATACCAGCCTGCGCCTTTGGTGTTTTTCCCGAAACGATCAAGATAGGATTTGCCGTTGTCGCCGGTGACATCATGTTCGCCGGGCACATAAAGAACCTGCTGGGTTTTGATCGTCTTCATCAACTGGTCAACGGTGTCGAATTCATCCGCGCTGGCCAAATGGGTGAGATCGCCCGTGTGCAGGACAAAATCCGGCGCTTCCGGCATCGCGTTGATGCGCGCAATCGCCTGCTTGAGCGTGCCGACGACGTCCTTGTTGATCATCTCCTTATTGAAGCCAATGTGCGAGTCGCTGATCTGGACGAAACTGAAACTGCCTTTTTTCATCATGCTGTCCATGTCGCCATCCGCAGCGACTGCGCGGCGCGGTAAAAGCATTGAACCGAGTGTGCCGCCGGCGACGGTCCAAAGCATTCCTGTTCCCGCCCAGGCCATGCACGTCAAAAATCCCCGGCGGTCAACGCCGTCGTTTTCGGTTTTGTGGTTAGGGTTGACGGCATCCGCCGTTAGGCGAACTTCTTTGATAAGTTTTGTATTTTGTTTTTTGTTGTCGTTTTGCATAGTTTTTTAACTTGTTCAATTCTCCAGACCGTGCACGCACAGGATTTATTCCCGGCAAATTAAAAATAATTTGTGGAACGAATTTCCCGGAAATCCAAGTCGCACACTTGATGGTCTTTTTCATGTGACATCCATCCAGACCACGCGCGTCCGGCAATTATTCCCGAAGAACAAGAAATCTTTCGGAAATAAAATTCCGCGCAGAATGGCCGTGAGCGCCCTGATTTGAAAATGTTTGGGGACACCAGCATTTACGGTTCGCTTACGGCGCGTTTCTTTTCCTGCCGATCCCAATACCACGCGATCCACACGGTGATTTCGTAAAGCAGATATAGTGGAACCGCCATCAGGACTTGTGTGACCACTTCCGGCGTCGTCAGCACGGCTCCCAGAATCAAATTGATGACAATCATATAACGCCACATTCCCCGAAGTGTGGAATAACCCAGCACGCCGATCTTCACGAGCGTCAAAATCACCACCGGCAGTTCAAACCCCAAACCCATGCCAAGCATGAAGCGGCAGACGAAGCTGATGTAATCTTCCGCGCGCCATTGCTGTGCGCCAAAGCCGAGCCAGTTTGAATACGTCTGCGAAGCCGCCAGCGAGACCGGCATCAAAATGAAATAACAAAAAGAAACGCCGAGCAGAAACAGTCCGCCGCCGAAAAATAGCCCGCGATAAACATATTTTTGCTCCCGCATCTTCAACGCTGGAAAAACGAAAGACATCACGAAGTAAAAAATGAGCGGCGACGCCAACAGCGCGCCGCTGTAAAGCGAGATTTGAAACGCGACGAAGAATCCGCCCACCGGACTCAAGTTAATCAGGTCAATATGCAGCCGCTGCGCATCTGCAATCGCACTTTCATCCGAATTCATCCGCCAGCCGAGCACCTGATTGGTGCCAAGCACAAGCGGTTCGACTTGAATGGACACAAAACGATTTGTGCCGAGATTCAGGGATTTTTGCTGTTCTGCCGTGAGTTGAAAATTGCCGAGGTGGTTTGTGTAGAAGCTGACAGTGACAATTTGATTCGTGCCTGGATAATGAATTTTGGCACGCGTCAGCGGCCACTTGATGATTTGGACAATGTGATTTCCTGCGACGAGGCAGAGCAGCATCGCGACCACGAGCGCGGCGGCGCTCTTGAGGAGCATCCAGCGAAAATCTTCAAGGTGTTCCAGGAAGGTTTTGACCGGACCGCTTTTAGCCTCATCGGAGTTTTCCGTTTCGTGGTCGCGTGTCATGCAAAAATTCCCGCCGTCAGGCTTTGGACGGATTGGGAGATTGCGAAACGATTTGCGCGGGCTGCGACGGGCTGTTCGTCAGGAATTTCTGCGCCGGTTTTTCCTCCGGCGCGTTTTGGACTTCATCGGTCACCGCGTTGGTCGCCTTCTTGAATTCCCTTATGCCCTGGCCCAAACCTTTGGCCAGTTCAGGCAGTTTTTTGCCGCCGAAAAGAAGCAGCGCGACACCGAGAACCAAAACAAGTTCTGTGCCGCCCAGACCGAACACCGCTAACATTGGATTTAGTTGCATATATAAGTTTGTTGATTTTGTTCACTCGCAACCCCGAAGGATTTCAGGGCTGCGCTTGCATCTATACCTACCGGATATGTCAGCTAATTATTCCCGCAGACTTTGGAATTCTTTACGCGATGGAATCGAGCCTTGTTTGCTCTGTCCCCGTGCAATTTTCAAACATCCAGTTTCACCGGCCCCTTTGCATGTCCCACGCAGGTCAACACATATCCCTGCCCTTTCAGATCGGGCGAAAGTCCCTGTTCCGCCTCCATGGACACGGCTCCGGCCAAAAGTCTGACCTTGCACGTTCCGCATTGTCCCTGCCGGCAACCCGAAGGAATGTTGACCCCGCATTGTTCGGCGGCCTGCAACAAGGTCTGCCCTTGACGGGCGGAATGAGTTTTTTGGGAGCGGACGAACTCAACGGTTGCCGCTGTTTCCGTAATTGCCGGCTCTTGAGGACTGCCGGACGGCGGAGGACTGCCAAAGCTTTCCTGGATTATTTTTTCAGGTGCCACGCCCAGACTGGAAAGGATTTGACCGACGGCATCCATAAATGGGCCGGGACCGCAAATGAAAAAATAGTTCGCGGCAGGTTCGTTTATTGTGCTTTCGACAAATTCGCGGTTGAGCCGTCCTTTTGGACCTGGCCAATCTGCCGGAGGTTGCGAGAGCAGGATATGATATTGGAAATTATTCAGTCTGACACGCAAGTCTTCCAGTTCGCTGCGGAAGATGATGTCGTCGTTTGTCCGCACAGAATATAACAACGTGACGCTCGTGGGCAGGCAGTAATCATCAATATGACGCAGCATCGCCATCATCGGAGTGATGCCGCTGCCTCCGGCAATCAAAACAACTCGTTTGTGTTTGGCTTCATCAAGGCAAAATTGTCCATACGGGCCGCTGGCTTCCACGGTCATCCCGACTTCCGCGCGATCATTCAGATATATGGACGCAAAACCCTTCTCCATGCGTTTGGGAGTAATTTCAACATAGCCCGTTGCCGCCGGAGACGAGCAGATGGAATAAGATCGAACCACTTTTTTTCCGTCGAACAAAAAAGAGAACGTGAGAAACTGTCCCGGCCTGGCCGCAAGATGTCGGTTTTCCGCCAGCGTGAACCGCAAGGTTTTGGCATCCGGCGTTTGCCGGGTGATTCGCACCAACTTTAGTATCACTGTGCCATTGGTTGAAGGACAAGCTGGTTGGACAGTTCCCGCCGCTTCCCGCGAGATTTTAGTAGCAGCACCTTCGGGCAAAGGAACCGGAAATTTGCCCGGTCGTCGAACTATCAGCACCGTCACTCCCAGACAACTGGCAAAGACAAAAATGGCCGTCTTGAAATTGGCGCGACTACGTTCAGCCACAGGTTGAATAACTGAATCGGCTTCGGGTTTGACGAGACTTATCCCGTTGGATGATGCCATGCTGGCTTGCGCTTGCCTTTGGCTCACTGCCTCCGGCGTTTGGGTCTTCGATAGAAAATCAACAATCTGTTGATCCTCGCCCGGATGAAAAATTCCAGGATTTCCATCAGTTTGGGCTTCATTCACCATCTTGTTGACGGTTGCCCGCCATTCGGCTGGACTCTCCGCAGTTTTATAGACCCGATCCAAAGTATGGCAGGCCGCGCACCGCTGATTCACTAGCGCTCTGCCAATCGCCAGGTTAGCTTGTGGAACGGATTGTTCTGGCGGTTTTTGAGACGCCAGAAATAAAACAATCGTTTTGACATCTTCTTCCGAGATTCCTGACGCGGGTAATTGCCGCATGCGGTTCACAGTCGAGAGCCAGCCAAGGGCATCCTTGCGGGCCGAGACAACGCGCTCCAGATCGTGACACTTGGAACAACGTTCCTGCATTGTGGCGGCGGCTTGCGAGAGATCAATGGCGGCATTCGTCAGGTTGATTTCCTCAAGCGAGACGCTGCGGATATTGGTGTTGCGAATGAGATAAGGCCCGGCGGCCATGGCCACCAGCACGAATGACAGCACGAATATCAACAACCCAACCGGCATCAGGAGGTTGTAGTAACTCTTGTAATAGCGCGCGATGAGGACTTTGACAAACAGCAGCGGCGTCAACAGCATCGCCACGGTTATATGAATCATCGTTCCCGCCGAAGTGGTGCCGGAACTGCCCTTCATCCTGCCGATCATGAAATAGCTCATGAGGCAGAACATTAAAATAAAGATGTAGCCTCCAATCCTATGCGCCGCAATCAGGCGGGCGCTGGCGCGGGCATTTTTCACCCGCGTTGAAGCCTGCAAAATCAGCCAGACATTTACAGCCCCGATGATGACAAACAGGCTGCCCAAGAACAGGCTGGCTGAAATTTTAAGCATAAATTATCGGGAATTGTTCCCGACATTTCAACCTCCTCGCAAAACGTCCGGCGAGAATGTCGGAAATAAATTGAACGCTTCATTTAACCGAGCCGGGCGACAAACGAAAATCCACGGTGCCGCCGTCGTTTAACCGACCGGGTGAAAACAATCTCGTGAGCAAATAGTGAAACCCATTCCTTGGCGGCGGTGCAATCACCGTCGCTTCCTCCGACCAGTTCATGTTTCCCGTCGGTCCGTCGGACCAGCAAGGCATTCCCGAAGTGGTTGATGATTTTCAACGCGTTGACAATATTGGTGCAAATGTGACGTGCTTTCATGCGTGGAAGATGGGGATCAACTCACTGCGATGAGAGAAACTCGTTCGTTGCGCTCATTGCGGGCAATGCCTGTGCCCTTTGGGTCGAGAACCGGCTTGCCGTCCACCAGAAACAGATATTGATGGTGACCGTGGGTGAGTTGCACCTCGATGAACCACCAGCCATCCTCACGTCGTCGCATGGGATGAGAAGTGGGATTCCACCAATTGAAATCGCCTGTCATATAAACAGATTGTGCCGACGGAGCCGCACAATGGAAATTGACCGGCTTGGTCATTCCTTTTGCCGAATACGGATTGGCGGTGCTCTTTTCAAATATAGTGTTCATAAGGAGAAAGTGGCCAAGGCGGATGTTAATTGTGGGTGACTGGCCGCAACAGTTCGCCCAGGTTTCAGAATCCGGGTCTCTCGTTTGTTCCGTGCGACGCCAACCGAAGATTGCGTCAACGTGTGTCGCCGGGCACAAACCTGTATGAATTGCTCCAAAACTTCACGTTCAGCTTGGAGCCAATCGTTTAGGGCGGTGCCGTGACGACATCCTCCCGCACACCAAAGCTCGCGCGCACGCCGCTCGATTTGTTCTTGGACTCCGAGGTGTTCACCTGATGTGAAAACCACCGTTTGGTTTTTGTCCGATTTACTAATTGGATAGTGTTCCATAGTGCATTTCATAAAGTGGTTGGAGATGCGAACACGGCAGATGCCAGAAGCAGGCATCAATGTGAAAAAACCCTGGCGTGGCTGGTTCTGGATTTTTCCGAAAGAATGGTTTGATACAAACGCAGCCATCCAAGGCAGATCATCAACCCACGCGCCGGATGAAAGCCGGGTTTGGTCGCGCTTGAGCTAACACTGCCGGAGTTGGCATGGTGAGAGCAGGCTGGGAGCCTGTTTAATTTCCGATGAGCATTCATATTCATACTTTAAGTTTATTGACTGTGTTCTCATGCAACTCCGAAGGTTTTCGGGATTGCGCTTACGTCTATACCTACCGGATATGTCAGTTAATTATTCCCGCAGATTTGCAAATTCTATATTCGGGTTCTTGTTCCGGCTTTAGCCAGTCGTTCAAGGCCATTCCAAACCGGCAACCACTTGACTTGTCTTTTCGGCAGGTTTAACGCCCATGTGGAAACCTGTTTCATCCTGATAGCCAATTGGAATTTCAATTCTTATCGCCTTCCGCAATATTGCGACAATCCCCCTCAAGCCAGCTTGCGCGGGAGGATCGTTCACTTGTGCTAAAATGGCTTGAGGCATAAAATTTCAAACTCCCCGTTTGTGATTGTGGGTTTTGAAAAACCGGCTGCAGGCCAGATAGGCGTGCCAGAAACACCATCCCAAAAGCCAGCAGGCAAAGGCGAGAATCGCCAGAGCATAAAAAATGAGGAAAATCATAAATTTTTATTCGTTTGCGCACGCCGGACAACAAACGGGAGAAAGCGGCGCGGTTCACCCACAGCAAAAAGAGCGACATGAGTCCAACCGGCGCGGGCAGCGGAAACAGGCGTGCCCAAGGCGGGGAGCAGGTTGAAGCTCGGAACCTTCACGACGGGCGAATCGAACTTCTTCAAGCCGGGAGGTATCATGCGCGACCGCTTTGCCTTCGACCTGTTTCAGGGTCTGGCGAATGTAGTCGTCAAACACGGTGCGTTCAGTTTCCACTGATAGATGGCGAACGTCCGTAACTTTGCTTGGTTGGTTTTTCATAAACTTTGAGTTTGTTTGCTGTCCTGACTTTGCGCGGCCGGGATTCCTCTCGGACAAACAAAAATAATTTTTGGAATGAGTCCCCGTGAAACCCACGCCGCGCATTGGATGTTCTTTTTCATGTGACAACTATCCAGACCACGCCCGCGCGGTGATTATTCCCGGAGAATAAACAATCTTTTCGGGAATAAAATTGAGTCAAGAATGGTCTTGCTAATTGACGGTGTGGACGAAAAATAGTTCCGTGGACGACCGCGAACGATTGAAAGCATTTGAGCAGACCGTGCTGCCGCATCTGGATGCGGCCTACAATCTTGCGCGCTGGCTGGCCGGCAACGACCACGACGCGCAGGACGTAACGCAGGAAGCCAGCTTGCGCGCGTTCAAGTTTTTCGGAAGTTTTCGCGGTGAAAATTCGCGCGCGTGGCTGCTCACGATTGTCCGCAACACGTTTTACAACTGGCTGAAAAAGAATCGCCCGGCGGAAATTGCCGGTGAACTGGACGACGAGGCGCTGATGGTCGAGGACGTTTCCGTGAACGCGGAAGCGGTCAATTTGCGCGTTGCTGATGCGGCCGCCGTCCAGCGCGCCATTGGCGAATTGCCGGTTGAATTTAGAGAAATGATCATTTTACGAGAAATGGAAGGATTCAGTTACAAAGAAATCGCCGACCTGTCCGATGTGCCCATCGGCACGGTCATGTCGCGCCTCGCGCGCGCGCGCAAGCAGTTGCAAACGAGTCTCGCCGGCGAATTTCAAACCGGAGGTGCCAAATGAATTGCCAGCAAGCCAAACCGCTCATTGATTTTTATGCTGACGGCGAACTGGACGCCGCTCGAATTGTGGAGCTGGAAAAACATATCCACGATTGCCCCGCGTGCGCGCTCGCGTGGCGCAACGCGCAGACTTTGAAAAAATCGCTGAAGCAGGAATCACTTTTCTTCACTGCGCCGCCGGAACTGCGCCGCCGCATCAAGTCTGAATTGCGTTCCCAAGTTGAAACAGCGCCGCGCTGGAATTTTTGGAATTGGAACTGGCTGACAACGGCGACAACTGGCGTTGCTACCGCGTGCCTTGCGCTTCTGCTGACCTTGTCGCTGACCCGTCCCTCGGCGGAGCAGCGGCTGACGCAGGAAATTGTTTCCAGCAATATCCGTTCTTTGATGGCCGATCACATGCTCGACGTCGTCTCCACCGACCAGCACACCGTCAAGCCGTGGTTCAACGGCAAACTCGATTTCTCGCCGCCGGTCAAAGATTTGAAGGCGCAGGAATTTCCGCTCATTGGCGGCAGACTTGATTACATCAGCGGACGCAGCGTGGCCGCGCTCGTTTTTCATCGTAACAAACACGTCATTAATCTTTTTATCTGGCCGGTGAACGAAAAGGATTCCAAACCCGCCGTGGCCGCGTCCATCCAAGGTTACAATGTGATTCACTGGACAAACGCAGGAATGACTTTCTGGACGGTTTCGGATTTGAACGAGAAGGAACTCATGGATTTCGTTCAAGATTATGACACAGCCGTTCCACTTCTATAATCATCAAAATCAAGGCGAATGGTGGAAAGGCGAGCTGTAGGTGCGACGCTATTCCGTAATTCCGGGTTTGAATCAGCGCCGAATTTCATTTGAAGGATGTCGGAACGGTTTTCAAAAATTCACACGCGGCGCGTCCGGGAGGACGTTGTTTTGGCCAGACGGTGACGATTTGACGGCTCGGCTTCGGTGAGTGCAATGAGCGATACTCTGAAACATGGTTGCGGTCGCGTTGCGCGGCCATCGCGGGGATAAGCGAAATTCCCAAACCGGCGCGCACAAGGGATTGAATCGTCTCCAATTGTGCGCTGCGAAAACTGATGTGGTGATGCAAATCGTGCCGGTCGCAAAAACCCAACACCTGATCGCCTAGGCAATGACCTTCCTGCATGACGATGAGCCGTTCGCCCGCGAGGTCGCCGGCATTCAAGGTTCGTTTGCGGGTGAGCGGATGTCCTGGCGGCAATGCGAGCAGCAATTCTTCCGAAAATAATTTCCGCACTTCCAACCGTTCATCGCGAATCGGCTGGCTGGCGAGCGCAAAATCAATCTCGCAGGTCAGCACCAGCTTGAGCAGATGCGCGGTGGTGTCCTCCTGCACCACAATTTGCACGCCCGGAAATTTTTTGGTGAAGGCAGCCATCACGTCCGGCAACAGATACGGCGCAATCGTCGGCAAAACGCCGACTGTAACCGTGCCGCACAAAAGACTTTTGGCATCGGTCGCCTCGCGCTTCGCGGCGTCCGCTTCCTCCAATATTCTCAAGGCACGATGATAAAATGCTTCGCCATGTGAAGTTAGTTTGGCTTCGCGCTTCATCCGGTCAAACAGGCGTTCGCGGAGTTCATCCTCCAGCTTTTGGATTTGCTGGCTCAAGGACGGCTGCGAAACGTGGCATTGCTCGGCGGCGCGGGAGAAATTCCGCGTCCGCGCCACGGCCACGACATATCGAAGCTGATGCATTTCCATAGTCAACGCCTATGGTAATCAAAGGAAACAAGTATTTCAACAATAGTTCTCGAAATGGTTAAATTTTGAAAATTTGAAATTAACTTATGGCGAACCAACCTGAAATCATGACGACGACCGGCGGCAATCCGATTGCCGACAACCAGAATTCCATCAGCGCCGGCCCGCGCGGCCCGCTGTTGATGCAGGATTATCAACTGCTCGAAAAGCTGGCGCACCAGAACCGCGAGCGCATCCCGGAGCGCACCGTTCACGCCAAAGGCTCGGGCGCATACGGCACGCTGACCATTACCCACGACATCACGCGTTATACCAAGGCGAGCGTTTTCGCAAAGGTCGGCAAGCAGACCGAAGCGCTCCTGCGCTTTTCCACCGTGGCCGGCGAGCGCGGCGCCGCGGACGCCGAACGCGATGTGCGCGGCTTCGCTTTGAAATTTTACACCGATGAAGGCAACTGGGATTTGGTCGGCAACAACACGCCGGTTTTTTTCGTGCGCGACCCAGTGAAATTCCCGGACTTCATCCACACGCAAAAGCGCCATCCCAAATCCAATCTTCGCAGCGCAACGGCGATGTGGGATTTCTGGTCGCTGTCGCCGGAGTCGCTGCATCAGGTGACGATTCTCATGTCGGATCGCGGCCTGCCGAGAAGTTTGCGCCACGTCAACGGTTACGGCAGCCATACCTACAGCTTCATCAACGCTCAGAACGAGCGCTTCTGGGTGAAATTTCATTTCAAAACGATGCAAGGCATCCAGACCATGACCAATGCGGAAGGCGATGCCATCATCGCCAAAGATCGCGAGAGTTCGCAGCGCGATTTATTTGAAGCCATCGCGCGCGGCGAATTTCCGAAATGGAAATTTCAAATCCAAGTCATGCCGGAAAAAGATGCGGAAACGTATCGCTGGAATCCGTTTGATCTCACGAAAGTCTGGCCGCACAGGGATCATCCGATGATTGACGTGGGCGTTTTGGAATTGAACCGCAACCCGGAAAATTATTTTGCCGAAGTCGAGCAATCCGCGTTCAGTCCGTCGAACATCGTGCCCGGCATTGGTTTCTCGCCGGATAAAATGTTGCAGGCGCGCATTTTTTCATACGCCGACGCGCATCGTTACCGCATCGGAACGCACTACGAAATGCTGCCGGTCAATCGTCCAAAAAGCGCGGTGCATACTTATCACGCCGACGGCCCGATGCGTTTCGACGCGCCGAAAAGCACGAATGCTTTTTATGAACCAAACAGTTTTGGCGGCCCGACTGAAAACAAACGCTTCGCCGAGCCGCCGTTGAAAATTTCCGGCGACGCGGATCGTTACAATCATCGCGACGGCAATGATGATTACACGCAGCCCGGAGATTTGTTCCGGCTGATGTCTCCCGCGCAAAAGCAACAGCTTTTCAGCAATATCGCCGGCGCAATGAACGGTGTGCCGGAAAATATCGTGCAACGTCAGTTGGCGCATTTTCATAAAGCCGACCCGGCGTATGCCGCTGGCGTGGCGAAAGCGCTCAATGTCGAGTATGCCGCTCCCCACGCTCCCGAGTCAGCGCCGACCATGGCCGGTGGCGTTCGATAAGAATTTTAATTTATGCAAACCACAGTTACCGAAGCGGAAGAAAAGCATTACGCAGAGTTGCAACACATGGCGCTCGGTTTCGCACGCAATGGCGAGACGAAACATCTCGCCGCAATGCTCTACGCTGGACTGCCGGTAAATCTCTCCGACGCCAAAGGCAATTCACTGCTCATGCTCGCGAGTTACCACGACGAGGTTGAGACCGCGCAAATGTTGCTTGAACATGGTGCGGACGTGAATCGCCGGAATGATCGCGGACAAACGCCGCTCGGCGGGGCCGCGTTCAAAGGCTATGAAGAAATCGTCGCGCTGCTGCTCGCGCATAGTGCGGATATTGACGCGGACAATGGCGGCGGCATGACACCGCTCATGTTCGCCGCGATGTTCGGACGAACCAAAGTCGTCGCGCAGTTGCAGTCTCACGGCGCATCGCTCAATCGTCGCAACCGTCTGGGCATTTCCGCGCGCTTTATGACGCACCTGGCAAAGCCAATCAACTTGATCTTTGGCAGAAAAGCATCTCAAGCCGCCATCCCTGTTTGATTTATTGACCATGAAAACACAACTTCCTTCGCTTGTCACCAGTGACGCAGAGGCCGGCATGACCTTGGCCTGCCAGCTCGCCGAACAATTGCAAGCACACCACGAGCACGCCCGCAATTCGGCGGCGCGTCCCGGCGGCATGAACTATTTGCTGCCGCCAAACATTCCTGTAGAAGTTGTCAGTGGCATTCTTTTCTATGCGATTGCCGCGGCCAACAACGGCTGGGCAAATGTATAGCAGTTAGACGAAAAGAACTCCAAACTCACCGCGTCAATTCAAGGCTCAATATAATTCACTGGACGAACGCAGAAATGACTTTCTGCGCGGCGTCGTTTTTGAACGAAAGGAACTGATGGAATTCGTTCAAGACTATGAAGCAAAGGATATAATTAAATAGCATTAGAATTTATACTGTGGACAAAAGCAAATGCCTTTGAAATACCCGCTGTCATCATTCCGGCTTGTTTTTCATGGAATGAAAGTTTCTGAAATTAGCCAAGAATTTCGCCGTTCCGACCCCTTTGCTCGACAAGCGTCTTCACATCGGCCACGAGTTTGGCAAGTAACGGTGAATTATTATCCTTCTTCCACATTAGCGAGAATGGAAAGGTCACATTTAAGTCCGCCACTGGAAACAAAGTCACACCGGGGGGACAGCGCCACTTTGCGGCACTACTAATGAAGGCAACGCCCACGCCACATTGAACCAAACTTAGCATCATGGTTTCAGCGGCAGTCTGTTGGACGACCCTCGGAGATTTCAGGCCGCCACGCGCGTATGCGGCCATCAAACGATCATAAGCTGTGGGGATTGCCCATCTAGGAAATGCGACGAATGGCTCATCAATCAAATCCCTCAACCGAATTTGCTTCTTTTTCGTGAGAGGGTGTCCGTTGGGGACAGCCAAAATCTGTTTGATGACGCCTATTTGTATATGAGCCAATCCATGATCTGGATTCGCCATAGGAAGTGCGTAGCCTGCGTCCAGAGAACCTGCATGGATGGCGGCAATTTGCTCAATTGATCTTAATGATCTTAACTGCAATTCGACACCAGGTTGGTTTTGTCGAAAGTCCCTGAGCGAGTCTGGAACGATACCTTGCCAAGATATGCTCTCAACAAATCCAATCCTCAAAGTGCCTGATTGGCCCGAAGCGATGCGCTTGGCGCGTCCAATTGAGTCATTGACCTCCTGAAGAATGCGACGCGCATCGTCAAGAAACAAATTGCCGGCATCAGTGATTTTTACCCCGCGAGGAAGCCGCTCGAACAATTTGAAGCCAATCTCCTCCTCCAACATCTGAATCTGGCGAGAGAGCGCGGGCTGAGCCACGCGAAGACGTTCCGCCGCCCGTCG
>Ga0206798_1097_pt1 | contig 18138 bp, 16 predicted proteins | sample Alteio_BWOrgCont_66_FD_152893 | JGI IMG/M metagenome (GOLD analysis project Ga0206798, IMG submission 152893) | Enriched cells from forest soil in Barre Woods Harvard Forest LTER site, Petersham, Massachusetts, United States -... | ecosystem: Environmental > Terrestrial > Soil > Temperate forest >...
CATCAAACTGTGCATAGTAATCGAAGATATTGTTCAGAAAGTATCTTGTAGAAACATCAAAATCGGACGTGGTCTCGCTGTATTTTAGCGCAGCAGGATCGAAGGAGACTGCCGGCTTATCAATCGGCCGCTTACCGCAATCTTTGTATTGGTCATAGACGACCCTGTTTACTGGACCGTGTTTCCAAGCTTCGAATGGCTGTGCAATCAGAGGCTTACCATACTTCGCCAGGTGCCAAGCATGGGCAAAATATAGAACTTTCAATAGGGTCATGACAGTCAGCGCGATGCCGCCGTCGGTCGCTCGCCGAAAGAAGAAATTTGAGACTGCTCTGGCGTCGTGCATGCAAGGGGAAATAGAACATAACGTGAACGAGCGCAATTGCTCGCGGTGGAAGTTAACATGATTTGCGGAAGTTGGCCGCAAGTTCGGATTTTGGGTGGGTGCCTGTCGAAGTTCTTCTACGTATGAAACCCTTGCGCTGATGGCTGCCGGCAGTACCCCGCCCCGGTCCCCTTAGCACGGCGAGCACATGTAGCACGCATGAGCACCATGAGTACGCATGAGCACTGTGATCAAACGAATTTCGTGTTCACTGTCAAAAGCTTAGGCGGTTTCTTGGATACAGATATTTACAACTGAAAAGCGAGCGCGCATATCGTACGAATTCTGGACCCATTGAGATATGCGATACAGCAACTCGCCTTGCGCGAGTAATTACCTAAATCATTGAAATCGTTGGACTTTGGTTTAAGGTGCATTTCGTCCCGCTGCTGCAACAGTGAGGACGAGCGTACCGGTCCCAGGTCCAAACTAGGGTCGTTTGACTACCCGGGGCGGGGTCCAAACCCGCCCCACCACCTTGAAAGGAGAAAATACCATGGCCAAACCTGAAGGCAACGCCATCGCCAAGAAGCAGCTGGCCCAACGTGAGGCGATGTGGCCTGGCATGGAAGCCAACTTGTGGAATCGCAAGGCCCATAAGGGCTATGCAACGATCCCCAAAACAATGCCTCTTGTGATGAACATCATGGACGAGATGAGTAAGGGAAAGCCATTGTCGTCAACATATCTTGGCCTCTGGTGCTCGACTTGGGACAACGGAATGGTCAACGTTTCAAGAGCTAGTGAATTGGCGCACAGCGCGGGTTTCAGCGGACAGCGTGCGGAATACACGTGGGCTGCGCGCGTGCAGCTGCTTCAGGATCTACATTTTATCGATACTAAACCCGGAAAAACTGGCGCGTTGAGTCACGTGCTAATTTGGAACCCCCACTACATACTCCGGTGGCACTACATCAATCACACAGCCGGATTGATGGAGGGCAGCTACAATGCACTGTTAGAGAGAGCGGTAGACCTTGGTACCAATGATCTGCTCACTGACGCGCCAACTTGGCTGGTGCAGGGCCCCTTTGCACCTACATCGCCGCCACCGGCTGTAATTGTCCCCGCTATAACCATTGCGGTCCCTTTGCCTGTGTCAGTCCCACCGCCACCGCCGCCAGCTAAGGTCAGCTAACAAGCGGAGGTCAGCTCTATGGCTGCCGTATGGCAGGGTGACACACCGCCTGCATTGTAAAAGAGGATGCAGAGACCGTTTCAGGATGGTGCTGCCGGTGGACGCTGCGTAACCACGAGCATAAAGTTCTAGCAGACACGGTTGACAGCCGGGGTGCGGCGCTTGGCAAAAATTACAACGAAAAAGGCGACTGCTCTAAATATAGAGGCGGTCGACGTAAATCAGCATTGCGACGGCGAAGAATGGCAGGTGGCTGACTTCGATAAGTTGGCCTACCTCATTGCTCTTGTTGCGCTTGGGCAAGCATATCATGCGGAAACAATAATTAGGGGGCTTGCCCTTAAATCTCAGCCGCTTGGGCTACCGGCTTTAAAGCTTCAAGCCGAAACATTGCTGACAGTGAAGACGGACGAAACACCGTGGAGACGAGACGGATTTCTATTCGAATGCATTTCTTGGATCGCCGCCAGACAGACAGGAAATGCGAACGACTATATGCGCGATCCTCATTTGAAAGCGACCACGCAGGGCTTAGACGGCCTCATGCTTCGAGTGGTGGGCGGAAAGCTTAAACGAACAACGATATTTGAAGACAAGTGCACCAAGGATCCTAAAAAGCTATTTGCCGGCCAAGTGATGACAGCCTTTGCGGCTTACCACTCGGACAAAAGAGCATCTGAATTATTAGCTGCTACCGGTGAGCTTCTAAGACAAGCAAAACTAAAGCCAGATCAGGTTGCGGCCGCTGCCGCTTTAGCGCTCACAAAACAGCTACGCACATATAGAGCAGGCTTAACAGTTGCGCCAAACGTAACTGATGCAAAAAACCGCTCCGACATATTCGATGGATACGACAAGCTCGCTGGGATTTCTCAGGCCCAGCGCGTCGCGGCGGTTTTAAGGGTTCCGTCGCCTCTGCTCAGGCCTTGGTGTGAAACGCTTGCTAAGGCTGCAAGGGATCACGTGAACGCACAAAGCGATCTGTCAGCACTAGGCATAACCAATGTTTGATGCTGATACAGCCGCCCTACTTCGATCAGCTCCAGACCTTCCGGAAACGGAGGCGGTCGACCTCCCAATTATTTTAACTCAAATATTTGCAGCGTTAGTAGCTACGAGACTTCGCGGAGACGACATTGACGAAGAATCGATAGCTCGTCTGGCAATGATAGCTGACGCATACGAACTGATTACCGTCGTCTCCGAGAAGCCCGTTTATCGGCGTCCTTCGGCATTTGTAGCGGCGACCGCACAGCAAATCCTCAGCAAAGTACCATTAGTAAACAAAAGCGATTGGTACAAAATCTCACGAGAACAGGTAAGCCCTGCCATAACTGCTCCGCTTCTATTCTTAATCGCAGAGCAATATCCAGATGCAAATGAAGCGGCAAACGCACTGCCGTTACGCGGAGAAGCTGACAACTTTTCGATCGAAACTCTTCTGACTGAAAGTGTGCGCGATCTCGCAAAAGGGAATTTTATCAAAATTTTGGAGGCTGCGGCCAGGCGTTCGCGTTACAGGCGCGGCACCGTCGAAGCGGCAACAGCACTGTATGGCGCGCTTTTGGAGGGCGTTGAGCTTTTAGCGGCTGAACTTTTGAATGTGAGCCATCCGGCAAAGGACACAATCAAGTATGAAACCGCAAAGCAAGCGTTTCGGCTGGTGATTTCATTATGTAGCGAAGAGTTACACGTATCAGAAGAGCAGCTCTTGTTAAATATGAGCTATCCAGGCCCGGCCCATCTCGCACGCCTTCTAAGAATAACTGGGGATACGCTTGCTGATGCTTCGGTGATGAAGCTTAAACCACCGAAGGGAGCATCGGCGGAGGGTTGGTACAATTGGCTTTCACACCGCGCGAAAACCAAACCCATTGTGTGGCCCAACCATCGCGAGGTTCTCGCAAAGCATTTCGAACAGACGGGAACGTCAGCGTTGCTCACCCTACCCACGGGGGCAGGAAAAACTACGGTCGCGGAATTCAAGATTGCCGGAGCTCTCGCGCGTGGGAAGTCAGTCGTATTTTTGGTGCCGACACATGCGCTGAAGGATCAGCTTGTGGAAGATCTGGCAGAGGCTTTCCCGGATGACGTCATCGGCACGCAAATATCTGATGACTTTGATCTATTTGCGGCTCTCGCCGGACCGCCCCAGATTGAAGTAATGACACCAGAGATGTGTCTCACCCGCCTCGCACTGGATAATGCCTCATTTCTCAATACTGGCCTGATGGTATTTGATGAATGTCATTTGCTATCTCCAAGTGCAGGATCGCTTCGGCGCGCATTGGACGGCATGCTGGCAATTTTGGGTTTTCAGCATCGTTCACCGGATGCCGACTTTCTATTTCTGTCAGCAATGATCCGGGATGGGAGTGAGTTTGGAGAATGGATAGGCGACCTCACATCACGAAAATTTGTTATCGCTGATCCAATTTGGAAGCCAAGCAGACAGGCTCGCGGAGTGCTGTGCTACCCGCAAGACGACGTGAAAAACCTCATAGCAGCTGCAACTGCCATACGAACCGAAAGAGGAACCAAAGGAATACCGAAGGCTGCCGAAGAGGTGTTGGATATTGTTCCTTTTGCCCTATTTGGTCTTCAGCACAATTGGAATTTGAATAGGAAGCGAGATGTTGCACTTGTTCAGCTGCTATCCGATGAAGTTCGATTGGCGGCAAAAGTCGATGACGATGATGGTTCGGTCTATTTGACGTCAAATGCGAACGCAGTTTCATCCTTGATCGCTGCAAAGGCGGCCGGTCAGGGACTGAAGACAATAATGTTTGTAACCACGGCGCAGGCAACAATAACTAACGCCGAGCGGATACAGGCAATCCTTGGTGAGGTAGATACCAAGTCTGATTTTGAAAAGCGCCTCTGGGAAGCCGTTGGTGAAGAACTGGGAATGGGGGCGCAATCAATAATACCCGGCTGGTACGCCGCGCTTCCGCACTCAGCTTGGCTACTGCCGATAGAGCGAAAGTTTGTAGAGAACCTGTACCGCCGAACAGACGGCGCGTCTGTGGTGGTCGCCACAACTACGCTTTCGCAGGGGATGAACTTGCCGTCTGAGCTTGCGATAATTTCTGGTGACAAGCGATCCAAGACGCAGGGCGGCGGGCGAGAGGCATTGAAAGCGCATGAAGTGTTGAATGCGGCTGGTAGGGCCGGAAGAGCTGGGCACCTTGCGAACGGAGTTGTCCTGCTCGTTCCCGAAGCTGTCTTAACTTTCAGCAATAATGGCCCAACCCCCAGCACGCGAAACAGGCTGAAGTCTATTATGCCTGAGAGCGACAGATGTATTGATATAGACGACCCACTCACCGCGGTCCTCGATCAAATTCAATCTGGTTCCGCTACGCCGGAGGCAAACTATTTGATTCACAAGCTGCATGGTGATGTCGGCGTCATGTCGCGAGTGGAAGATATTCGCAAGCGATCTTTTGGAGCCTTCATCGCGAAAAAACGCAATGAGACAGCGCAATTTGAAAAGAAGATCAGCTCACTTGAAAAGGAAATTTCAAAGTGGGCTGCGCTGGGCATTCAATCAACACTCATAGAGATCGCGGCACAACGAGGGTATGCGCCCGATCTGTTGCAGAAAATTGATTCCAGGCTTCAGGCAACTAAAGAGCTGCCCGAAGATGTCGCCGGTTGGCTGAACTGGACCACACTAATGTTTCAAGAACTTCCAGCGTCGGTGGATCTGCTAGGCACTTCGCGCGACGCAGTTCATTCTGCACTGGGAATAGCCAAAACGCAGAGTTTATCCGGGCAGTGGGCTATCATTAATAATGCAATGCAAAAGTGGATAGCGGGGGCACCCCTGAAGGACATTGAAGTTGCTTTGGGCGGCTCAATTGCTGATGATCCGCGATGCTCTAGGGCGCGAGAGATTGCCACCGACATAGCGCCCAAAGGATTTTGCTTCACTGTCGGGCTTTTAGCTCAATTGGCCAAACCGATCGCGGACACACGCGGGCAGAGCCTACAAGTGCTCGACTATGTCGGCGCAGCGGTCAGGCGTGGCTACAATACTCATGCATTGCTTCAGTATTCCCAGACCAAGAAGGGTCCATTATCGAGGGTGCAGTTTCATAAGGCATTAGGGGCTGCCGTTAGCTCGTTTAATGGCTTACCGTAGGAGACTTCCACAGAATAGGCCGGTATGCCACTTCGCGGTTCAGTCCTTAGCTATTTCCAGATGTGTGACGCGGAAGGTACCAGCCTTCAGCGGGGTATGAATTTTCGTCCCCGCGGTCGGCACTCAATATTTCTGATGTCCACGCGGCCTGGCGCGCCATATCCCGACAAAATTGAAGATGAGGGCACGACATTGATTTATGTCGGGCATGATATTCCGCGCAGTGCCGATGTTATGGACCCAAAGCAGGTGGATCAGCCATGTTCCTCTGCATCCGGATCGTTGACAGAAAATGGTAAATTCTTTGAAGCGGCATCCCGTTTCAAGAATGGTGAACAACCTCCCGACTTAGTCAGGGTCTATGAAAAACTCCGCGCGGGGATTTGGACCGATAATGGTTATTTTCATTTGATCGACGCCTGGCGTGAACCGGAAGGTCTTCGCCAGGTTTTCAAATTCCGACTTAAGGCGGTGGAAGCGGAAGACCAAAACTTAAAAGCGCTTGACGAACGGACGCTGCCCGCGCGCACTCGGCTGATACCGTCGTTAATTAAACAGGAAGTGTGGCTGCGCGATCAGGGGAAATGCGTAACCTGCGGCGCAACTGACGAACTGCACTTTGATCATATTCTCCCATATTCGAAAGGCGGCTCCTCAATAGTGGCAGACAACGTGCAACTGCTTTGCGCGAGACACAATCTGAGTAAGAGTGCAAAAATTGAGTAAAGCTGATCGAGCAACCAGCTGAGCGCATAAGTAATATGCCGCATTCGGCCCGTCCCCTATAGACTTCATCTTTGTCCAAATTATGGACCTCTAGCTCTTCTTCATGGCGTCTAGGCATTTGGAACCGTTTCCCTAGCCATGAAACCGAGAACGAAATGGCCTATTATGCCCCCGTCATCTGCCTTGGGACGGACACCTTCGCCATGAAGCTTGACGAACTGTGGCCTCATCTCAACCCATAATCTTTCCATGATTTCTACTATGAGTGACCGTGTTTTGTGATGATGTGCTTGGAACTCTTCTGGAAGGAATTTATCCATTTCAGCTATGGCCGCGATCCGAGTTTCAAAATTCGGGTGCGTGATCGATGGGGCTAATTTATCGCTTCCAGTCCTGAGCACCTGCTTCGCCCGCTGAACTAATTCCATGCTTAACAATGAAAGAGTGGCACCTGCACCACTCAGCGTAAAATGGTTGATCGGCTCATCCGCTTGGCCTACCCGCACACTCACCAAGTGGGCATAAGCATCCGCGTCAAATTCTAATTGCCAGGGTGACATTTGGTCGGGATCGAAGTCTCCGTGCTCTAATGCATGATGGCCAAACTCATGCGCCACTACATAAATTTCCATAGCATCGAGCAATTGAGTTTTGACCTTAAATTTAATAGGGCTGGCTGGCGTTGGTGGAGCTCGCCACCGGGGCACCGTATCCCTGACGGCAAATGCTTCGATTAATTCATCCCACTCTCTTTGCACGCTACGATTGGAGAGATAGCACGAAATTGCAGCATCGGGATCAAATTGCACAGTGTTTTCTTCTGGATAGGTAAGAAGTTCAGCAAACCACTTCGCAACACAATTTAAGAAGACTATGAGGCCATTCGAGATTTCGATGATGCTTTCATGCTCCCCAACCACAGGCAGTTGGGATGCAATCAGACCACTACCAACGTGTGCGCCGAAGACAAAATCGGCACCGGTTGGCAACTTGAGATAGGTTGCGGCTTTACTGACTTCTTCTATCAAATTCATAATGATGAAGTGACTTGAGCGCAGATCCAGCTCGCTGAGGCTTTCCGCTGATGGTAGAAACGCCTCTAACTCGGGGCCAACAGGGATTTGCAATTGTTCGGGCACTCCCCCGGCCCTCAATAGAGTTGCAAAGTAATTCCCACTCTTGCGCAACAGTTTCAATATTGCCCGGTCGCTTGACGCAGGCCGTCCGCTTCTCCGAGCTTCCGCACGCTGACGTTCTCGGCGATATGCTTCTAAGGCTTCCTTTGGAATAGCCACAACAATTTTCCTCTGATCAATGTCGGCGAAACTCTCGCAAAACAGATCAACTTGGATTGCGGGAACCGCAGCGTAACTGGTATCTCGTCACTCGTCCCTTTGCTGCCAATCACCACAACGCGCAGCGCGCAATCGGCGGCAGGTGCTTTCAACATTAGACGTCGGATTGCCTTGCTCGTCCTAATAATGTGTTACGAATTACAGCTTTGAGCTGGCGTGATGTTTCCTCTAGTGAAGCCAGGTCCCAGCGGATGGTGTGACGATGGTTCGCGTCAAAGTGCGTTATCTTTTCCCCCGCGCCCTCGCGTCCCTTGCACAGATATATTACGGGCTTCCCCAGTCCTTCGGCAAACCCAGCTTCCCAATATGCGCCGGCGTTGTCATCGGATAGGTCCGCAATGACAAAACTGCATCGCCGAATTTCATCTTCAATTACGGCATCAACCAATCCAGCTTTTTGAGTGACGGTACGTAACTCAAACCCTGTCTCCCGCACGGCGGCGACAAGGCAATTATCAAATGCCTCATCGAGTTCAGGATTATTGAATTTGCGAGCAAAGAAGGCGAAGCGAGACGTTGCTTCAGAACGATGCAACTCACCGACCCTCTCCCATCCTTGACCCGTCAGAACGCCCCCAGCGGCCCCGCCTGCCAACTGACCGTCAATTTGAGAAAGGTTGGCAAGATTACGGAATGCCCAAGAGACGTCATCCGTATCAACAACGCCGATTGATGATGCCAAGTCCGCCTTTGCGAATGCCACGCTCCAATATTTTCCGGGCCGACTTCCACAAATCTTGGCCAGGTAGAGAAGCAGGTTGTCCGTGGCCTCAGAAGGGGCCGGGAGGGTTCGGGTCGCAAGTGCATCAAAAAATTCTCTTGTTATCATTGCACGCGGGATCGGTTCGTACACATTAGTAGCGATGAGGGCTCCATTCATCTGGCGAATTAGATAGCTTGCCAATGCCCGCTTGATCGGATCGCCCACCGGAAGCGCCTTACCTCTTGCTGTCTCATGGTGGATGGCGTAGTCGCCGCAGCGCGAGCAATCAACAACGGTTCCGATCTGAAATTCGCGGCGCAAGACGTTGGCCTGGCCGCCACAGATGGTGCAGGCTTCAATTGGCTGGGTTTCGTTATAGGGCATTCTTCTCTTCTATCAAAACTCAATAAGCAATATCAAAGCCTATAGCACATCTTCCTTGGTGTCGGTCGCCACAACCTTAAGCGCCCCCTTCGGCGGTGGCCTTTGCAGCCCGCGAGCGATCTCCCAGGGCGCGTTCATCCAATCGTCTCGCGCCGCCTGATCTAGCAATAGGACCGGCGTGGCGTCAGGGTGAATGGGCGCGACATCGGGGCTCGCGTCGGTCGTCAGGAAGCTGAAGACAAGATGCTTGCCCGCTGCGGGATTGGTCTTGGTGCCTCGGTCGCCTTCCCATTCCCGCCAGATGCCAGCGAAGAACATCAGGGGGCGGCATTCGTCCTGAGCGAACCACGTCCAGATTGAGCGCGGCTCCTGATTGTTGTCCGGCTCTGCGAAGCTGGTCACCGGAAACTTGCCGTTATAGACGCGCTGGCGGCCGATCCAGCAAAAATTCGCCACGCAATTGATCGCTCATGGTGAGGCCGCCATAAGAAGTTATCTACCAGGCGCTGGTATCACTTGCTGGCAACAGTCAACTTAATGCTTGGATTCTCGCTCTTGATTGGTTTGCCACCGGACTGAAACTGAAAGTTAAGTGTTATTGTCGACCCGGCAGATAGATTTTCCAACTTTGCCACGTAGTCTCCTGAAGTTGTGACAGTCACTTTGCCGGCCTTCGGTGCTATCCCCAAGCCAAGTTTTGGATCGACTGGAGCTACGTTCAAAATGTCTCCTGTTCCAGACGACGAAACAATAACAGAGTCGGCTTTAACGTCAGACAGCGTGATCGTAAGCGGGACAGTAGCAGTACTATCGACATTCTTGCTGATCTGGCTCGGGTAGGCGCTAATGCCACTTTTCTTGGAAGCGCCTGTGGCACCGGGCTTGGCTGCCGCAATGTCCTGTTGATAATAGATGTTGTAACCATCGCTGTGATCTGGCCCCCAACAACCCTTAAAATCCCGGCCATTAAAAGTTAGGCCGCCGCTCACCTTATCGGTCTTCGACAATAGATTTGAAAATGTGCCAAACTTCAAATCGACTAAGTCGTTGCTGGCGACAGTGAACGTGGTTACAAGGGTCTGTTCTTTGGACCAATTTTTTTGGTCCTTGGTTTTCTGATCGTTATGAAGCAATAGCTTTGCAACCTGCGTTTGCCCATTAAAATTCCTGGTTCCAGTAACCGATACCGTCGTATTGGTACCGTCATCCTTCGCAGTAAAGGTTGCTTCGTCCGCGGGACACGTGCGGATCGACTGGGGCACACGCCTCGATACACGAGTCACTATACCTGGGCGCTCAGACACTTCCGTCAGCCTTTGCCACAAATCGAGGGCGATTTCTTGCTGCAGGGATCTTCCGTAAGCGCTTTTTTTAGCACTGAAGATAGAGTCTTCGAATTCGGTCAGGGTTGAGTTTTGAATTGAATAGGCGGCGTCGCCTAACGCGGTGCAATTCATGTCCTTTTCAGTAACGCTTTCCTTTTTAGCCACGCCAAAAAAATCAAATACGATTTGCTTCTTTGAAGCCGGGTCTGTCACTGGTCTGGCTGCGCAGGCCGCAAGTGCTGGTATCAATTCCTCAACTGATGGCATATCACCAAGTCTCGGATATTCTTGTTCAATAGCGGTCGCGACGCTCCGCAAGTAGGAAACGCGATCATTATCTGCAGTCGAGTCGGAGTCTTGAATGGGATCGGGCACCATTACGCCGCTCCGAGCGTCTCTGAAATAGTAATGACCAATTGCCGATATCGGATTTCCTGACCCGAATGATTGGTCTGCGATTAATCCTGGATTGGCGAATTGTGACGGCACTAGGAGTATTACTGTAATGTCGTGCTCCAGCGGTAGCATCTCGAAATCGTCTGTACCGAATTGATTGGCTCCCAACCTAATGTGCAGGCTGTTTTTTCCCATGCGTCCCACGGTTAGCAGGCTATTGGGTCTGAGGCTGAGCGTGTGATCAAGTTCCTCAGATAAATTCTCATAGGTCGCGGAAGCAGCCACCGTTCCGGCCCTGACGGCAGCGGCGAGAACTAGCGCCTTTGTTTGCTGCGCAAGCAAGTCACTCTGGGAATTTTCTAGGCTATCAGATGAAAAGGAAACAATGTTGAGATCATCGTCTTTGACGGAGTAGCCGCAGTCGTCGGTGTCGTGGGTAGTGCTGTCGGCGCTGGCTGGGGCACCATTGACTGGGGAATTTACTCCTGAATTTGTCGTGCTTTGAGGCCGTAACGTCGGTCGAGATAATGAATTGGCGTTTAAATTCCCATCGTTGTTCGGGTTCTGGCCTGGCGGTAGATCATCTAGGGATCCAGGCAATATCGATAAATCGAGAAACGTATCATACGGCTGATAACGTTTGCTGGGAATGATTGAGACACGAAGCGTGACAATTATTGGAACATAGCCGCAAGGTGCGATTTGCCCGAAGCCCTCATCCAGAATAGCAGCCCGATTGCGAAGCGCTTCTGCTGATTGGTACCCGATCTGCGGGGCAAGCGCTGGGACAATAGTTGTGCCAAATGATGTGGGCGGAACGCCAATCGTGGCGGGTGGCGCCGTCGATGGTGCACTCCCCGGAGTTGCAACCTTGGTATCTGTGCTGTTGGAAGTGCTTGACGTTTGAGTAGTCACTCCAGCCGTTGTAGCACTTTGCTCATTTGTCGCTGAATCGTTTGAGATAATATTTCCATTGGCTTCAATGCCTAGCCCAGTTTGCGTCGATCTGATAGACGCGGCACTCTCAAAGGATGATGCCTGGTTGACTGCTTTGAGTGCGTCCTGTGGCGTCAACCCGAACGCCGCACTAAATCTGCTTTGAACGTCTTGCCATTGATCGATTGCTACAATGTCAACGTTGACCTGACCCACCGTCGCACTCGAAGTTGATGTGACAACCGGTGGCCTTTTCGGTGCATCGCTGAAATTGCTAGAGCACGCAGAAAGCAGCAATACCAATATTATTGGGGCTCGGCTCGCCCGTAATTTATTCCTGTTCCACGCCATCGCGATTGAAGCCTTTCGCAAATTCTAATGGGCGATAGGTTGGGATAAGCAGGACGCTTTAACAGCGCACGGAAACTCAACACGCGCTTTTTAATGCTATAACCTGATTCAAGAATATTGCGGCAATCTAGAACTGTGCATGACTGAATAACTCGGAAACGATATCGGATGTATTCACCATTAAATAAGAGCCTTATTGAAGTGTCAATTTTCAACGCCGGTCCATGGATAGACTAGAACAAGGCGATAGATTGATCTTTTGTCCATCCTCATGTCTGCAACGAGACTGCGGTATGTTTGAAAGAAAGATGTGCCGGAGGCGGCTTCAGCCTTCAAACCAATAATTAGTATTATATTTCAAAATCTTATGATTTTACAGCCGCCTCCACCCCAATAACGGCACAACGATGGGGGATAACCGCATGGCTTTATCTTGGCTGGTCCGTTGCGTTCGCCGCGTAGGCAGGCCGCGCGCGGCACCAGTCCGGCCATCCATGCGTCGCCCAGCGTCCACTCCTCGGTCGGGTATCGGCGGAGTTGCTCTTCAAACGACATTGGACGCGCTCTCTCCCACACTTCACCGACGAGAGGTCAGGCTGTCTTGAGACGGCTTTTCACAAACTGCTCATAGCTGATGGCGACGTGGCCCCGCAGCCTGCCATCAACAGCCTGGGCAATCAGGTCATGCTTGGCGTCACGGGGCCGCTTGTAGTCAGTGTGGACCGGCTCGGGACTGCGCTCTGGCCGCTCAACGTCCGTGAAAACCAGCCGCCAGCCCTCTTGCTCTTGCTCGAAATGATAGGAAAACCCGCACCGGCACACGATCTGGGCGAAAGCCTGTTCCAGGCTCTGGACGATATGGCTCTTGGCGTCAGCGGCGGCGTCAAGCTCCTCAGCAAACACGACATACATGCGCGATCTCCTATCTTGACGATGAGAACAAAAGTGGAACAAGATGGGTGAAGAGTCCAGACGCTACAAGTTGAGGTTTGGAGGACGAGAAGCACAATCTTACCGCCCGGTCGCGGAGCGGTACCCCGTCAACTAAGCTCGTGACGGTTTAAGAGGCACACGCGATGTTCGATAAGCAATTGTGGAAACCGGCTTTCACGTATTGGCCATCGTGGCCATGTCCCGCCTGCCGAAGTGTTGCCTTGGGTCTCCGGAAGGGAAAGGAAAAAAAACTTCTGGACGAGGAAACCGGCCCGTCGAAACGCGCACGCAGCCATGACGATTGGGAACCAGATTGGATCGAACGAAAGTTCGCGGCAATCCTTGAGTGTCATAATCCAGCTTGCGGCGAACTCGTATCGGTTGCCGGTCGCGTGGCTCTCGAAGAAGAATATAGTTACGATGAAAATGGCGACGTGTCTCGGTCTCACGAGCCTTGTTACATGCCGGTATTTTTTGACAATGCACCGCCGATTTTCGCCATTCCACGCGAGTGCCCTGATGCTGTGAAAACTCAGCTATTGGCCGCTTTCGCAGCCATCTGGTTCGATTTGGCCGCCGCTGCAAACCGCCTTCGGGCTGGCGTCGAAGCTCTCCTAGACGATCACGGTATACCCAAAACGTCGCTTGTCGACGGAAAGCGAAAGCCGCTCACGACGCACAGCCGAATAGAAAAATTTAAAAAGGCGAATGCGGACGGAGCCGAATACTTAATGGCAATCAAGTGGCTGGGAAACGCAGGCAGCCACGGCGTGCCGGCGGACATAAACCGTAATGATTTACTGGACGCGACCGCGCTGTTCGAGGCAACCATTGAGCTTGTCTATCTAAAATCGGCGGAGAAATTTGCGAAAATTGCTGCCGCGTTGAACAAACGGAAGGGCAAACCAAAAAAACACAAGAAAAAGGCGTTGCCATAAATTGCTCGGGTATGGAGGTCGAGCAATTAAAAGACCCCCGTGGCCTGCCGCGCGATAGCGTATTCCGGCGCGGGCGTTCCCGTTACGTCTCGAAACAGGCGACCTGCATTGGATCTTCGCGCGTCCGCAGTCTGATGCGCGCCAAGTTGCAGCCTCCGACGAAGCGCTCGAACTCGTCTAACTCACCAGGGTGCGGCAAGAACGGGTATGTCCCCGCCCCATCATCGTAGACTGGGGTGATGTCGAACATTTCGCCCGCCTCGTTAGCGACGATGCTATGAGCTAATAAATCGAAATGCGGTGGCTCGCCGGTAAAGAGCGACGCTACCTCTAAGTCGAATACCAACCAACCGCGCAGTGCCTTGTGACTAGGATATGAATTCACCCACGCGGTTACATTCGCATGGCATTGGTTCAATGCCAGTTCGTGCCCGGGGATCATTACCTTCCTTCTTGGCACAATCGCAGCGGACGACCGAGCCTTCCAAAGCCTCTCGGCAAGCCACTTAATATTAAATTCTCCGCGCCCCTCTGGCATATCACTCACTTAAGTTACATCCCCAACAATGTAGACGATCCAACTCGGTACGTGGTCCGCTAGGAGCGGGTGCGGTTTGTTTGGCTGCTCGGGATGCGGTCTAAATCCCTCCCCCACCAACAATTCGATTATTGGAAGATTTTGTTTCCACACCTCTACGGTTGCGCCGGAGTGGCGGCGACACTGAATCATCTCTACAGCTTGGCGAACCAGCGCGCGTCCAACGCCGCGGCGACGGTACGCCATCACGGTCACAAGATAAAATATTTTCACTTCGTCTATGACCACAACGCCCGCAAGACTGCCGCCAATCTCTGCAACCCACACTGCCCTCTTGCGACATTGATTCCGGACCCATTGTCGATATATATCGCTGTCAAATGGACAGCGTAGCGGAATATCATCTTTCGCTGTCAACAATGTCGCGTGGACGTTCAGAGCGTCAGCTACTAGTGCACGCCGAATTGTTAAGGCTCGATCCACGACAGTCATCGAGGGGTATGATAGCTACGCGACTGACTGCAATAAAGCGCGATGAGGTCCTACGCCACGAACGGTCTGCCAGTTTATCCGAGCCAAAAGACGCGGCTAACGCGGTTTGACGTCGTCGCCCATGTCATGACCGGGTGTGAGCTAACGGCGTTTCTCGGCACTCCGATTGGCGTTTGCAGCAACTATCCTTACGGGCCGAATTGCGCCGCCGCGTGTGGCCTCCCCCCATTTCGAAAAACAAACCCCTTACAACATCCGATGCAATGGGGCGGACTGACTAACCGAAAGGTTTTCGAAATGTGCGCTGAAGAGCACCGCCGAATGCCAAAACGGGGGGTGTCGGCGCCAGACGGCGATTTTCGCTGCGAAAACAATCAAAGCGGGCGACGATGGCGGACTTCGAACTCAACCTTTTCGCCTCAAACCACTCGCGAATGACCACCTTCGAAAAACACTACCTCTTAAATGCTATCGGACCCCAACGCCGCTGACACGCCATTTCGAAAAACCTATCCCTTGCACCATTAACTTGCTTCACCCATTTCGGTCGGTCTTGGCAGTTGGACGCCAGCGCGGGAGAGGCTCTCGGCATCAACCGAAGCCAGCCGCATGCCAGGACCCTCCCCCCATTTCGAAAAACAAACCTCTAGAATGGTTATCCCGTTCCCGGCGGTATCGGTTGGGTTCGGCGGTTGGACATGCAAATTGGAAGGCTTCCCTTCTCAAGTGAAATCAGCTGCTTGCGAGGCCCCTCACCCAATTTTCGAAACAACCCCTTATGTGTCAACACATGCACACCGTATGTATGTCGCCGATAGCATTTGGCCTGAAGCAGCTAGAGCGCTACTCCGGGTACCAACCCGGGGATTATCGGCTCACTGCGATGAAATTCGGTGGGAAAAGAATCACTGCGGGCGACGATGGCGCCCGGCTAATTGGCCGAACATGAGCAGCCTGCCGAATGAACAGTTTCGAAAAACAAAACCTCTAGAATGTTATCGGGACCCGGGAGTATCGGTTGGCCTTGGCAGTTGGACATTGGCATGGGAACAGCCTTTCCCTCTGAACCGAAACCAGCCCACCTCTAGAATGTTCATCGGTTGGCCTCCCGGACATGTTTGCCACGCAGGCACGCTGCGTTCGTCAACCCAGGGCTCCCTTTGCTGCCCCTGAAAGCAAATTCGGCTCGTTGAGCGCGCCATACCCTACGGCGCAAATCCGGGGGCCAATCCGGGGGCTGAAACTTCGGCTCGCCGAATAACCCCGAAGAATCAAGTGGCGACGGCGGTGGCAGGGGCCGCCGTCTTGGCCCAGTCCGCTTTTGTTCGCGTCACCAGCTCCGCGCCGTAGGACGGCATCACGTTCTACCGGCCAGCGTAGCCGAATGTCCGCTATTGACCCAAAGCGGACATTCCGGCGCCACGGCAGCCCCCTTTGTATTGGGGTGAGATAACACCAGGTTTTTTCGGGTCCGCCAACGCGGTAGATAACGGCTGCAATTGACCCGGCATCGTTATTGAGAGCGAAAGCCGCTAACGTCCGCTTATATCCAGGGTGTTCTGGGGAATGTTGGCTCAGGCCGCGAAAGGCAGAATGCCCAAATATTGGGGTGAAAAATGAACAAATATCAGGGAGCGAATTTCGCGCTCAGTTTTGGCGTTATAGCAGCCTCTGTAAGGAAGGCCAGGTAAGCTTGATGCGTGAAAACTGGGTGACGATCAACGTCCTGTATTGCCTGCTCTTGGGGGCATTCATCGGATGGTTCGCGACGGCAATCGGTGCTCAAGGAGTTTTGGTGACCTGTATCCTGTTTGCTGTGCTTGCGTTTGATTGGCTAACGGCCAGACAGGTCACGTCAACCTCGGACAAACTCATCAGTCGGGCTTTTATTTCACACCGCTAGCATAGTGGGCGAGCCGCTACTGATGCTTGGCGAAGGGCTTCAATTGGGCTGATGCCCCATTCCGCTCGCGTAAGGAGGCGAGATTTTCCGATCTTAAGTATTTGGGAATGCTTGAGAAAGACAACATTAGAAATTAATTCGCGCTAGGCGTGTACAGCATCTTATCGCGGACTACGATTCGCGCTAAAATTTGGCACCCATTGTGTTCGTTGGGGCTGTGCATACGCGTAAGGGGCTGAAACCAGCAAGCTGTTGCTAAATCGCAACCAGCGCTAGGGCGTGCTGGGCAAAATCACATTTGCGCTCGAAGCACGGGCCCAACTAGTTGGCTCCCGAAGGACAGAATTCCTTCACGCAGCTGACACCAAAGTTGGCTTCTACAACGTGCGACAGGAGAGATGACGTGAAAACCTTGTCGCTCGATGGCGAATGGTGCGGGGTTTGATCCAATAAGAGTAGTCGTTGATCGATTTAATTTGGGACAAAGGAGGCAAGCATGTGGAAGTTGAGGAGACGAGCACTCAGCATTTTAGCTGTTGCAGTTATCGTATCTGGATGTGGCCATACATTGGGGCAAGCAACTTTAACTGATGGAAATGTCTTATTGGTTCAGGGGCAAGGGTCCGATGTATCCACGCAGGTTCAATGCCTCACGCCCGATACAATTACCAAACTTACTGGAAGTAACATCTCGCCCGGCGCACCGAAGCAGGACTGTTATACTGTAGTCAGCATCTCCGCGAAGTCATCGAACATTTCAAATGCGATCACTCAGTATGTCCAGCAATCTACTCAACTTCAGGCTCAGGGCAGCCTCATTGCCTCTGCGGTGGCAGGTAAGGCCGCGCCCGCTGCTGCTGCTGTTTCGGCTGCAACTGCGGCTGCACCGGCCCCGGCTGCAAGCCCAGCGACAGCCGGAGTAGTGAGTGCGATTGTTTCCGCCGCAGTTTCCAATCCTGCGAACCCCACTGGCGCGGCGCAAGCGGCGGCATCAAATGCAGCTCCGAGGCTTGCTCCCAATGCTAAAAGCAGCGCGCAACAGCAGCTACAGAACCTTTCCACAACCGCTTCTGATCCGTCAATTGCCGGCGCGCTTAGAGCCGCGGCAGGTCAACTTCAGTGAGGAGGACACCATGAAAAAGTTACGCCTAATGCTCGTTTTCGTTCCTCTCATATTGTGCGCTTGCAGCACTGCGCAGTATGTCGTCGAGAGTCCAACGCCCGATCCGGTTACGGGAAAACCAAAAGTGCTGCAATCGGTGACCTCAAATGCTCCGGGCGGCGACAGCTTCGTCATCGTGGTGTACTATGGATCAGCTATTACACCGACTGTGAATGCTGGAGCCGATAGTTCTGCACTTGTAAATGCCACGGCGGCAGCCGGCCAGGATGCGCTCAATTTGGTTCAGAAGGCGCTGCTCACCAAGTAGTCTGTGTGAACGATCCTTGTACCGACAAGCGTAGCCGCCTCAGCGGCCTCTGTGTCAA
>Ga0206798_1098_pt1 | contig 18058 bp, 12 predicted proteins | sample Alteio_BWOrgCont_66_FD_152893 | JGI IMG/M metagenome (GOLD analysis project Ga0206798, IMG submission 152893) | Enriched cells from forest soil in Barre Woods Harvard Forest LTER site, Petersham, Massachusetts, United States -... | ecosystem: Environmental > Terrestrial > Soil > Temperate forest >...
CGCAGCTTCCCCTTGAATCCGACGCGACGCGCGGGCAAGCGGCGCGCGATGGAAAAAACCTCTGGCGGCGCTGATATTTTCGCAAAATGAACTTGCTACGCCGCCGCCGTTTGTTACATTGCAAATCATTTGCAATTAAAGTATGACTGCGATTTCTGTTTCGTTCCGAATGTTCACCGCCGTTGCTGGCGCTTTGCTGTTGGGCGCGTCGCCGCTGCGCGCGGCGCTCATCAACGGCCAGAATTATGTGCCGCTCGCGGAGTGGGCGGGCGCGAATGGTTTTTACGATCTTGCGCGCAATCACGGTGGCGATCACGGCAGCGAAATCATTTTGACGAATAAAAATTCGCGGCTGATGTTTGACGTGGATTCGGCGCAGGCGGAAATCAACGGCGTGAATGTGCGGCTGTCATTTCCCATCGCCAAAGGCGCGCTCATCGCGCAATTGGACTTGGACAAGACCGTTCGACCGCTGGTTTTTCCGCAAAAGCCGGCGGCCAAAAAAATCACGACGATCTGTCTCGACCCCGGCCACGGCGGCAAAGACACCGGCAACCGCGCGCCGGGATTTTTTCCGCATTACGAAAAAAATTACACACTGCCGCTGGCCTTTGAATTGCGCAATCAACTCCAGAAACTCGGTTTCAATGTGGTGCTCACGCGCAGCCAGGACACTTACGTTGAATTGCCTGCCCGCCCGGCGATCGCGAATGCGCGCGGCGCGGATCTGTTCATCAGCCTGCATTTTAACGCGACGCAGACCGGCCAAAACGAAGTGGCCGGGCCGGAGACCTATTGCATCACGCCGGTCGGCGCGGCGTCGTCCAATGCGCAGGGCGAAGGCGCCGATGATGGCGCGACGACGGCGAACCGGTTTGAAAATAAAAGCCTGCTGCTTGCGTATCAGATGGAAAAATCACTGGTGCAAAGCCTGCACGTCGATGATCGTGGCGTGCGGCGCGCGCGGTTCGCCGTCTTGCGGGATGCGGCGATGCCCGCGATCTTGATTGAAGGCGGTTACATGACGAATCCAACCGAGGGTAAAAAAATATACGACGCGGGTTATCGCAAGCAAATGGCGGCGGCGATCGTGCGGGGAATCTTGAATTATCAAAAATTAACCGCGCCAATAATTTTACCGCCGGCAGCAAGCAACGCGAAGTAGCGGTTTTAGGCAGAAAGCCGCATGATTCAGTTTGCAAATAAATGCGGCGGTCTGCCGGCGCGCCGCTACGATGATGATTTTGAAATGAGCATTGTCACTAAAACGGGAGATGCGGGAACGACCGGATTAATGTACGGCCGGCGCGTGCCGAAAAACCATCCGCGCGTTGAGGCGTGCGGCGCGATCGATGAATTGAACGCCGCGCTCGGCCTCGCGCGCGCGACGGCGGAATTTGATTTTATCCGCGGGCAACTGTTTTGGATCCAGAAAAGCCTGGTGGATGTGATGGGCGAAGTCGGCGTGTTGACGGAAGATCTGCCACGTTATGCGAAGGATGGTTATACGCTCATCACGCCGGAGCTGACGGCAAAATTAGAAAAGCTCGTGCGCGAAATCGAAGCGCAAAACGTGAGCTTCAAAGGTTGGGCGACGCCGGGCGCGACCGTGAATTCAGCCTCGCTGGACGTGGCCCGTACGATTTGCCGGCGGGCGGAGCGCCGGGTGTTTGATCTGCAATCGGCGGGTGAATTGCCCAATGCCGGGATTTTGATTTTTCTGAACCGCTTGTCGGATTTGTTGTGGCTGTTCGCGCGCTGGGTGGAGACAAAATCCGGCGCGTTGGAAAAATGATTTTCCCGGCCGGCAAATTATTTCTGCGCGGCGGCGACTTCCGCTTTTACTTCCGCCAAATCTTTCTGGAAATCAGGGTTTGCGTTCATTTCCCGGACGATGGCTTGTGCCAGCACGCGGCCGGCGTAGATGACGGTCGGATAATGCCGCCCGATTTCCACGCGATGCCAGCCCATCAAGCGCGCGTGGGCGATGATGGCGTTTTGTTTGTCGGGAAAAACCCGGGCCAGCACCAGCGCGAGCGTCATGGTTTCGGTGGAATGGCCGCTGGGATAACTAAAGCTGGTTTCCAATTTGCCGACGGCGAGGCTGGGATCAACAACATACGGACGTGGACGTTTATAAAAATCCTTCGCCCCATCCGTGACGCTGGCGGCATCCTTCTGGACGCGATGAAAAAACGCCTCGGTCTTGGGGAGTTTTCCGGGTTGGAAAAAATCACCGACCGCCGGAGTGAAATTGAAGACGTCAAATTTTTTCTCGGAAAACGCCGCGGCTTTGTCATCGCTGCTGGCGGAATGCGCCACGGCCTGGACTTCGGCCAGATCCGCCGCCTGTTCCGCTGAATCCGACAACGGCGGTGGCGCGAGCAGAACGGTGGCTTGCGGTTCGCCAGGCGGCAGATAATTCGCCTGACCGTCGGCGGCGTGCAGCGGCGCGATGGCGATCGCCAGTGAAAATAAAATGACTGCGAAATGACGGTTCGATTTCAAGCGGAGATTTTTCATTTTGAGCTTATTGAGATAAACGAATATCAAGTGCAGCAGGATGAAGTCCAACGGTTTCAATTTTATGGCGGACAGGTTACAATCGTGTGACTTCAAAGTTTTGACTTTTGTGCCATGAAAAAATTATTGGTTTTCAGCCTGCCGGCGTTGGCGGTCGCAGTTGCCGCCGCGCAGGAAATCCCGCCCGCTGCGGCGCGGCCGGTTCCGCTGGCCGACCACATGGCGGTGCAATTAAGCAGCCGGACAAATGGTGACGACAACTTTGTTTCCAAAACGAACCAGGTCTTTTTCCTTTTCCCGGCCCAGCCCCAAATGAATCCGCATTTCTGGCTGCGCGATGTCACCAACATTCTCGCCACGAGCCTCGGTACTTTTCAGCCGGACTGGTCGGCCGGTCAGCCGTCGTCATGGGTTGTGGGTGGCTGTCTCTCGCCGATTTCGCCGCGTCATTGTCTGGCCACCACGCACGTCACCGGCGGTTCGCGGGATACCCATCTGTGGCTGCTGCCTGATGGTTCGTATTACACCAATTCCATCATCGCCTCAACCAACCTCGGCGGTGATATCACGATTTGCCTGATGAGCCGGACGAACCCGATGGTTTATTGCGTGTTGCCGGATATTTCATCCAAGGTGGCCGGGATGCGGACCCATGATTATACCAGGACCAAGCCCGCGCTGGCCGTGCTGATGCACCATGCCAGCCAGAATACGCCGGATATCACCACCTTCACGTCGGCATTGCTCGATTGCCGGGCGTGGTGCGGTCATGTGACCAACCAACTGGAGTTTGGCAATTACAGCCTCGGCTATAGCCAGATCAACGGGGACAGTTCCTCGCCAATCCTGACGGTGATCAACAACGAAGCGGTGTTCATTTGCCAGGTGTATGGCCCGATGAGCGGTCCTGCACCCGGCCTGAGGACGAACGCCGTCAACGCCGCGATGGCGAACCTCTCCACCAATAATGGCGCGCCGGTTTATCAACTGACACTTTACGACGTGAGCGGATTTCCCGACCAATAGTCTTCTCGGAGTTCCTAAAAAATCCCATCGCCATGCCGTGCGGCGGAGATGGGATTGGGGAAAACGAAGCTTGACCCCGACTTATATCGGGATAATTTCCCGAGAATGAGCCAGACCAACCATCCTGCCGCCATTAAAAACAGGTCGTTCATCCAGTTTTTAATCCCCTGGCAATTTGCGACCTCTCGACGCATGTTCGCTTCCATTTTATTGGGTGTGTCTTGCCTCTGTCCTTGCCGGGCCGTTGCTTGGTGGAATCCGATAAAAACGGTTGCTCACACTGCTTCATCCATCGGCCGGGTCGCCGTTTCAGTCTGCGATAATGCCGTTACCACGGTGGTTGCGCCGGTGAAAACGGTTGCGGCAGTCGGCCGGGCCGCGGTTTCGGTGGGTAATGCCACCGTGACCACGGTGGCTGCGCCGGTGAAAACAATCATGGCAGTCCGCAGCGTCATGGTTGGTAAAAAATCGTTCGTTCGTGCGGCCAGCGATGCAGGCAAAGCTTTTACGGGCATACCGGCCTTGGTTGGGCAGGCCGTGAGCAAAACCACGGTTGCGGCGCAATCGGTTGCCAACCTGCAATCAAAGCAACGCGTGGGCTTGCTGCTGGCCTTGATGCCGAACCCGGCAACATAGTCACTGCAAAATGGCCCGCGCCCGCTGCGTCAAACGCCGGGCTGCGCGGCGGGAGATGGGATTTTCCGGCGAACCGAAGGGATGGTCGCAAGATGGGATTTTGGAAAGCTGCCGGGAGATGCCATTTTTGATCTGGTGCCGAAAATCAATCTTCCAGACCTTTTTGTTGAATCGATTGAGGGTCGAATGGAGCAGCATGAAGCGATCCATGGCTTGGTTGCTTAACGATTCGAGCCTTCGCGTAAACCTCCGTGTTTTTTCAAGAGTTCCGTCAGTTTTTCTTCCAGCCGCATTAATCGCGCCCGAAGAATTTCACGGTCGCCTCCGTGCGCGAGTGGACATGAAGCTTCTCATAAATTGTCCGCAGATGATTGCGCAGGGTGTTGATAGTGATGTTGAGTTGATCGGCGATTTCCTTGTAAAGGTATCCTTTCGCAAGCAAGGTGAGAACCTCCTGTTCACGCGGCGTGAGTTTTTCCACGGCGGATGCCGGCTTTTGGATTTGCCGGAAATGATCCATCACCTTGCGCGCGATTTGCATGGTCATCGGGGCGCCGCCGGAGTGAACCTGCTCGACGGCTTGGATCAATTCCTCCGCCGGAGTATCTTTCAGGAGGTAGCCGCTGGCGCCGGCGCGGATCGAATCGAAGATCATGTCGCTCTGTTCGTAACGAGTGAGCATAAGCACCTGGAGCTGAGGCAACTGCGTCTTGAGCTTGGCCACACACTCAATACCGTTCATGCCGGGCAGGTTGATATCCACCAGTGCCACGTCTGGCTTCTGCAACGGTAAATCGCGCACGGCAGCTTCCGCGCTGGCGTAGGTGCTCACGCAGTGCAATCCCGGCGCCTGATTCAGCAGTAACGCAACATTTTCGCGCATGCCGGAGTTGTCTTCCACGATGGAAATTTTAATTGGCATCAATTCTGCAATTGTTCAGCTTACTGTTTACACCGGTGTCGGGCGAATAGCCATGGCATGTTTAGGTTCTTTTCATGATCCATTGTCTGGGGGCCAAACATAGATAAATGAAATTCGCGTACCTGCGCCTATCCGGCTCTCCAACTGAAAGTGGCCGGCGATTTCATCCATCCGCTGGCGCATGTTGCGCAGGCCGTCGGAAGAGGCGTTGTCGGGCACACGCTCAAAGCCCTGTCCGTTGTCTTTGATGTTGATAGTGACTTGTTTTTCGGTGGCGGTTATCTGCAATTGAACCTCGCTGGCGTGAGCGTGGCGCGTGATATTGTTCAGCGCCTCTTTCACGACGAGGAGCAAATTGTGTCGCGCCTCGGGCGTGACCATCCGGCCGGGCAGGCTGTCCGGCAAATCGATACGGCAACGGATGTTGGCGGCGTGGAGGAATTCGACCGCAAACTGGCTGATGTAATCAACCGTGTAACGCAGCGTGTCGTTGCGCGGGTTGATGGCCCAAACAATTTCATTCACGGATTTGGCGATTTGACGCACTATCAAGGAGCAGTGTTGGATGGTTCCTTTCACTTGGTCTGATGCGCCGGAGTTGCGTCGGGTCATATCCAGGGTAAGCGCCATCTGTGTCAGGCTGCATCCCAAGTCATCATGGAGATCTCTTGCAATCCGGGTTCGCTCCTTGTCGAGCGCTGCCTGCTGTTCAACCCGCCACAGTTTCCCGCGCAACCGGCGGAACGAAATGTAACGTACCACTCCAATCACGGACGAAGTGAACAAGGCAAAGACACCGAGTCGGAACCACCAAGTCTGCCAGAAAAATGGAATCACGACGATGCGAAGCGGGGCGGCCGCCTCATTCCAAGGGCCATCCCCGTTTGAGGCCTCGACGCGAAACTGGTAATTGCCCGCCGCGAGCCGCGAATAACCGGCGCTCCGCGTTTCGGCATCCACCCAATCGTTATCGAGGCCGTCCAGGCGAAAACGAAAATGAATATTTTCTGGCGCGCTAAAACTTAACGCGGTGAATTCAAAATCCAATTTGCGATGGCTGGCTGGCAGTCGCAACGGAACTTCCAACGTCTTCAGGTTGGCGATGGTTTGAGTTGATACAATACCGCCGCAGGCGGCGATGGTTTGCCCGTCCAGCGCCACACGTGTCAACAGCGTCGGTGGTGGCTTTGGGATCATGGGGGTTATTTGGGGATCAATCACAGCCAGTGCCGTGCGCATTGGAATCCATAATTGGCCATCGTGGCTGCGAAGTGCGCCCGGCAAGAAACCAAAATCAGCCTCCATGCTGGGATCGCCTTCATTTTTCTGGCCGTAATTGATGGAACGCACTTGGTCACGCTGACCTTCCATCACCTGTTCCAATTCCCGCTGCCGGATTTTGAAAATACCATGGTCCGAACCAAACCAAAACCAGCCGTTATTGTCGGCAATGATTTGCGAGATATAATCATCCGACAATCCTTGTTCGACTCCGGTTCTGGCAAAGGCTCCAGCCTTGAGCCAGCCCAATCCCAATCCTTCATAACCGATCCATAGCGCGCCATCCGGTGTCGCGTAAAGGCTGCGAATGGCCTGGCCCGTGTCCGGGGTGTTTTGAGTTTCATTCACAAATTGATCTCCATCTGCGCGCATCAACTGTCCTCTGGATGTTCCAATCCAGATATTGCCGGCGGCGTCTTCGGCCATGGCGAGAACCCGGCCGGCTTCCACCGGGGTTTTTAGAGTTTGAATTTTTCCATCACGCAGGCGCGGCACTCCGGTGGCAAAACCACCAATCCACAAATCTCCCTTGGAACTGGGCAGCAAGGCGGTGATCGTTATCTTCGTCATGCCTTTGTCCCGCGACCATGTCTTGTGTTCATGGTTGCGCCAATAATGCAGTTGCCTGTCGCTTGTGCCGATCCAAATTCCGCCATGGTGATCCGCCGCCACACAAGTCACCACGCCGAGCCACGCTTCATTGGTCAGAACCGGAATCCATTTTCCCTCCACCCGTGAGACAAGCAAGCCGTTCTGGGTGGCACCCCAAAGCACACCGTTGGTGTCTTCGCAAATGGATTGAACGGTCACCAGAGAAGATTTGGCCTCCAGACCTTCAAGTTTCACGCTGCGGGGGCTGATTCGATTCAACCCGCCACCGGCGGTGCCAGCCCAAATATTGCCTTCCAGGTCTTCGGTAAGGGACGAGATGCCGGGATAGGACGTTTCAATCCTTTCAAAATCTGTTCCATTGTAACGAAACAACCCATTGTTGACAGATCCAATCCAAACGGCACCCATATGATCCTCCAATAACGCCACCGGCTGGGCTCCAGGAGTATCCGGCTGAAACTGTCCGATGGTTTCTAATTTTCCCTGCTCGTCGCATTTGAAAAGTTGCGTGCCGGTGGCGATCCAGACTCCACCGGTGCGGGCGGCGGCCACGCGCGGGGCGTCTTTGAATTTTAATCTGGCTACAGTGTTAAATTGTCCGTTGCTAAAGACGCATACGCTTGAGCTGTCTGAATTACCCTCCGCCAACCAGACAGTTCCCGCGGCGTCGGTGATCAAGCTATAGACCGACCTTGAAGGTGTTGAGCCATCTTGTTGGACAAACTGCATCGTTTTTCCATTCCTGATCCGGATAATGACCCTGCCGGAATAAGCGATCCAAACGGAGCCTTTCCCGTCTTCAACGACATTCACCGGAGTATTTGATTTTGATAAGCCGTTCGTCCATGCAACAGAGTGTGAAAATGTCGCATCCAAACCAGAGACCGGCCCTTCATCGGGCACAATCCAAAGTCCGCCCGCCCGACTGGGTAATATCGTGCGCACACCCCGTTCTTCACCTCTGGCGGGAATTCGATATGGAAATTGTGTGAATCGAACGCCATCAAATCGTGCGAGACCAACCAGTGTTGCGACCCATAAATATCCATCCCGCCCCTGCACAACTGCCGTGACATTATTATTCGGCAGCCCGTCGCTGGTCTGCCAGACGCGGGTGAACCATGCGGAATTTGTGGAGTCAGCCAAGACTGAACACGCAAGAACCAGGATCAAGCCCACCCATATCGGTAAACGAACAAGCTGGGTTGCCATGGGAATCACGATTTCACTTTAAGCCGTTCTTGACGGCCAATCAAGAAGTAGTGGATGACCCAAACATGCCATACCCATGCCACCGCTCTTGTTTTAAGGTAATGCAAATCTTATGAAATTCCATCGCCACAACTTTGTTGCTGCCAGCAAAGACGCGCGCTCCGGATCGTCAATCTTACGCATTTCAGCATGAAAAACCAAATAAAACCCTTAATCAAAACTCTTCAAATATTTATCCTGCTGTTGGTTGCTGGTGCAACCATTCAACTGGCCAACGCCCAAAGCACTTGGGGTGGTGGCGGCATCGGCAATAGCCTGAACTGGTCTGATCCAGCCAACTGGTCTGCAGGCGGTGCTCCGGCAAACAATGCGGTGACATTTCCCGACGGCGCTTATCCCATCACGACCAATGTTCAAGGCGCCGTTAATAATATCGTACAATCCAGCACGCTGCTCACCAGCCTAACCTATAACAACAACGGGGCGGCCAATGATTTTGATACCACGCTGATCCCTTCCGGCAGCATCCTTGCAATCAGCGGAAATGTGACGGTTGGCCCTGGAACTATCGCTTCCGTTGCGACCTTCACGGGTGGCGGCTCACTGTTCGCCGGCACCAATGGCACCAGCACGTTGCAGGTGCAAAGCAGTTCGGGTACGGCCACGCTGGATCTTTCCAAGCTGACCAACTTTTCCTTTAACTCCGGCGGGACGGGCGGCCCCATCAATCTGGGCACAGGCTCAGAAGCGGCCTCTGGAGAGATAAATCTTGCTGCCGGAAGCAACAATATCACCGCCACCACGTTGAGTCTTGGCAATAATAATTTCGGCGGCATATCCACCATAAACCTGGGCAATGGCACGAACATCATCAATGCCGATACCATTAGCATGGGGCTCGGCAAAACGGTCGGCATCATGCAGTTCCTGAACAATGCCGGCGGTGGCTTGACGATTGCCGACCACACTGGCAGCGGACGTGCCAACATCACTTTGGCCGGTCAGGTCAGCGCTGGCACCGAGACCGTTACCAACAACGGATTCATGTTGTTCAACGGCGGCACGGTGAGCATTCTGGCGGGAACACTGGTCCTTGGGGATCGTGGCAACCGGAACGACACTGGTCCATCCGCAAACGGCGTGCTTTCCTTTAATAGCGGCGTGGTAGATGCCACCACGGTTGACATGGCGACGAATATCACCAGCGGCAGCCCCGGAAACGGGACCATTTCGGTTGGTGGAAGCGGCATGACGGGCGGAACGCTTAAAATTGGTTCCGGTGGGTTGAACATGGTTGATGAACTTAGTTCAATCGTCACCCTGAACCTTGGCACCCTGATCATCACCAATGGCGGCACGGTCATTTGCAGCAATAACATCTATAAGGGCACCAGCAAGGGCACGGCCACGATTACGATGAGCGGCGGGAATTTGAACATGGCAAGTTTGGCCGGGACGATTGGCGTGGTCAACAGTTTTCCGATTGACAACTTCAACGTCACCAACTCGACGTTGACCCTGCCGGTCACTTCCGCCTCCGCTGTCATTGTGAACAATTTCAATCCTGACACCGCCACCACCAGCACCATCAACATCGGTGCCATGCCCAGCATCACCGCCTATCCGTCCACATTCCAGGTGATCACTTACGCGACGCCGGGCGGGAATCTGGCCACGGATGGCATCTTGTCCAATATTGCGCTCGGCACGCTGCCGAACACTTTTGGCGCCTATGCCGGTTATCTTTCCAACGACACCGCCACCGCCACGATCTGGCTGGTCATCACCAACGGTCCATCTACAGCCAAGGCCGACGAATGGGGTGGCGGCGTCAATAATCAATGGAACACCACCAGCCTGAACTGGACGAATAACAGTTCCGCCGTGAAATACAACGACGGGGATTTCGTGACCTTTGACGACCTCGGACAAACCAACAATGTCAATCTCACGGCCACCCGCAAGCCCGGCACGCTGGCGTTCAACAACAGTGTATTGAACTATACCTTGAGCGGCACGGGCAGCATCAGTGGTCCGGTTGGTTTGGTCATGAATGGCTCGGCCTCGTTGAAGCTGACTGAAACCGGTGGCGATAATTTCAGCCTCGGCATCACCAACAACGCCGGGACGCTCGTGCTGGATGACGCCAGCAGCGCCATTTCCGGCGGGCTGCAGATTGCCAGCGGCGCAACGGTGCAGATCGGCAACAACGACACCAATGGCGCCCTGCCTTCCGGCAGCCTGGTTGACGAAGGGACGCTCATTTTCGACCAGACGAACAACGTGACTGTGGCGATGGTCATTCCTGACGGCGGCGCTGGCGGCGCGCTGATCCAGAACGGAAGCGGCACCCTCACATTGAGTGTCTCCAACACCTACAGCGGCAACACGACGGTCAACAACGGCACGCTGGCTTTGGCCGGTTCAGGTTCCATCGCCGACAGTTCGGCAGTGCAGGTGAACGGTGCGACGCTCGATGTCGCCGGCGTCAGCGCCGTTTCAACCACGCTGAACAGTCTGACGCTTTCAAACGCCAGCCTCAATGTGAAGGTGGGTTATCTGCAGACGAACCTCACGGTTAATAATTCGCTGACCATGGGCGGAGCTGGCAATACCATCAATGTTCACTCCCTGCCAGCCATCGCCGTTTATCCGGCCACGGTCACGCTGCTCCAGACCCTGGGTGGGATCAGTGGATACAACTTTGGGCTGGGCAGTCTGCCGGTTGGCAGTCCGGCCTATGTCGGCACCATCGCCGAAAGCGGGGATGGAAACTCCGTCCTGCTCACGCTCACCAGCGGGCCGACGAACACCCGTCCTGCCGTCACCTGGAGCGGTGTTGACGCCCTGAACACGGGCGACACCAATTGGTCTGACGCGCAAAACTGGCAAACGCCCGGCGTGCCGGCCGCCGCCGAACCAGTCTTCTTCAATGATGCCGCGGTTGTCGGTGGTTCACCGTTCAACGCGGTGGGTGATGGCATTGGCGGCATCGTCAACCCGTCCTATGTTGACAACTTCGTGAACATCAGCCTTGCCAGCGCAGCCTTGAACTACGCCAATGACACCAGTGGTTATCATAATACCCAGATTGGCTCCGGCAAGACGTTGACGGTGAATGGCTCGATGACCGTGGATGGCGCTGGCGGGACGGTCACCATTCTCGGGTCGAACGCGGTGTTGCAAGTCAATAATTCCGGCAATATCAACGTCGAAAATTCAGGCGCTCCCACGCTGGATATGTCGGGATTGGACACGTTCATCGCCACGGTCAACCAGATCGGAGTCGGGTTTAACACGGCTAGCGCCGGATCCAGTGTCAGTGGCACTTGGTATCTGGCCAAGACCAACATAATTACCACGGGCGTCGGCAATTTTGGGACGGCGGCGGCACTGGTAGTCGGCGGATCCTCTGGTGCAGCCGCTGGAATCGGCGAGCTTTATCTGGGCCAGACCAACGTGCTTTATGTGGACGGGATTGTTTTGGGTGCGAGCACGTCCACCGGCGACCTCATCGAATTCAACCCGGTGTTCGCCAATCCAGTTGCTTACATTCGCGGGATCAGCGGTAATTCCAGCCGCGTGACCAGTTGGTCGCTGGGAGATGATTCGGTAAATCTTAACAATGGCGCTTCTGGTCATGGTTTCATCAACGACTTTACCGCCGGCACATTGAACGCCTTGGTCGGCACGCTGATTGTGGGACAGGGAACACAGGGCAACGAGGTTAATGCTGAGGTTACAGGCACCTTTAACATGGGAGCGGGCAACCTGGACGTGACGACCTTGAAGATTGGCGTTAGCGGCATCAAAGGAAATGGAACTGGAGCAGTCGGCGGAGCTGGAATTGGAGTCATGAATGTCACTGGCGGCACGCTGGTGGTCAACTCGATGGGTTTAGGTGTGGTTGGAGGAAACGGAGGACTGGCGACGACAGCAGGAACACTCAACTTGACCAGTGGTGCGACTTTGATCGTAAGCAATGACATCGCCATCGGAACCAGTCCGCTGGGCAGCGGCAACTTGAGCGTCATATCATCCACGATCAAGATTCTAAATGGCACCATCGGGTCATCCAGTGCCGGGCTCACCACATTGAACATAGACGGCGCGACGTTGCAATTAAATGTGAATGGTAACAATGCCGTGGGCAGCGCCAATTTGGCCGCCATCGTGGCGACCAATGTCACCACTGGTGCCACGACCACGATCAACATCGGCTCGGTCGCCAATGTCAGCAGCGCGGTGCAGATTCCGCTCATCAGTTATAATATTACCGGAACAGATCCCTACGGCAGCTTGAGCTTGGGAACGTATCCGGCCGGCTATGCCGCCACCTTGTTTGATGATACGGCCAACAGCAGTGTTGATTTGAGCATCGTGTCCACAGTCAAGTCGACCCCGCACATCACCGGCATCAGCGTGAGCGGAACGACGTTGACCATCAGTGCGACGAACGGTGCGAATGGCGGGCAGTATGTGCTGCTTGGCACCACCAACCTGACGCTGCCCTTGAGCCAGTGGACGCCGATATTGACCAATAACTTCAACGGCAGCGGCAACCTGAACCTGTCCACCAACATCATCAATCCCGCTGTGCCGCATCAGTTCTACATCCTCACACAATAAAGAGTTGAACCTGAACTGCCGACCATTTTTACCAGGATTTAATCATGAATAAAAAGGAAAGAAACTTCCGATTCACGGCATTTACGTTAATTGAATTGCTCGTGGTGATCGCCATCATCGCAATTTTAGCGGCAATGCTGCTGCCGGCCTTGGCCAAAGCAAAGCAAAAGGCCCAGCGTGCTAATTGCGTCAGCAATCAGAAGCAGATCGCCTTGGCGTTGCAAATGTGGGGGGACGCCAACAACAACGGCAAGTTTCCGTGGGATAGCGGCTCCGGCCAGGTTGGGCCAAATCCTTACCGAACTAATTATGTGGTTCTAGAGGATGATTTGGTCAACCCTCGCGTGTTAACCTGTCCAGCGGATGTAAAGCGGTTAGCGCTTACGAATTGGTCCGAGCTTGACCCCGACTGGGCAATGCGCTCCAATATCAGTTACTGTTTCTGTTCTGACAGCACTCCGAACCAACCGCAAATGATGACCTTTGCCGATAATTGCCTTTCACAGAATGGATCCCTGGTCATGCCGAGTGATCCCTCAACAGAGTCTGAGCTGGTTGTGCCTGGCGCGGAAATTCCGCAATACGGCTGGGTCACCCAAAGCCGTCACTACGGCACAGGGGTTGCCGCTTTGGCCGATGGCAGCGTGCAAGCCTTCTCCGCCAGCCAACTCCGCAATCAGTTGGAGGCCATGGCGGGACTTATTTCCTCAAATACAGTCACACTTTGGCTGCCCCAATACCCCGCTGTGCCATACTAGATTCCAAATGCACTGTCACAAAAATCTCAATTACGATTAAATATCTATGGTTATAACTATGAAATCCACTGTGTTTTCCCGAGTGAACATGAACTTAGGTTTATCCGCCATTTCGATGCTTGCCTTGGCCGCAGCGCAGGCTGATGCGCAGCCAGGCACCCCCAAGTCCCAACCAAATATTGTTTACATCCTGACTGATGACCTCGGTTACGGTGATGTTGGCGGCTTGAATCCACACAACAAGATCAACACACCGCAGATTGACCGGCTCGCGGTGGACGGGTTGACCTTTACTGAGGCCCACGCGTCGTCCGCCGTCTGCACGCCATCGCGTTACAGCATTTTGACCGGCCGCTATAACTGGCGCTCGACATTGAAAAAAGGCGTGCTCGGCGGTTTCAGCCGCCCGTTGATCGAGCAAGACCGGCTGACGGTTGCTGATTTGTTGCGCAACCAGGGCTATCAAACAGCTTGCATCGGAAAATGGCATCTTGGCCTCGAATGGGTGCGCCTGCCTGGTGCAAAGGTAAGTTTGAATGCAGACTCGGATACAGATGAAGCAAGCAACAACTCGCTTCGGAACGCCGGCGCCGGAGTTGATTTCACCAAACCGATTAGTGATGGACCGACGACGCATGGATTCGATTATTTTTTCGGCATCAGCGCCTCGCTTGATATGCCGCCTTACACTTATATTGAAAACGACCGGGTCACGGCGCAGCCGACCATCCTGAAGGGTTCCCTGACAGGTGCTGACGGCAAACACACGCGGATCGGGCCGCAAGCGCCGGGCTTTAATGCCGTGGATGTATTGCCGACATTCACCCGACACGCCATCGATTATATTGATCAGCACGCCGGCAACGGAAAACCATTTTTTCTTTATCTGGCGCTTCCTACGCCACACACACCTATCGCGCCGTCAGTCGAATGGCTTGGTAAAAGCGGTTTGAATTATTATGCCGATTATGTCATGGAGACCGACGATAGCATCGGCAAGGTGCTCGCCGCGCTTGACCGGGACGGACTCGCTACGAACACGCTGGTCGTTTTTGCGAGCGACAACGGCTGTTCTCCGGCCGCCGATTTTCCTTATCTCCTGTCGCATGGTCATGATCCGAGCGCCGGCCGTCGCGGTTATAAGGCCGATATTTATGACGGCGGTCACCGGATTCCGTTGATCGTTCGCTGGCCGGGGCATGTCACCCCTGATACGCAGAACGGAGATTTCGTCTGCCTCGGAGATTTCATGGCCACCTGCGCGGATATCTTCGGCGTGAAGTTGCCCGACAATGCAGCGGAAGACAGCATCAGCATGCTCCCGCTACTCCTGGGACAAGCCGATCCGGCACCGCGCGACACGCTGGTGGAAAGTTCGATTAATGGTTCGTTTGGCATCCGCCAGGGGCGCTGGAAGCTGGCATTCTGCCCCGATTCGGGCGGCTGGAGCTACCCGCGTCCGGGAAAGGACAACACGGATGGCTGGCCCCGCTTCCAGCTTTTTGATTGTGTCGCCGATCCGGCAGAAAAAACCAATGTCATGGACTTGCATCCCGAAATTGTCAACCGGTTGGGGCATCTCATGCGCGACTATATCATCAAAGGCCGCAGCACGCCGGGTGCCCTGGAGAAAAATGATTCGGCCAAAGCCTGGCAACAGACGCAGTGGATGAACCAATTCAAATAAGGCGCCCGGGCGCCGGCTTAATGCCTGTCAACCAACTTCAATGACAAAGGAGACTCACAACAGCCAGCCTTTTTGTCATGGGTTCCTGTTTTGTTCACTTTTCCTGACCAGCCCTTTGACGGAACGGATTCAAATGGCAGGCAGGCGCAACAAACGGGTCATTCGTATTTGAAATGGAACCTTTCTTCGCCAACCCGGCCGGGGTGTATGATATTTCATCACCAAATGGAGATCGGCAACAACGACGGTTTCATGCCATGGCCAAGCCGGTTAGTTCCACTTGCAATCTTGATTGCACCTACTGCTATTACTTGAGCAAAGCCACCCTTTCCGATGGTCCGGGCGCCGGTCGGATGCCGGACGAAGTGCTGGAATTGTATATCAAGCAATACATTGAGGGTGTTACGGGCCCGGAAGTGGTTTTTTCCTGGCAGGGCGGTGAGCCTACTTTGTTGGGTTTGGAATTTTTCCGCAAAGTCATTGCTTTGGAAAAGAAATACGCCAAGCCAAACCAGAAGATACAAAACGATCTGCAAACGAACGGAACACTGCTTGATGACGATTGGTGCGAGTTTTTGAAGGCGAACCGTTTCCTGGTGGGGTTGAGTATTGACGGCCCGAAAGAAATTCATGACCACTACCGCGTGACCAAAGGCGGCAGGCCGACTTTTGACATGGTGTTTAACGCCGCCAAGCGCCTGCAGCGCCACGGGGTGCCTTTTAACACGCTCACCTGTGTCAGCCGCTTTAACGGGCGGCGGCCTTTGGATGTATATCGCTTTCTTACGCAGGAGCTCAATTCCACCCATATCCAGTTCATTCCCATCGTGGAACACAAAACTTTTGAAAAGGCCGCCCCGCAGACGTGGAATCCCGCCACCCTGCCCCGGGATGGCGATCCGGAAGCCCGGCCCGGCCATCCAAATTCAATCGTAACCGATTGGTCGGTGGATCCGGATGATTGGGGCTACTTTCTCTGTCGCGTCTTTGACCGATGGCTTGATCGAGATGTCGGCAAGGTCATGGTCAATCACTTTGAAACACTGGTCACGCAACATTTGGGCATGCCGTCGCTGATCTGCGTTTATAGCAAAAATTGCGGCAAAGCCGTGGCCGTGGAAAATGACGGCAGTATTTACTCCTGCGATCACTATGTGTATCCAGAGTATCGGCTGGGAAATCTCAAGAACAGCCAGCTTGGCGACATGGTGTTCTCTCCGCCACAGGAAAAATTCGGGCGCGCGAAGAGTGAAACCTTGCCGCTCTATTGCCGCCAATGTTCTTGTCTGACCGATTGTTGGGGAGAGTGTCCGAAGAACCGGATCATTCGCACGCCGGACGGCGAACCGGGCTTGAATTATCTTTGCCGTGGATTCAAGAAATTTTTCCAGCACGCCATTCCGTCAGTTGACCGCATCATCGCGCAACTGCCTAAAAAGCCCATCCAGCCGCTTCCACGAATGTGAGTCTCAAATTGTGAGCGGAATTGAACTCGACAAGCCCGTCTGCCGCGCTGGAATCAGGGCGTTGATATTTTCACCGCGCCCCGTATCGAACCTTGAAAATCACATTCCAATCCGCATACACAGCCGGACTTTTTGGCGGCAGGCTTTAGCGCTGGTCTGTTTTTGAAATCCGTAAAATTCACTGAAGCACTGATTCCATCATATTTTGCGAAGAAATGGCGACCCTACCGGGAATCGAACCCGGGCTACCTCCGTGAAAGGGAGGTGTCCTAACCGCTAGACCATAGGGTCGCAAAGGGCGCGAAATATATCAGCCGCATCCAACTTGTCACGAAAAATTCTGGCGGGGCGCAGGTTCAATTCTCCACGCCGGTCACGTCCCGGGAATTGGTGATGGTGAACTTCGGCCCGATGCGGTTCTTGACGGTTACATTTTCAAAATGGATGTCGTTCGCATTATCCACCGTCACGCCGTTTTGGGAAACGAAACTGCAATCTTTGAAGCGCACGTTCGTGATGGGCGAATTGCTCAGCCCCGCAATCTGGATGGCCGTGCCCACGTCGCCGGTGCCGTTGATGTTTTCGACCTTGATGTTCTTGAGCGCTGGCGGGACGGGCGCGGGCTGACCGTCGTTGTTCACCTGGTAAGCCGTGGTGATGCGCACGCCGATGCGGACGTGGGACAGGGTGACGTTGCGGAACGTCACGTCCTCGACGATGCCCCCGCGGCCCGCGCTGCTCTTAATGTCCAGACCTTCCCAAGTCGTGCCGCCAACCCGGCAATTTTCCACCGTCACATCGCGCACCGAGCCGGACATCTCGCTGCCGATGACAATGCCGCCGTTTGATCCATCCACGACGCAATTCGTCACCACAATGTGTTCCGTTGGCCTGGCGAAAGTGTAACCTTCAAGATTTTTCCCCGACTTGATGGCGATGGAATCGTCGCCGGTGTGAAAATGACAATTTTCAATCAGTACATGCGTCGAGGAATCGGGATCAATGCCATCGCCGTTGCTGATGCGGGCCGTGGAATTTTTGGAAACCAATTTCAAGCCGTCAAAAACGAGGTGGTCGCTGTAAATTGGGTGAATCGTCCAGGCCGGGCCGTAGCTCACGGTCAATCCGCGCACGGTGATATTTTGCGCGTTCATCAGGCAGATCGCGCGGCCACGCGTGCGGTTGCCGGAAGCGCGTTTCTCGGCGGCGCCAAGTTCGATGCCGGAGCCATCAATCGTTCCCGTGCCGGTGATGACGACGTTGGTGATGTTATACGGCCCATTGCGGTCACGTTTGCCGAGCGTCA
>Ga0206798_1085_pt2 | contig 17723 bp, 11 predicted proteins | sample Alteio_BWOrgCont_66_FD_152893 | JGI IMG/M metagenome (GOLD analysis project Ga0206798, IMG submission 152893) | Enriched cells from forest soil in Barre Woods Harvard Forest LTER site, Petersham, Massachusetts, United States -... | ecosystem: Environmental > Terrestrial > Soil > Temperate forest >...
ACGCAAAGAAGCAGGCCACGTGTCGTAGCGTGAAAACCCGAAAATAGTTAGCGAGCCTAACCCCCCACGCCGGAAGACCGGGCCGTGTGGGTACACTTAGGTGAAGTGAAAAATAGATCGAGCTGCTGCAACCTACTGGCTCGATTTTGCTGTTTCGCGATGATTGCGCTTCCTCCATCCGTCACCGCGCAGAATGCCCAGGGCACAATTCTCGGACACATCACCGATCCGTCTGGAATTCCGCTATCGGGAGCAAAGGTGACCATTCAGAATGCGAGCACGAATGTCACGCAGAGCACCTCCACCAATGATCTGGGTGATTATGTATTCGTCGACGTCGAACCAGGAACATACGACATCCGAGCGGAAGAGTCTGGATTCAGAACAGCACGCGGCCAGGGTCTGATTCTGGAGGTAGAGCACACGCTCCGCCAGGATTTCTCGTTCACGATCGGCCCTGTCGCCGAATCGGTCTTAGTACGGTCTGACGCGCAGATGGCCGAGACTGACAATGCCGCGCTCGGCAACGTCATCTCACAAACCATTCTAGAAGAGCTTCCGATTAGCGGCCGGGATTTCACGAATCTATTGCGGCTTCAGACGGGCGCTACGACCACGGGGGGAGGCGTTTCATGGGCGTGGACCATGCACGGCTTCAACAGCGACTGGCTGTCGACGAGTATCAACGGCTCGCGCTCGGAATCCAATAGCTTTCTGGTGGACGGCATCAACAGCAACGACGAGTTCTTTTCAGCGCAATCGGCACTGCCACCCGCGAGCGCAGTTTCCGAATTCAAGATACAGACCGGGGCGTATTCGGCGGAGTACGGACAGGGGGCCGTACAGACCAACATCGCGATCAAATCAGGAGGGAATCAATATCACGGCCAAGCTTATGACTACTTGCAGAACAGCATCTTCCAACCCCGCAGCCCGCTGAACGAGTTCTTGAACTCCAGGAATTCAGGTCCGCTGCCCCTTCCGCTGAATCCTCCCTTCAAACAGAACCAATACGGGTTCACGCTGGGCGGCCCCGTTCAGATCCCGAAGGTGTATGACGGACGAAACAAAACCTTCTGGTTCTTCGGGTACGAGCTCGGCGCCCAGAGAAATCTCATTACAAGCCGTATCAATGCCCTGACGGCCCAGGAACGAGCGGGTAACTTTTCCGATTGGCCGTACCCGCTGTTCAATCCAGCGACCACAGGTGAAACCCCGGCCACGATGAGTGATCCCGCCGGGCGCTTGCCCTTCTACGGCAATCAAATCCCCGCGTCGCTCATAAGCCCGATCGCGCAAAATATCCTGGCATACATACCCACCGCAAATGTTGCATGCCCCAACCCTTGCACCAGCGGCGGCAACTATCAGGCCTCGGTCACCAAGCCATGGGATACGGCCATGACAACCATTCGGGGCGACGAGAACCTGAACGACAAGGACCAGTTGTTCTTCACCGGAGTTTTCGGCGATCAGCGATTCTTGAATGCCTCCGCCATGCCGCTGTCGGGTGAGACCAAGTACACCAGGCAGCAGTTGTTCGGATTGAACTGGCAACACACCTTCTCGCCGTCGATCTTTAACGAAGCCCGGGTTGGCTACACGTTCCAACACTTCCAGGACGCCTCCCAAACGTCGTACGGACCAGACATCGCAGCTCAACTGGGCTTCCAGAACGAACCTGATGTCCCGGCATTTTTCGGACCCGTGGTCGCGAACTTCAACGGCTATCAGACGCTGGGAGACGCCAACTCCGCATGGACCCAGGAAGCGCGCACATACCAGTATTCCGACAACCTCAAGATGATCCGTGGGCGCAATACGTTGACTCTTGGCGTGGATGTGCGTCATATGCAGATGGACCTGATCGATGGATTCGGGGGCCTGATGGGTCAGGTGAATTTCACCGGAGCCTACACGGCGTCTAACCCGGCAGAAGCGGGCAACGGCCAAGGACCCGGTCTAGGCAACGCCTTCGCCGATTTCCTGCTTGGTAGTCCTCAGACCGTTAGCAGCCCCTCACCGGTCCCCACGGATCACTATGATGTGCGCGGAACAAATTGGAACTTCTTTGTTCAAGACGATATCCGGGTGACACCCCGGCTGACCCTCAACCTCGGATTGCGATATGAGCTTCCGCCTGCGTTCTACGCCACCAACAACAGCGGCCTCGCGCTGGACCGCACCTATGGAGGCGGCTATCTGTGGGCCAATCCAGCGTTCACACAGCTTGTCAGCCAGGCACCGGGCGTGAATCCAAACATGATCCGTTGCTGCGTGGACAACGAACTGATTCAACCTGACCGCAAGGACTTTGCGCCTCGCTTGGGGTTCGCATGGCGTCCATTCTCCACAGACCGATTCGTGGTGCGGGGCGGCTACGGCATCTTCTACGACATTTACGCGCGTTACTACGAGCTGAGCACTTTTGACGACAACTCCATCTACACTGCCCCGGCCGTAGCGTACCCCGCTGGCAGCGGTTTCGAGTCGGTCTCGCCCGTGGCGTTGAATAAGTTATGGAGCCCTTTCCCAACGGGTTCGAATAGTTTTGGCACCTTTCAGTTACCTTTCTTTGAGGATGCGTTTCAGGTCAACTGGCCGCAGAATCACCAGCCTCGCACCCAGCAGCGGTCTATCGGCGTGCAGTTTGCACTTACTGAGAATCTACTGCTGGACGTAAGCTATGTTGGCTCGCACGGACAGGACGAAAATGGTTACTGGTATTTCAACGCCGGATCTCTGCCCGCAGTGCCGGGTGATCCATGCAACCGCTGGATATCTACCCTGCAGGCTCAGCAGAATCAGCCCTCGTGCCTGAGCGACCCCAATTTCCAGCCGGTGAACACGCGCGATCCGTATCCGAATCTGGCTCCCTCCAGTGTCGCGAACGCGAATATTTTCTGGTCGAACTATAACTCCGCGCAGGTACGGCTGGACCAACGGTTACGGAACGGGCTGCAATATCAAGTGAACTACACGTACTCGAAATTCATGGACGTGGTGTCGGAGATCGGGCTGCTTTTCGGGCAGAAAGGCTTCGTACAGGATCCGCACAATCTTTCGGCGGACTACGGTCCATCAGCTTTCGACCAGACAAATCGGCTCACTGCGCTCGGTTCCTATGAGATTCCGATTGGAAAGGGACGGGCCTGGGACCTGCACCGCTGGAATTGGATCGCTGGTGGCTGGCAGGTGAGCGGAACCTTCACCGTAGCGACGGGCATGCCTTATACAGTGTTAGCATTCAGCGGCGGAAGCGATCAGATCGGTTTGAACCGCGGCGGCGACATTCGGCCAAATTATGTCGGCAATCCAAATTCGGGTCCAACGAGTCTCTATCAGATGTTCAACACGTCGGCATTTGCCGCGCCTGAAGCGGGCCAATTCGGCGACGTCGGCCGAGACACTCTCCGCACACCGTATTATATGGATACTGATCTTGCCTTCGGAAAGAACTTCGCCTTCCATGAGCACCAGCAGTTGAAGTACAAACTGGAGATCTTCAATTTCGGTTCCACCTGGCATTCCAACGAGAACCTGGTATATCCCAACAACACTTTGTCTTCGAGTCCGGCGGGGTGCACCGCCGGCCCGTCGGGCAACTGTTCCTTCGGCTCACTTGTGCCGCTCAACGGCGCTGGAAACCTGAATTTATGGAATCCCCGCAAGATTCAGATGAGTCTAGCGTATTCGTTCTAGCGATTGATCCCTAACTGCGAGCGTGAGACATTGTGGTTCAGCTGTTGTGATAGTCTTGCTCGTTTATGCTTCAATCTCAGGGTTTTCCTGAGCTTTACCTCGATGTGCCGTATTTGTTTCTAGGCGCATCTTTTGTGACGTGTGCGTTCATTGCGGCGGCGATCCCGATTATCCGCCGCAAATATGATCCCCTCTTCGTATGGATAGCCGTCTTTGCGCTTCTAGACGGCGGCAGGCTCTGGCTGCAATCCGACATTCCCTGGAGCGCCGGGGCTCCTTCTCCAATCTTCGAACGTCTACGATGGGCCATCGATTTCCTCGCTGCCATTCCCATCTTCCTTTTCCTCCAGGCCGCGGAATTTCTCAATCGCTTCCTTCGCATATGGGCGTGGATGGTGGGCATCCTTTGTCTCCTCTTGTTCATTGGCACTCTCGCTAGCGGACACCTACCGGTATTTCGCCTCATTTTTGACTGCGCGATGGCTGCTTCGGCTGCAGCGTTCCTTATCTCGTTCCGCGCCAGCACAGAGTCCGGTAGAGAGTCACGTATTGTGAGGGCGGCCCTCCTGACCTATGTCGCTGCTTGCGGGATCTCGTACCTGGTCGCCATCTCGGGCCTTCACTGGAGGATCGAACCATGGGCCTGCGCGCTTCTTCTGGGCGGTCTCGGCTATGCTGCCACGAGCCACGCGCTCGCCCGCGATCGCCAGCTTCACGATCTTGAGGCGGAGCTTACAATGGCGCGCAAGATTCAGCGATCGATTCTCTCCACCGCTGTACCGCCTTCCACCAGCTTCAGCGTAGTTACCCAATACGTCCCGATGACCGCGGTAGCAGGCGATTTTTACGAGGTGGTGGTGATGGACGATCGGCAGGCCGGTCTTTTTATCGCAGATGTTTCGGGGCATGGCGTTCCAGCTGCACTGATTGCTTCGATGGTAAAGCTTGCGGTTGATTCCCAGCGCGCTGCATTCGCCTCTCCCGGTGAGTTTCTTAGCGGAATAAATGCACTTCTGTGCCGAAATGCCCGGCCTCAACTGGTGACGGCCGCTTACGCCTATCTGAATGGCGAATCGCATCAACTGCTCTACTCCGCCGCTGGGCACCCGCCCATGCTGCTATGGCGTCGAGGAGAAATAATAGCGGTGGAAGAAAACGGATTGCTGATGGCGGCTTTCCCATTCGCCACCTATTCGGCAACCACCGTTAACTTGGAAGCACGAGACCGTATCTTGTTGTATACCGATGGCGTTCTAGAAGCGGAGAACAGCGATGGTATCGAGTTCGGACGCGAACGTCTGTCTGCGCTCCTGAATAAGAGTGAAACGCACTCCATCTCCGATGTAGCTGATCTTATCGTGGCAGAGGTGTCGGCATGGTCGAACACGCAGGGAGATGACATCACCGTTTTGTTATGCGAATACAAAGGATCGTAGCTTTCGCATGAAAATCAGGCTTTAATGCGCATTGAACCGATGATGTAGCCTTATCTGCAGGGCGCGATGAAGCCGTGCTTCCGCTCAACGGCAACAGCGCCTCCAGCGTGTTGGAATCCAGACCACTATAGATTTCGATAGCGCCGCAAGAGGAAGGGCAGGAGTCACTGGCAACAAGCCCGGAGGGCACAGTGAAATTAATCTGATACAACCCCGCTAAACCGGGCGCGAGGCCGGAGAATACGACAGTGGCCGGCTGGAAATCGCCAGCCGAGTCAAATAGGTAAACTTGCGGCACCTCTACGGTATTACTGAGAGGGCTTTCCGGCGCGGCCGTCCCATCGACGGGCTGACTGCTAACGGCTCCCATTCCGGCGACAAAGACAGCCTCGGTCTCACCGGTTTGCGCGGGGCTCGAGTTTGAAATAATTGAGCCATCGGGGCGTATCGCAGCCGCATAGCCCAATCCTCCGGAAGGGTTGTTCGTAAATACTGCGACCGAAGTCTGGCCGGTGAACTGCGTGACGACATTGGAGTTGGCGCCGTTATTGACTACTTGAACCTGAGCGATCGACGTGGGAGTCGTCGCGTAAGGAACGACCACAGAGAGTTGGGTCGGGCTTACGTAGAAAATGGGCGCGGCAACGCCGTTAATCATCACTTGCACTCCGTTCAGACTACTCGGGAAGGGCACGCTGGCGCTATTCGTCGTGGGCGCGAGTCCCGAGCCGTACAGGGTAAGAATCTCGCCGGGAGACAGGAACGCCGTGAAGGGCGCCGAGCTCGCTCCGTTGAGCACGCCCACTGGACTCAGGTAAACGCCAGGGCCGCTGAACGTGGGGGCGAGAAACGCGATGTTGATTCCCAAAAGAGGACCGAGCCCGTAGCCAACGCGGATGGTTCGGTCCGAACTGATCGCATAATTCTCCCCAAAGAGGGAGTCGCTTAAGACAGTACCATCGGGGTTTGCGCCAACCGTAAGGGTGTCGTAATAAGTAACATCACTGGATCCGCCATATTCCACCAATGAATTAACTCTCTGGTGACCAATAATCGTTTGTGATGACGTCTGGAGCGAACCGTAGTAACTGTCCACGTCCCCAGAGCCTGGCTGATAGACGACGTCCAGTCCTGCCTGATAGTAAAGGCCATCGTAATTGGTGGGGGTGGTTGTTGCGAGCACTCCCGCAAACATGTCGAAGCCGTTGTAGGAGCCACCAAAAATGAACTTGCCGTCCGGGGAAATAAACAATGTCTCCGTCCCTCCGATCAAATTGGTGCCTCCGGGCGTGCCTCCAAAGTTGATCTGGCCGCCGCCGTTGGTAAAGGAGTAAGTCACGCCGGTCAGAGATTCGGTGCCCTGGTTACTTTGAATGTAGCTAGTGACGTTGACGGTTCCAATGTTACCAGCCCCATTCGCAGCCATATTAAAAAACGCGTCTCCGGGGACGGTGGCGTCGAAGTAGGCCACTGAGTAAGACCCTTTCAGAGTTGCATTCGTTGCGCTGGCCGGGCCCACCGGCGCCGCGATGAACAGGTCGTTATAGCCGTAGCTAGTCTCGGTGCTGCTGCCGATGAACACCCCGTTCTGCGACACCAGCCCGATGATCCGGTCGGTGGGGAAGTAAGGATGAACAGCACTAATGTAGCCTTCTCCACTGGCGGAGACGACATAGGTACCGGACGCATTGGTGAAAAGCGACGGGGTGGTAGAGCCACTGGCCTCGTCGACCAGCGACGCATTGGTTACCGTGTAGCCGCCGGTGCCATTGAATGTAATGGTGCCTTGAATATTCATCGCTTCGCCTACGTCTCTGGCAGCATCGGTCATGACATAGAGAACCTGGCGGAAATAGTAAGCGCCGTTCAATTTGGCGTCGCCGCTCGAGTCAAACGCGGGCTGCGCGGAAGCTTGCCAGGCACATGCGCCAAGGAATATTAGAGCTGGAAGGATCGTTCGTGTTTTCATTAGTGGCCTCTTTTCACGGCTATTTCGCGCAGTTCGGAGGATATCTACCAGGAACATACCCAGGCCTGGCAGCTAAATACCCGGCGCTGGGCATGAACTGATCCTGCGTAAGGCCGGCTCCGCCAGTGATGGTATAGAACGGCGGGGTGCCGGTAATGCCTGGCGCCGTGAAGAGATCCGTCAGCAATCCGGCACTGGGAAAATACAATATTTTATACCTTCCTCCAAGAGGCTCATTTGAGGTTTCGATCTGGGTGATGATATTGATATCCCATGTTGCCGGCAGAATGACATTGGGATAGCTCCAGTAGCTGGCCGTTGGCACACCTGCATAGGACGAAATGCAAAAGCTGCCCCCAAATGATGTAACCGAACCGGCTATCTTTCCGGGATTGTTCTGGGGCTGTGCCGTAAAATAGTCGGAGTCGTAGATAATTGGAACCAAGGTGAGATAAAAGTTGCGCTTCGCGCCGAGTGCGAACGCTTCCAGCGATTGTGCTGGCACGTTGGCATCCAGGGCATTGACACCCATGTAAAAAGGGGCTCTGCGTGATCCGTATCCCGAGCCGACCATCTGCAGCTTGCCCCAATCGTCCACAATCGAGGTGAATAAGGTGATCAAGCCGTTATAGACGTTTTGATTGGCTTTGGCGGTATTGGCCTTTAATTCTCCGAGTGTGTATCCGTAGCGGCTGGCATCCGGCACGCCGCCGATGGTCGTTGGCACAAAGTAAGCAGCCGCCCCCAGCACTGTGCTGACGGCGCCGAACGCGGGGCCAACCGACGGCAGAAGAGCGAACAACGAGGTAACGGCGGCGGCTCCTGACAGATGATCGGCGTACAGTGTAGCAGTAGCGGCACTACCACTCAAGACACTGCTATCGATGTTCTGCGCCACAGCCACGAGCTGTTGTTGCAAAGTATTCGACGAACTTTGTGTGAGAGGCGTAAAGAGAGCGTACACGCTATACACGTTATTCTCGTAACCTTGTTCAATCTTCAATTGCGCTATTACTGCATTAAAGTCATCAAGCGTATAGCTGGAGTTGTTGAAGTACGTTAGGGTGTTGTAACTGAAGCCGAGAATCCCCGGTGGCGTTCCGCCGGTTCCGATGCCGTCATCATAGTAGGATCGGATAGGCTGACAAATGTTATCTATTGGTGTAGCTTGTGGGCAGCCGAGCTTGGCGCGCACATCTGGATAGTGATTGGCCGTAGACGTGAGATCCAGGTAAGCATTCTGTTGGCCAGGAGTCTGCCAGGCTGGCCAGTCCTGCGGCTGCTCAAATCCAACCGTGGTCCACTGGTAGCCAATAGGAAACGTCATGGCCCCGTCCGAAGCGCCACTGTTCAGAACCAGTTGATTCAGTCGATTGCGCGATAGCTGCGCATGTACCTGACCATTTCCACCGTTCGCGGAAGTGTTTTGCAGAGGGTAGTGCGCCGTCCTATACGCCGGATCGTTACTGCTGATCAGTGTATAAGCAGAACCGTTCGTGTTGAGTTGCGCCAAGCGATAGCCATTGCCTCCCAACTTGGTAATTGAATCCCAAAGGTAGGAATTGACGGGTGCACTGGATCCGATCGGAGTACCAAACGTAGTGATTATGAGCAGATCGTTTTGCTTGTAATAGTTCGCTAGGAGATAAGCGAAGTCATTGATCGCATTTCGAGAGTTGGAAGCGTTGGTGCTGTTGGTGGGGAGCGTGTAGAAATCGGTCGCATACCCCAGCAGACGATCGACGGCCACTATGACGAAGCCTCCCAGGGTGGTGCCAGATGCACATGCAGAGCCAACTGGAGCACCGTTATAGGTATAGCTGGCGCAGTTATTGTTGGACGGCGTGCCGGGAACAACCGTTAGTTCCGGGTAAAACGAGGGCACAAAATAGTAATTGTGCATCACATCCAACATAAGGGAACCAGTTAAAGGCGGAAGGTAGTCTCGACCTAGCCGCTGCAAGTGGTTCAGGTTGGGCTGAAAGCTTTCATATACCGTTCCTGGGGATGCCCCCGCTACGCCAATCGCATTGTAGTAATTGGGAGTGACGGCAGAACCTGAGAAATTGGTTCCCCCGATTGAGGTTGTATTGATATTGCGCATCAGTCCTAGAAAAGTATTTACGATCACCAGGTCTCCTTTAGGCAATCCCTGGAGAAACGTGGCGAGCGAATTGGGATCGCCAAAACAGGCCTGTCCCGTGCCTCCGTTAACTCTGGCGTCCGGAACCAATGTCTGGCGTGTAAGCACCAGCACTTGCGCGGAGTTAATCCCTGCGCTGCAGGTCAGGCCCGCGGTTGTATAGATAGTTTGCGCCACGCCAGGGCCCGGACCAACCACAATTTGATAACTGTTGACGTTGTTTTGATCGGCGCCTTGGGGCAAGTTTACGCTCTGAATGCTTATCGAGGGAACGAGTTTGGAGACCGGAGTCGAACTGGCGTTCGGGGGAGCAAACTGAAACTTAACGCGGGCAACGCCCGACGAATCGCCGGGGCCTGACACGTCCACCGAAACAATATTTGTGCCATTTAATAAGTCGATGTCGGGGACGGTGGCTTGTACATTACATAGCCCTGACGCGCCGCAGCTTCCGGATCCGTTGAACAGATTGGTTATGTCGATACCGTTCACCTCCGCGGTGAAAGTAGTGGGATCGGCGCCGGCGCCGAACTGCGCCTCCACCTGAAGAGTGCTGGCGTTGTAAGTGTTGTTCGCCGTGGGTGAAATTAAAGATATCAGGGGCTGATCCTGGGCTCTGAGGGGACAAATCGAGAACCCGGCCAGCACAAGAATTCCGACCAGCACCGTGGACACAGGGCCCGCAATCATGGAAGGATTGCTTTCAAAGTACCCGGGCCCGTTTGAAACCGCTTCGGTTTGTTTTTTCATGTCTTGTCTCCGGAAGATCTACGGAAGCTACGGTAAATTGCGTGGTGTTTAACGCAATCGGAGTGCCTCCTTGCGTTTAGCTGAATCAATAAGTTGCAATCCCGTCGGTCGCGAGCGGCTCGTGAACTCCCGATATTTCGGGACTTGCAGAACGCCTTATCGCGGTCGGCACAGAACCATCGTCAAAGGCTTCATCACCGCACGGAGGACACGACAGAGATGTATTAGGCGTGTTCTCCGGGACCTTCGTCGTGCATACCCGGCACATACGCGCTCCTGGATAACGTGACCTTGACGCCGCTGTCAGTGTGAAATATCTTTTCGCGGACAGAATAGGTACATCAGTGCGAAGGCTGCAATAGCGATTCCACCCATCCTTGCCGCTTGATCGTAACGCTCAACACCAACGGCAAAGAGCTCGTACTTCCTATGGCGCCAGTGAATTTCCGATAATTCGGGACGGAGAAGGTTCGCCCATTTCGAGGCTCGATTAGCTATCGTCCTCGCCAGAACCGAATTCAAACTTGCCTGGTAACGGCTCTGGCAGACGGTTCCTAGTTGACTTGGAAGCGCCGCTTGTCGATATTCAAGGACTTGATCTTGGAATCCAGGGTGGAGGGAGCCATACGGAGCGTGGCAGCAGCTCCCGAAGGGCCGGAGACGCGACCGCGGGTTTCCGCGAGTGCCGCTTCGATCATCTCTTTCTCCTGAGCCACCAACTCATCCGCCAAGGGCCGATTGGCGCAGGCTCTGTTGGCGATCCAGCTGTCGTCAACCGAAAAGTTCTCTGTGTCGCAGATGATCATCGAGCGCTCAATGACGTTTTGCAGCTCGCGAATGTTGCCGGGCCACGAATACGACTGCAATCGGTCCAGTGTTTTCCGTTCGATGCAACGTATGGTCTTGCCCATTTTACTGGAGTAGCGATCCACGAAGTATTCCACCAGCAGATGGATGTCTTCTCTTCGTTCCCGCAGCGCAGGCATCTCAACTGGAAATACGTTGATCCTATAAAACAGGTCGCTGCGGAATGTGCCGCCTTCAATAGCAGCAGGCAGGTCGCGATGCGTCGCGACGATTACTCTCACGTCCGCACGAATCGAACGAGTGCCACCCACACGTTCGAACTCCCTCTCCTGCAAAACCCGCAATAACGCGACTTGAGTCTCAGCGGGAAGCTCGCCGATTTCATCCAAAAAGATCGTTCCTCCCTCGGCCATTTCAAAGCGGCCCAGTCTCTGCTGCAACGCTCCCGTGAATGCGCCTTTCTCATGGCCGAACAATTCGGAAGCGACCAAGTCCTTCGGAATTGCTGCGCAATTCACACTTACGAATGGGCGCTTGGCGCGCGATGACCGTTTATGAATGGCGCGGGCAACGAGTTCCTTTCCAGTGCCCGTTTCACCTGTGATCAAAACTGTGGAGTCGGTTGGCGCAACTTTGGCGATGCGGGCCAGCGCCGCTTTCAGAGCCGGGGATGTTCCCACGATTTCCTCAAACATCGACGTACGATCGATCTCTTCACGCAGCGCAAGACTCTCTCTGTGGGCGTTCTCTTGCGACTGCTTCTTGTCGTCAACATCGATGCGAGTGCCGCACCAGCGAACGATCCGTCCTTGTTCGTCCCGCAAGGGATACATATGCTGGAGAAACCAACGATATAAACCATCCTTGCTTTTCAGCCGGGCTTCCGCTTCAAATGGCTGCCCGCTGGCCAACGCATTCTTATACGTGCCCATAACACTCTCCAGGTCGTCCGGATGGGTGACCTCCATCATGCGCGCTTTTAGTGAAGCAGCCTGCAAAGGTCCAAAATATTCGTGCGCCGCCTGATTCTCAAATGATGCGGAGGACTCGGGCTCCAGAATGAACATTTGCAGCGGAATGAGGTCGATGACCTGCTGCAGTTGCCGCGCACTTTCTTTCGCCGCAGTCTGCTGGGTTTGGAACTCGGAGTACTTGCTCGTCGCCGGCTGGTTGGCGCGAAGTGACGATACAACTGTGAGAGTGCGCACGACATCCGGAGCGGCAATCAGCCCTGCCGACCGGCTGGCGCCCGTTTCCCGCATCATTTGAGTGTTCATGGCTTGTATCCTTTCCTTTGTTTGCTAAGGGGTGAGCAGCCCAGGAAAAGTGATCATCTTCACAAAACTTTTTTCAAAGGCTCATAAACCTTTGAAAACGCTAAATCAACCGCTTTGTCTAGGCTCCACTCGCAGAGCAACCTTCGCAGAGCCCTTAACCAAAAGGGACTATGCGCCAAATTTTGAGGTTCGTGGCTTTGTCGGCTTTTGTCTTAGCCTTGACCGCAGTGCCAAATTCTAAGATCTCAGCCGATGAGTTGATAAAAGCAAATCCGGAAGAGACGCAGTGTCCGGCGCCGCTAGTCCTGCAATTGGACGTGCCCGATTCGGTTGCCAAGAAGCAACTGGCAAAGAGCAGCAACCCTGACGATCGTGAACCCCTGCAATCGTGGATACCAACCGGGAGCGAGGAAGGTTGCCTTCCTACGCGGCATTCGCCTGGAGATTGGTGACGATCTCCATCTTGCTGTTAGCGCCGGCGCGGTCAGCCCACTCCTGACAAATAATACAGCGCTCAGCCCAAGGTATCGCCTTCAGACGCTTTGGCGAGATAGCTCTTCACATTCGAGACACACACCGTACGAACTGTGCTCTATGCGCTCCATCGCCCCGCGAGGTCATCGTTTCTCTCACTTCTGGGCTACTTTCTCGTGAAAAAGGCCCTGCTTACATTTCCTTCCAAACCTCATGAGTTTTCACGAGATCTCGGGGATTCCGAGAGCGTCGGGGGCCCAAACACCCACTAAGCTCCTCTATTTTTGTCAAATATGCGTTGGCCCCTACCCTGCACTATGTGCGGGCAACCAGTCGAACAACGAAATAAGAAACCTGGGAAAAGGAGACTCATCATGTGGAAGATTCACAACATCTGCCCGCCCCTAGCCGGCGTCCTTCTGATCAGCGGCCTGCTAGGCCCTCGCGTAGAAGCGCAGCCGATTGGCGACGCGCCTCTCATATCCATCGTTGAACCCACATTCAACGAAACCTCAAATGCAAGCACGATTTACATCGGTGTGCGCTTCGGTCCGGGGGTCAATACTTCGACGTTCGAGGCGCGCCTTAATGGCAATGAGATCACGAGTCTATTCAATCCTGCAACAGAATGTGGAACGGCTGGCCCCTGTGACATGCGCGCGTTGGTGCAGGATAGCGATCTGCTGAACGGGACCAACATCGTGACGGTGGATATAGAAGGCCCGAACGAGGCCGAAGGTAGCGACCGCACCAAGTTTCAATTTGCGTCGCCATCCGTGGCCGCCGGCTCTTCAGCTTCACGATTCGTTTCTGCGGTGGGCGTGGAATCTGTCCGTCTACCTTCAGAAGCAGATCCAAACGATGTGAACAGCTACCAAATTGTTGTCGGACCCGGACCTGACTTTCCCCAGACAATCTATACTCCAGCGAAACTCACCTGCTCGGCAGGCACAAACTCAATGCAGGTTCTCGTTCTCGACCGAAGAACGCTGAACCCGGAACAAAAGGTCGGCGGCGGCTCGGGACAGAACTGCTTCGGCGATGCGGCGTCGCTCAGCACGTTCTTGAGCAGTCTCCCGGCGGGAGATCTTGTGATTATGAACTCTTTCCTCGGACTGATGCCGAATCTGAACACCACCCAAATCGGAGGACTCAATTACTCCGCCTCCGGCATACAGCCTCGCTACTACAATGCCATTGGCGTTGTTGGCGCACCAGCAGGTACCGCATACGAAAGCTACCGACCCGCCAACTTTAGTCACACGCCCAGGTTAGGCCGAGAGTTTCTTGCACCATTGGTTGGTTCCCTGATGTTGGATATACGACAGAGTTATTACTTTGTTCCTTCTTCGTTCCGCGAGATTAAGGTGATTCCCAACGATCCCGCCATGCCCGGGAGCTCAACCATCGTTTTCAACAGACACACCTTCCACGGCTCAATGCCTGCTGGAGGGCTCGGAGGCTTCTGGATTTTAGCGATCGATCGTCTTTCCGGCTATGTCTCAGACTCCTATATATTGCCTACAAACAATTCCGCAGCGGCTGTGTCTGATCTCACATTCCTTTTGGATGTTTATTACAAGCCGCACGATTTGCTTGTCATTACGACCATCGGCGCGCCTTTCTCGTCCCCGAGTTCTGTCACAGCGGGACTTTCGGCGGCCTTCGACAGGGTGGGTGGTACCGGCTTTATCCTGCCTAAGTTGCTTTCTCCCGATGACAGTTACACCTTGATTACGAGCACGGATCCCGACTATCTGAAAGCGCACTTTCCCGTTGAGAGTACTTCAATCCGGGACCAAGCTTCAGGCCAGGCGTCTTCCACTCAAACCGGCGAACTTAGCGGACTACTGTCCCGAGATAAGAAGAATCAGTTTGGACTCCAAACAGCTCTCTCCGACCAGAATTTGCCTGATCCTCTCAACTCGCAATGGATGGAAGTAGTATTCCAGCAGCCCCAAGACTGGCCGGTCTGGACGGCCTCTCAGAACTTGGCGTATCTCGATCTCACGGCTGTAAGTGATCACTACCCCAGTGTGCGACAAAAGCTGGGCTGCGGCCTTCCCAATCAGATTTGCCAACCGATCCGCACCTATTACGACGGAGGGATCGGCGGAAGCGGGGAGCCTAGCGCCTTATCGATCAATTACAACCTTACATATTTCCAAAACGACGCATATAGCCTTGCGGATTTCAACGTAGTGGTCAAGCAACTCGCCACGGAGCAGGGCTACGAAAAAAACGCTTACACGCTCTACAACCTGTTTAAAGATGTCACGGCAGACCAAAGCAACAATCTGCAACTGCAACTGCAGAAAGTAGCCCAAAACATCGATGGGAGCGTGGCGAATGGTAACTCTGCACTCGTAGTGAAGCGTCTTACGCAAGCGTCCGGCGTGGCCAAGATTCTTTCTGTGATTCCCTCGGTTGGACCAGCCTTTGGCGGGCTGAGTGCCATCCTCGACGGAGCTGCCAAGCTGGTCCCCTCATCCTCAGGCGTGCCCAATGACGGCCAGTATGCCTTCACTCTTCAACAATTAAAAGATGGCAACGCGATCGTTGGGAGCAACATGGCAGACACAACCGCTGCGCTCTTTGTATCGATCGTCAACGATTGGGGCAAGGTATCGACCATCGGCAGCGGTTACGCAGCTCAGCAGAGCCCTTGGTATATGAGTCTCACCAGCATGGACGCCAATGTTCCGCGCGCCGCCCTCCCAGCTATATCTCTGACTGCTAAACAGCAGTTCTATCTTCAGTTGCTACCCACGGTCTTCAGCGAAGATTTCTTTGTGCAGCAGCCGCAAATGAATCCCGCGAAGATCGGAGCTAAATGGAAAGCCGGAGATATCCAGTTTTGCGTTGCTTCTTACGCATCGGCGCCATCGGCGACAATACAAACCTATTCCGATATCAGCAAACCATCAACCTACGACATCTACATTCTTACCAACACGGTCACGGGCAAGAATCCTATTTATTTTTACCCTACATTAAATTTCCCGTCCAGCTCGTTGCTCACCGATCTGTTTTCAGCGCCGAACTTGAACGGCGCTACGCTCTCTGGCGGTGCCGGTCTGCTGAACCGGCAACTCCTTCCAACTGGCAACTACGCGATCATGAAGGGACGAGCCGGGCTTAAGGTCACGAGTACGTTATGCACTCCGTAGGAGCTTGGCAGTTGTTTGAAGCCACATTGGGTGTCCTTACTTGGGGTGACTTTAGTGTCGAGAAGGCGGCCACTGGCGCGGACCAGCATGGGGGCCGGACCACCACCCCCTTGACCGCCTGGGCCGCTGGGTAGCGGATCTGGGCGTCGACGATTCCCTATGGCGAAGACCATTCCGATCCCACCATCGGAGTGGTCTTGGCGCGCCATAGGCAGCCGCTCCTTACCATCACCTCGCCCCAACCAGGTTCGCGGTTGAGCGGCAGCTCCATCACGATCAGTCTCGAGATTTCCAGCAGGTCCAAGAAGCAGTCCTTGGCGGTCCGGCTGACGGCTGATTTCTCCGGGGCGAATTTCAACCGGCCAACAAGTTGCGGACGGTCATATCGCAGATCTTCCGCGGCGCATTGGCGACAACTTGCGAGCGGGATGGTTATTGCTGGTGAAGCGATGTTCCTCATGGAGAGCAACGATATCTCAGCACCCACCTTTATAGCGAGTGGAATCAAAGGACCGTCATCACGTTTAATCACGCCGTGGAAATGCCTGGACACGTTCCAACCTGCGTCAAATGCTGGGACACCGGGAACTTCCGTTGGCAGAGGACCCGAATAGCGGCGTCCTCTGTCAAGACATGCCACCTCGGGATTTTCCGATTTGATGATCAGTTTTAGGCCCATGCCAGCCCCTTTGGATTTGGAGATCAACATGGGATCGATCGTTGTTTTTGTACCGTATCTCGTATTTTGCTTCGTTGAACGCGCCGGCGCAGGTGCGCCCGCTTTGATGGCTGCGGCGGCTACTGCGGCCGCCTTCTTTGCGCAGAGCTTGTGGGGTAAAGATCAGGCTATTAATCGCTTTGATATCAGCAGCGCCGTATTATTTATGGCGCTTTCGATCATCCTGCTCAAGTTGAGTCCGAACTGGTCGCCGACGGCCATCGGTATAAGCGTGGATGTCGGGCTTCTCGTCTTGACGCTCTCGTCAGTCGTGTTCGAAAATCCCTTCGCCGCCGACTACTTTCGAGGGCGGCTCGCGCCTTACATCTGGCGGCGTCCTGAGTTCGATGCTCTGGTTTATCTCGTGACGATGACGTGGGCGTCGGCATTTGCCGCACTCCTTACAGCGGATTTGTTCTCATCCCATTTCGGGAGTCACGTTCTCGTTTTTAACTTTGGCATCAAACTCGGAGCAATTGGCGTTGCCGTTCACTCCGCCGATCGGGAGAAGGCAGGTTTCCAAGCCAAACAATCCATCCAGCACGAACCCAAGAATGGGCAGGCTGGAAATCTCGCGAGATTTCGTGGATTTTCGTTCCTTCGGCATCGTCGCCAAAACGCAGGCTGTTGATTCTTATCGGTGATGCGGTTGGCGCACCACTTGCAGATTTACTACTCGAAAGAAACAAGGTTCGTCAACGATAACGAAAGTTGGCGGCGAACAGAAAAAGGAGACAAGAAAATGATTAAACATGTTTTCGCTGTGGCTCTTTTAGCAGCCACGATAGCATTCGGCGCGCCCACCCAGGACCAGAGTCAAATTGGGCAGCAGGTCCATCATCAGTTGATCACCCTGCCCTACCTGGACGTGTTCGATAATCTGACCTACCGCATCGACGGAAGCACCGTGATTCTTGCGGGCCAGGTGACCAGGCCGACACTGAAGAACGACGCGGAACGCGTCGTCAAGCACGTTGCCGGTGTCCAAGTAGTCGACAACCGGATCGAAGTGCTGCCGTTGTCAAGCCACGACGACCGGCTGAGGCGCTCGCTGTTTCGCGCCATCTACGGTGATAGCTCCCTATCCCGTTACAAGCTTCCGCCGATCAAGCCAATCCGGATTATCGTGAAGAACGGAAATGTAAAGCTTGAGGGTGTCGTCGATAATCAGGCGGACAAGGCCACTGCGTACATCCGTGCTAACGGCGTTCATGGAGCGTTTTCCGTCACGAATAATCTGCTGGTGGCGGATTGATGTGGTTGTTTCAAGCTGAGGG